>Ga0207868_1000216_pt1 | contig 74382 bp, 64 predicted proteins | sample Passage237B_FD_187370 | JGI IMG/M metagenome (GOLD analysis project Ga0207868, IMG submission 187370) | Cellulose adapted compost microbial communities from Newby Island Compost Facility, Milpitas, CA, USA - Passage2 37B (SPAdes) (version 3) ...
GATCACCGCGCGTTCTTCAGGACTCAAGTGGTTGTATCGTTTTCCCATCGCAACACCTTACCGAAGTCGGAGTGTTGCACTTGGAAGTTGAGACTAAGGAGTTTCACGCGCATGAAGTCAAGAACGTGATGCAGCCCCACAATCCCGGACCTTTGAAGGAATTTCTAGTCCGAGTGTCAAAGATTCAGTCCGTGGAGGAAGAACATAAGAAGACTAACCCGGACTATGAGAACCGCATTCGGGTATCTATCGTGACTGCGCGCAATGCGCCATCTCACGAGCGAGCACTTAACACGCTAAAGAATTGGGGCGTGATGGCGAATGACGCGTTCTTCCTCGGCGGAATCGAGAAGGGACGAGTTCTTGGCGTGCTCAAGCCGCACATCTTCTTTGACGATCAGTCCGGCCACCTGAAGTCGGCCAGCGCAGTTGTACCTTCTGTGCACATTCCATTCGGCGTCACCAATCAATAGTGGCCACGCGGCAATGCGCGCTAACGAGTCATTCAAGCCGATGCCGCTTCGCAGCACGGCTTAATTCTGGCGTTAGGGCTCACAGGAAGTGATATGACAACTGAAAGATGTCCAAATTGTGACGAGGCAATTGAGCCCGGCTATTCTATCTGCTGGAGCTGTGGAACACACTCTGACGGTTCGCCGCCTGACTCTAATTTTGCTCCTGACAGTTTCCCGGCAGGTTCTGCCGAGATGCGTGATCTAAGCTGCCTACGTTGCCAATCACCAATGGCTGCGGTTGGTCGCATGAAACTGCATGAGGGAACTCGGGTTTGGCCTTTTCTGCTTGGGAATCTGGGCGAGCTTCTTGTCAACCGGAAGACTTTCGACACTTATGTCTGCGTAAACTGTGGCAAGGTCGAACTCTTCGTGACAGAGCGACCCCTAACAATTCATTCAAGCCGACGCTAAGGCGCGCTTAATTCAGGCGTTAGATGCCAAGCGGAATTATTCGGCTTGACCCAGCTATCTCTATGGACCTTGCAAGGTAGCGTGTCATGAGAAGTGCACTACTAGTTACTGTTCTTCTGTGGAGCTTCAGCACCGCATCACATGCCAACCAGACCGTCCCTCTTCCAACCGTGGAAGGGAGAATAAACTTCACAGAGGTTGTGCTCGTCGATGGAGCAACCAAGGATGCCTTGTACGCCCGGGCCAAGGTTTGGTTTGCGGATGCGTTTAAGTCATCCAATCACGTTCTGCAGTTGGACGACAGGGACAATGGAGTCCTGATAGGGAAAGGCAAGATCGTCTGCAAATGGTGCGCACAGTCGGCGAAGACAAGAACGAGCAGAAGGTCATTGATGACTGCAACCGGCATGCGGCGGACGCTTCCGTATCGGATGCGTCCGCCGCGCTTGTCTTCGCGTCTTGCCTTCAGTCCTCGAAACCGTCGGCGAAAATGCCGTCGAGCAGGTCGGTATCGACCAGGACGAAGATGTCGGAGGCAGCATTGCTGTCGGCCGGGTCGAGGTTGCTCGCCAGCGATTCGTAGACCATGGACAGGCCGCTGGCATCGACCGCCAGCGTGGAGCCGGAGAGGTCGTTGCCCGGCACGTTCAAGGCGGTGCCGCTTACGAGGAAGGGCGTGCCCGCCGCACCAGGCAGGTGCAGGAACACCTGGTCCTTGGTCGGCGCCGGGAAGGTGCAGGCCATCAACACCGTGCCGATATCGGACACGGCCGATTCGCGACAGCCATTCGCCAGGGTTCCGCCCAGGCTCGGCTTCGGCACCGCCTGCGTGGTACCGGCGGTGCGGTCGCGCACGAACACGCCACTGTTGGTGGATGCGTTCCCGCCCATGTTGCTGGCGAAGGAGCGGAACGAGACGAAACGGCCGCTCGGCGAGATCGCGGCCATGTCCGACAGGCTGTTGCCCGCTTCGCCGACGGTGTTGCGGCTGACCAGCTCGTTGGTGCCGGCTTGGAGGTCGCGCAGGAAGACCTGCGTGGTCCCGGCGTTGACGCCCGTCACCATGGCGGCGTTGTTGGTGAAGACCACGTAGCGGCCGTTGTCCGAGATCGCGTGCGGCGTGAGCACCGAGTCCACGTTGGGCAGGCTGCCGTCCGGCCTGACCGAGACCGGGACGATCGCGCCGCTGGAGAGGGACTTGGCAAAGACCTGGTAGTAGCCGCCGGCGTCGACGCCCAGATTGGTGGCCCAGGAACGGAACACGACCACGTTGCCATCGCCCGAGATCGACGCATCGCGCGACTCGCGATCGGCTGCGGCGCCTCCGGCGTTGGCGCTGACCAGTCTCAATTGGCCGGACACGCGGTCCTTGCGCACGATCTGCCAGCCGGAGGTCGGCACGCCAACGTCGAGGTTGCCGCCGAGGTTGGCGAAGGTCACATAGCGCCCGTCGCGCGAGAGGCTCGGATTGACGCCCGTGATCGCCACGCCGGCAGTGGTGCTTGATACGACATCGATGATGCCCTCCGCCAGATCGACGACCACGATCTTGTCGTTCGGCGATGGGAATCCCGGATGCCAGTTGGAGGCCAGGCTGTCGAACGCGACAACCTTGCCGTTGGCCGACACATCGACCCGGCGCGATGCCGCATTGGCTTGGCTTGCGGGGGCCGGCACCAGCCGGGCATGAACGATTTCGGCCTGTGCCGCTTGGGCGACGAATAGCGACGACAACAGGAACGGAACGGAAGCGAAACTTACGGCAGCAGAACGCATACAAGCACCTCGCTGGGTTGTGTAGGGCGTCAGACCGCTTCCGGATTCACCGTGCGGCCGGATGACGCCATTTCCGGAAAAGCCCAAAGCCCCTGAATCCAGCAGCACACCATCCGAGCCGGATATGGCCAACAACGGCCACCATCCAGTAAAACGAACCAGCATGACCGATTCGGACACGCCCAACCCATCCCGATGCGACCGCCAGGTGTTTTCTGCACGGATGGCGCGGTGAAACGGCGGCTTGTGAAGATCAGCCCGTTGCCCGGGCACGGTGAAGTGGGTTTTCATCTCGCTCTCCAAGCATCCCGAGATCAACCAGCTGTCGGCCGTCACGCCGGAAGTCGAACTCGAGACGAATCGCGCCGTGGGCAACCTGGTGACGCGGTTGATGACGGACGATTGCGGCGCCGAACTGAAGGCCATGGCGCAGGAACACGGCGTGTCCTCGATCTCGAATGCCTTCGAGGTCTTCGGGCGCGTCGCGATGATGGAACTGATGGCGGACCCGAAGGTGGGCTCCGCGATGTCCAGCATCGAGCAGTTCATCGATTCCGAGCGGATCCAGGAAGCCTTGCAGCTCCAATAGGAATCCGGCCAACATCCGGTCCACCATCATGGGCCATCACACGCCGAGGACGACCTCGGCGTTCCTTCCGAAACGTAGGGACGACCCTGCCATGCCAGGAGTCGCATCATGAATTGGGTCTTGTTGTTCCTCGCCGGCCTGCTCGAGGTCGTCTGGGCCATCGGCCTCAAGCACACGCAGGGCTTCACCAAGCTCGGCCCGACGCTGTTCACGCTTGCCGCGATGGGCGCGAGCTTCTATCTGCTCAGCGTCGCCATGCGCACGCTGCCGCTCGGCACGGCCTATGCGGTCTGGGTCGGCATTGGCGCCATCGGCACCGCCATCGCAGGCATCGTGCTGTTCCAGGAGAGCGCCTCGGCCTTCAAGCTGTGCAGCCTGGCGCTCATCGTTTTCGGCATCGCAGGTCTCAAGATCGCAAGCGCGCCCTGACGGCGATTCGAGCGGACCACGCGTCCCCCCATGGAGATGCACGCGCAAATGGATTTGGCCCTGTTCGACTTCGACGGCACGATCACGACCCGGGAAACGATGCCCGGATTCATGCACGCCGCCGTCCGGCCCGCTCGCCTGCGGCTCGGCAAGGTTCTGCTGTGGCCGCTCATCCTTGGCTACAAGGCCGGGTTCGTGTCCGCAGTCACTGTCCGCGCGGCGATCTGCTTCCTCGGTTTCCGGCGCGTTCCGGTGCTGGAGCTGGAAATGCATGGACTGCGATTCGCCAGGGAATTCCTGCCCACGGCGTTGCGGCCGGAAGCGATGGCGCGCATCGCTTGGCACAAGGCGCGCGGCGACACGATCGTGGTGGTTTCCGGTGGTCTTGACACCTATCTGCGGCATTGGTGCGAAGCGCATCGGTTGCACCTGCTGTGTTCCCGTCTGGAACAGCGTGACGGCAGGCTCACCGGCCGCTATCTGGGCCGCCAATGCGTCCGCGACGAAAAAGCCCGTCTCGTCCGGGAGCACTTTCCCCCGGAGCGGTTCCCGCGCGTCTTTGCCTACGGCGACACGCCGGAGGATCTCGCCTTGCTGGCGCTGGCACACGAGCCGTATTACCGCTGGCAGCCCATTCCGACCTCGCTCCGGACGGACAGCGGGAATTGATTGAAAAACCGGCGCCGCTCCGCGTCATGGCTTTATCCGGGCGTCGAATCCTTCAAGACGCAGACCGGATGATTTCCAACCTTTCCGGTTCCGGCGGCAACGGGCATCACCACCCGCCATGTCGTAAAGAAGCACCAGTTCACGAAGCAGAGCATCACCGAATCGCCGCTCCATGCATTGGCGTGACCGGATGCGTGCGGAATCGTCCGGTTCCCGCTCGCCGCGACACACCGATGGCTTGGAAGACATTGCTTCGACAGCGCCGCCTCACCGCGGCATTCCGTGGCTTTCGAGGTTGGACATGCGCACGCCGAACCATCGCCTGCTGCTCTTTCTGCTGCTGTCCGCCGCGCACGCCGGAGCCGCGGAATTCGTCGTGGACGATGCCATCGACCGCATCGACCTGTTGCCCGGCGACGGCGTCTGCGCCAACACCTTCGGCCATTGCAGCCTGCGCGCGGCGATCCAGGAAGCCAATGCCTTGCCCGGCGCGGACAGCATCGTGCTCGGCGCGGAGGTCTATGTCCTTTCGCTTCCGGGCAGCCAGGAAGATGCCGCCGCCAGCGGCGATCTCGATATCCTCGATGATCTGGTGCTGATCGGCGCCGGCGCTGCGGCGAGCATCATCGACGGCGGCGCATTGGATCGCGTGTTCGACCTCGGCGCAGCAGCCACGGTCCGAATCGAAGCACTCACGCTTCGCAACGGCCTGCTCGACCCGGACAGCGGACCCATGGCCACCGCCAAAGGTGCCGGCATGCGCGTCGGTGCGGGCGTCATGGTCGAACTGCAGGATGTCGAAGTGCGCGGGAACCGGGTCGAGTTCCTTGGCGGCGGGGCTGCCGGCATCGACAACGCAGGCTGTCTCCACGGTGTCCGCGTGCGCCTGATCGACAACGGCGACTTCGCCGAACCCGGCTTCATGCGCAACCACACCGGCGGCATCTTCAGCGCCGGTGCGGACAGTTGCCTCGTGCTGGAAGACAGCGAGATCACCGGAAACAGAGGCTCGGTTGGCAGCGCACTCACGGTGGACGAGGCTGCGCCGGCGATCCTGCGCCGCACGCTCGTCGCCGACAATTTCGCCACTTCGTCCAATGCGCTGCACCTCAACCATGGCAGCGAGGTGCGGCTCGAGAACGTCACCATCAGCGGCAATGCCAGCGGCATGGCGACGATCCTCAACGACGGCTTCACGCTGCTGACGATCGTCAATTCCACCATCACCGCCAATCAAGGTCCCGGCGACGGACGGACACCGCTCGTCGGCGGCATCCTGGACGTCCATGGCCTCAGCCGGACCTTCCTGACCAACACGATCCTGTCCGGCAATGCGGCGGGCATCATCAACGACAACTGCGACAACGTGGCATCGCTGGATGGCGGCAACCTCATCGGCCTCACCAGCCAGAACGGACAGGAATGCCGCGCGCTGACGCGTCCGGACGACTTCATCGACATCGATCCCGGCCTCGGCCCGCTCGCCGACAACGGCGGCTTCACGCGCAGCCATCGTCCCGGCCCGAATGCGATCGACCGCGGCGTCGCCGGCGGCTGCCTGCCCGAGGATCAACGTGGCCTTGCACGACCGCAGGACGGCGATGGCGATGGCCTTGCCATCTGCGACATCGGCGCGATCGAAACCGAAGCAATGACCGCAGGTCGCGTGTTCGACGATGGTTTCGAGAACGAAGCCCACATCACCGTCGCGCTCGCGCAGTCAGCCGAACTTATGGAAAGCGGCCGCTTCCGCCTTGCATTTCCCGCATTCGCCTTCTTCCGGGATTTGCCCTGAAGGCTTCGGCGCAGCATCGCTGCCCCGACAGCGACGGCCTGTTCCGCTCAGTTGGATTCGTTGGCGACGAATCCGGCGTCCTTCGCCATGCGGTCCGCGTGATAGCTGGAACGCACCATCGGGCCGGAAGCGACGTGGGTGAATCCCATCTCCATGCCGATGCGCTCGAACTCCGCGAATTCCTCCGGCGTCCAGTACTTCAGCACCGGATGGTGGTGCGCGGTCGGCTGCAGGTATTGGCCGATCGTCACCATGTCGACGTCGTGGTCGCGCAGGTCGCGCAAGGTCGCCACGACTTCGTCATGGGTTTCGCCGAGGCCGAGCATGATGCCGGACTTGGTCGGTACGTCCGGATGGCGCGCCTTGAACTCCTTCAACAGGCGCAGCGACCAGGCATAGTCCGCGCCCGGGCGCACATCGCGGTAGCGGCCGGGAACGGTTTCAAGGTTGTGGTTGAACACGTCCGGCGGCGCTTCGGAAAGGATTTCCAGCGCGCGTTCCATGCGTCCCTTGCCGCGGAAATCCGGCGTCAGGATCTCGATCCTGAGGTTCGGGCTCAGCGCGCGCGACTGCTTGATGCATTCGACGAAATGCGCCGCGCCGCCGTCGCGCAGGTCGTCGCGATCCACCGAGGTGATCACGACGTAGGACAGCTTCATGTCGCGGATGGTCTGCGCGAGCTTGGTCGGTTCGTCCGCATCCGGCGGCTTCGGGCGGCCATGCGCCACGTCGCAGAAGGAACAACGGCGCGTGCAGACCTCGCCGAGGATCATGAAGGTCGCGGTGCCGTGGTTGAAACATTCGTGGATGTTCGGGCACGAGGCTTCCTCGCACACCGTCACCAGCGAGTTTTCGCGCAACTTGGCCTTCAGCGCCTGCACCGCGTTGCCGGTCGGGATGCGGACGCGGATCCACGACGGCTTGCGCAACGTCGGCGCATTCGCGTCGAACGACACCGGGCTGCGCGCGATCTTGCTTTCGCCGAGCTGCTTTTCTCCCGGCACGAGTTCATTCGCGACGACGAGCGGAATGGTTTTGCCGGACGGAACAACGGAGGACATCGGCGGAATTTCCGGAAGTTGGGAAGACGCGGCGCAATGGCCGATCAGGGGACGGCAGGCGCGGTGACCGGTACGAGGCCCAGCTGCCGCGAGAGCTCGCGCACCAGCACCGGCGCCACCAGCGAAGGCAAAGCCGGGCCACCCAATTCTACCAGTTGCGTCACCGCCAACCCGCGATAGCCGCACGGATTGATGCGCTGGTACGGCGACAGGTCCATCGCGACGTTGAACGCGAGCCCGTGGAAACTGCAGCCGCGCCGCACGCGCAGGCCCAGGGCCATGATCTTCGCGCCATCGACGTAGATGCCCGGCGCGCCTTCGACGCGCTCGCCCTTGATGCCCCATTCGGCCAGGGTTTCGATGCCGGCCTGTTCGATCTTGCAGACCAGTTCGCGCACGCCGATCTTCATGCGGCGCAGGTCGATCAGCGGATACGCGACGATCTGGCCCGGCCCGTGGTACGTGACTTGTCCGCCGCGATCGACCTGCACGACCGGAATATCGCCCGGCGCGAGGATGTGCTCGGCCTTGCCGGCCTGGCCCTGGGTGAACACGGGATCGTGTTCGACCAGCCAAAGCTCGTCTTCGGTTTCGCTGTCGCGCGCATCGGTGAAGGCCTGCATCGCATGCCAGACGCTTTCATAGCCGCGACGGCCCAGATCGCGCACCAGCCATGGGCGCGTCGCGGGCCACAACGATGCGACGGGCTCGCCGTCGAATGGATTCAGACCGTCCACTTCACTTCGGGATGGTTGCGCAAAGCCTGGTGTGCCGCCTCGTATTCCTCGCGGCTGTTGGCCTGGAATGCGAGGCGCACGGAAACATATTTGCCGCCGCTGGAAGCGCGTGTGGTGGTGCGTTCGTGCAGCACCACCACGCCCGCAGCGGCGAGGACCGAAGGCAACTCGTGTTCGAGGCCAACGCCAACGGCGCCCATGGCGGAGAGTTCGAACACGCCAGGGAACTGGAAGCCGTGTTCGGGATTGTCGCTACGGAGATCGGTGATGTTTTGCATGGGGGCATTATCGGGGCGCAAAGCGCACATGCAAGCTGCATGCCTGCAGGCGTTTCAGGAATGACTTGCCGTGCAATGCCGACATCGTCGCGATAAACGCCAAACTGAACGAATCCTGCAGCGGTTTCAGGCTTTGATCCACGTCAAGCCTGCATTAAACGGCGAAGCCCACAATGCCTTCCGCCCGATTGCTTAACCCAATCCACCACAGGAGATAAAACATGCTTCACAAGCACTCGCTCCACAAGCAACTGGCTGCTGTCGCTCTGGCCGCCTGCTTCATCGCTCCGGGTATGGCACAGGCGGCGGATTTCTTCGTCCGCGCCGGCGCACACAACGTCGATCCCAAGTCCGACAACGGCACGCTCGCTGGTGGCGCGCTGAAGGCCGACATCAATACCGACTGGCGTCCGTCGCTGGCGCTGGGCTACTACCTCAACGACAACGTCGCGGTCGAAGTGCTGGCTGCGCTGCCGTTCAAGCATGAAGTCACGCTCAACGGCGCTGGCGCGGTGGACTTCAAGCACCTGCCGCCGACCGTGAGCCTGCAGTACTACTTCGCCCCGGGCGCGAAGGTGAATCCGTACCTTGGCGCTGGCGTCAACTACACCTGGACCTATGACGAAAAGAGCAAGGGCCCGGTCGCTGGCACCCGCATCGGCATCGAGAACTCGTGGGGCCTTGCTGCGCAGGGCGGCCTGCTGTTCAAGATGAAGGACAACCTCGACCTGTTCGTCGACGTGCGCTACATCGACATCGACGCCAAGGTCAAAGTCGACGGCGCCAATGTCGGCGAAGTCGCGGTCGATCCGCTGGTTTACGGCCTCGGCCTGAGCTGGTCGTTCTGAAGCTGGAGCTTCCGACCACTTGACCGTTATGCTCCAGACCTGCGCCCACGCTGTTGGGCGCAGGTTCCGGAGAGAGACATTGCATGACCCAGCCCTTGCGGGTGATCGAGAGCGAACTCGGTTTCAAGCTCGTTTTCGAGCGGCGCAACGGCTATCTCCATGTTGCGGCCGAAGGTGACCGCGACAATCTGGAAATCTCGGTCGCCTACTGGAAGGCGATCGCCGGGGAATGCCGCAGTCGCGGCGCGGACCGCATCCTGGTGACCGAGAAGCTCGGCACCCTCGACCAAGGTTTCGACGAAGACACCGATGCCGTCGCGTTCGCCAATGCCTTGGCGGAAATGGGATTTGCCAACACCCGGATCGCCTTCGTCGACCTGCGCAGGGAACCATTGCGGGTGACCCTGCACAGCGAGATCCTGGTGCGCGAGCGCGGCCTGACGGTGCGCGTTTTCACGCTCGAGGACGAAGCCTCCCTGTGGTTGCGGCACGGCGAAATCGCCTGAGCCGCCTCCGACTCATTCTTCCAGCGTCAACAACGAGGCATTGCCGCCCGCCGCGGTGGTGTTGATCGTCAGCGTGCGCTCGGTGCAGAAACGCATCAGGTAATGCGGACCGCCGGCCTTGGGCCCGGTGCCGGAAAGCCCTTCGCCACCGAACGGCTGCACCCCGACCACGGCGCCGATCATGTTGCGGTTGACGTAGCAATTGCCGACCTTGGCGCGCGAAGCGATGTACTGCACGGTTTCGTCGATGCGGCTGTGGATGCCGAGCGTCAAGCCGTAGCCGGTCGCGTTGATCGCATCGACGACGGCATCCAGTTCGCTCGCTTCGTAACGGATCACGTGCAGCACCGGGCCGAACACTTCGCGTTGCAGTTGCGCAAGCGAGGTCAGTTCGTAGGCGCGCGGCGCGAAGAAGTGGCCGTTCTCCGTATCCGGGCCGAGCTTGGCGGTCGCGATCGGCTTGGCCTGCTGGTCCATCCTCGCGGCGTGTTCGCGCAGCATCGAAAGCGCGTCCTGATCGATCACCGGGCCGACGTCGGTCGAGAGCAGGCCCGGATCGCCGACGGAAAGCTCCGCCATCGCGCCGGCCAGCAGCCGGATCGTTTTGTCGGCGATGTCGCTCTGCACGAACAGCACGCGCGTCGCCGAACAACGCTGTCCGGCCGAACCGAAGGCGCCGGTGATGGTGTCCTTGACCAACTGCTCTGGCAACGCGGACGAATCCGCGATCATCGCGTTCTGGCCGCCGGTTTCGGCGATCAGCACCGCAATCGGCGCGTCGCGATTGGCAAGCGCGCGGTTGATCGCACGCGCGGTTTCGGTCGAGCCGGTGAAGGCCACGCCCGCGATGCGCGCATCCGCCGTGAGCGTCGCACCGACGCTGGCGCCATCGCCGGGCAGCAATTGCAGCACCGCTTCCGGAATGCCGGCCTCGTGCAGGAGTTCCACCGCCGCCGCCGCGACCAGGTTGGTCTGCTCCGCCGGCTTGGCGATCACCGCGTTGCCGGTGACCAGCGCGGCGGTGACCTGCCCGATGAAGATCGCCAGCGGAAAGTTCCACGGACTGATGCAGGCGAACACGCCGCGGCCGTGCAGGAAAAGCTGGTTGGATTCGCCGGTCGGCCCAGGCAGCGTCTCGGGCGCAGCCAACGAACGGCGCGCCTGCTGCGCGTAATAGCGCAGGAAGTCGACGGCCTCGCGCACTTCGGCCACGGTGTCGGGCAGCGTCTTGCCGGCCTCCTTGACGCACAGCGCGACGAACTTCGGCAGCCGGGCTTCCAGCAGGTCGGCCGCGTGTTCGAGCAGCTTGGCGCGCGAGCTGGCGGGAATGCGATCCCACTCCGGTTGCGCCGCGACCGCGTTCGACAAGGCTTTCTCGACCGTGGCCGCATCGGCGGGCTGCCACGTGCCGACGGTTTCCGACAGGTTCGCCGGATTCGACACGGGACGCGCGGCGGTTTGCGGCTGCGCGCCCGGAACCATCGGCACGGCGCGCCATGCGCCTTGCCGCGCGGCGGCGATTTCCGATTCGATCGCGGCCGCGAGGCTGGCCAGTTCTGCGTCGTTGGCGAGATTGACGCCCATCGAATTCTTCCTTTCCTCGCCATACATGGCGACGGGTTGCGGGATGCGGGGATGCGGTTTGAAGTCGAAACCGGCGACGGTCGCGACCGGATCGGCGACGAGATCGTCCGGCGACACCGCCGGATCGGTGATCCGGTTGACGAAGCTGGAATTCGCGCCGTTTTCCAGCAGACGGCGCACCAGGTACGGCAGCAGGTCCTCGTGCGAACCGACCGGTGCATAGACGCGGCACGGCGTATTGAGCGAGTTCGGCGCGATCACTTCGTCGTGCAGGTCCTGGCCCATGCCGTGCAGGCGCTGGAATTCGTAGGGCGAGTCCTTGCCACCGCCGCTCTTGCCGAGCGCGATCCTGGCGAAGGCGTTCACGGCCGCGACGGTCTGCGCGTTGTGGCCGGCGAACATCGGATACAGGGCGTCGATCGCGCCGAGCATCCTGCGGGCGCAGGCGAGATAACTGACGTCGGTGTTCGGCTTGCGCGTGAACACCGGATAGCCGGCATGGCCGTTCATCTGCGCGTACTTGATCTCCGCGTCCCAGTACGCGCCCTTGACGAGGCGCACCGGCATCTTGCGGCCGACTCCGCGCGCCAGCGCGATCAGATGATCCAGCACCAGCGGCGCGCGCTTCTGGTAGGCCTGTACGGCCAGGCCGAAACCTTCCCAGCCATCGAGCGAAGCGTCGCGATACACCTGCTCGATCAGTTCGAGGCTCAACTCGAGTCGATCGGCCTCTTCCGCATCGACGGTGCAGCCGATGCCGTAACGCTTGGACTGCTGCGCCAGCTGCAGCACGCGCGGCGCGAGTTCCGCCAGCACGCGCGCCCGCTTGGCGCGTTCGTAGCGCGGATGCAGCGCGGAAAGCTTGATCGAGATGCTCGGCGCGGCGAACACCGACGTTCCGATCCACGTACCGTTCGGGCCGGACTGGCCGATCGCGTCGATGGCCTTCCGGTACGCCTCGAAGTAGCGATCGGCATCGGCCATGGTGAGCGCGGCTTCGCCAAGCATGTCGTAGGAATGCCGGTACGCCGCATGATCGCCTTTCTTCGCGCGCTTCAGGGCTTCCTCGATGGTGCGGCCCATGACGAACTGGTGGCCCATGATGCGCATCGCCTGGCGCACGGCCAAGCGGATCGCCGGTTCGCCCGCGCGGCCGATCAGTCGCTTGAACGCCGCGCCGAAGCTGCGCCGGGTTTCCTCGGCCAAGCCGACGAGCTTGCCGGTGAGCATCAGGCCCCAGGTCGAAGCGTTCACCAGCACCGAATCGCTGCGGCCCAGATGCGATTCCCAATCCGCCTCGCCCAGCTTGTCGCGGATCAGCTTGTCGGCGGTTTCCTGGTCGGGAATGCGCAGCAGCGCTTCGGCCACGCACATCAGCAGCACGCCTTCCTCGCTGGAAAGGTCGTACTCGCGCATGAAGGCCTCGATCACGCCCTGTTCCTGCGCCTTGTGCCGCACCTGTTCGACCAGGGCGCGCGCGGTGCGCTGGATGTCCAGTTGCGTGACCGTATCGACGCGCGCCTCGTCCAGCAGCGTCGCCAGATGCGCGCCTTCGTCGATGGCATAGGCCGCCGTGATCGACGTGGGCGGAATGAGTTCGGATTGGAGGATGGGTTTCACGTTCGCGCCCGGGAATACCGCGATAAAAGGCGAATTGTAGAGCCAGCGCGACACCAGCCTTTGCTGCACCTGCGCAACCGCCGGCGCTGAACGAATCCTTGACGCCGGCGCCGGGACACGGTGCTAGGCTCGGCACTCCAACCACGCGCCCGTCCGGGCATCGGAGCTTGCCATGTCGAAGTTTTCCGGGTTGTTTTCCGCGCTGCCGCTTTCCTTCGTCGCCGTCCTGCTGGTCGCCTCGACCGCGAACGCGGGCGATCTGGACAAGCTCAAGTCCAAGGTCGACAAGAAAGCCGTCAAGGAATCCCTGATGGAAGAAGTGAGCCTGCCGAGCCTTGGCAGCGACAGCGTTGGCAGCGCCGCAGGCGTGCTGGAGTACTGCGTCAAGAACAACTACCTCGGCGGCGGCGACGCAGAGGGCATCAAGGACAAGCTGCTCGGCAAGATCACCGGCCAGGAAGAGCAGGAAAAAGCCTACGAAAGCGGCCTCGCCGGCCTGCTCGGCGGCAGCGACGGCAAGTCCTTCGACCTCAGCAAGGTCTCGGACAAGCTCAAGACCAAGGCCTGCGACTACGTACTGGAAAACGCCACGAACCTGCTGTGATGCCGGGCCGGATCGGCCGCGCCGCGCATAGGCCACGCCTTGCGCGGCCACACGGATTGAAAGCGCGGCCCGCGTCGTTCGTTCTTTCGATGCAGCGGTGAATCCGCAGCGGATTCACCGCTTTCACGCCGAGGAGAACGTCATGGGCATCGTTCTGGAAACGGACAGCGACAAGCAGGTGCACCAGGTGTGGAGGCAGGAACAAGCCAATTCCTGCGCCATCGCCAGCCTGTGGATGGCGCGCAGCAAGGCGCGCCAGATGTCGTTCAAGGAAACCGAGTGGGAGCTGGCCTGGCGCACTTATCACCAGGTGGTCCGGGGCATGATCCTGTATCCGAAGCCACCGCCGCCGGCCTCGTTGGACCCGACGGCGTTTCAGCCCAACCAGGACACTTTCGGGAACATGTTCGCTTCCGCCGGGACCTATATGTCGCAAGTCGCCAACGCCTTGCGCATGGAAGGTTTGCACATCGGCTACCTGTCGCCGTTCAAGGCGGGAACGTCGGTGATTCCGGCGTTCCTTTCCGAGCGCACGCCTGCCATCGTGCTGTTGGGCTGGTACCACGGCGACACCCGCAACGGCGGCCACTTCATCGTCGCCGCCAGGACCGCGCGCAACGGCCGGATCGTCTATCTCGATCCGTGGTACGGACTGAGCGAACAGAGCGCGTCGCCCGCATATTAGGGCACGGGCCGATTCGAGCAAGTGCTGTATCTGGCGTGACGGCTTATTCCACCGTCACGCTCTTGGCCAGGTTGCGCGGCTTGTCCACGTCGGTGCCGCGCGCCAGTGCGGTGTGGTAGGCGAGCAGCTGCACCGGAATGGAGTGGATCACAGGACTGAGCGAGCCGCTGTGGCGCGGCGTGCGGATCACGTGTACGCCCGCCGATTCGCTGAAGTTGCTGTCCTGGTCGGCGAACACGAACAGTTCGCCGCCGCGCGCCTTCACTTCCTGCATGTTGGACTTCACTTTTTCCAGCAGCGCATCGTTCGGCGCGATCACGACCACCGGCATCTCCGAATCCACCAGCGCCAGCGGGCCGTGCTTGAGCTCGCCCGCCGGATAGGCTTCGGCGTGGATGTAGGAGATTTCCTTGAGCTTCAACGCGCCTTCCAGCGCGATCGGATAGTGCAGGCCGCGACCGAGGAACAGCGCATCCTTCTTGCCCGCGAAGCGTTCGGCCCAGAGCGCGATCTGCGGCTCGAGGTTGAGCGCGTGCTGCACGCTGCCGGGCAGCATGCGCAGTTCGTCCAGAAACTTGGCTTCGGTTGCCGCGTCGAGTTTCCCGCGCAGCTTCGCCAGCACCACGGCCAGCTGGAACAGCACGGTCAGCTGCGTCGTGAACGCCTTGGTCGAGGCCACGCCGATTTCGGCCCCGGCACGCGTGTAGCACACCAGTTCCGAAGCGCGCGGAATCGCGCTTTCCGGCACGTTGCAGATCGACAGCGTGTGCTTGTGGCCGCGCTGCTTGGCGTACTTGAGCGCCTCCATCGTGTCCAGCGTTTCGCCGGACTGGCTGATGGTCACGACCAGATGCCGCGGGTTCGCATGCGCCGCGCGATAGCGGTATTCGCTGGCGATTTCGATGCTGCACGGAAGATCCGCGATGGCTTCGACCCAGTAGCGCGCGGTGAGCCCGGCGTAGTAACTCGTGCCGCAGGCGAGGATCTTCACGCCTTCGATGTTCCGCAGGATTTCCGCGGCATTCGGGCCGAACAGTTCCGGCACGAAACCGAATTCGATCGCCGCCTCGATCGTGTCGCTGATCGCGCGCGGCTGCTCGTGGATTTCCTTCTGCATGAAGTGGCGGTACGGGCCGAGTTCGAGCGAGGCGAGCGAAACGTCGGAAACATGCGTCTCGCGCTTGACTTCCATGTCCTGCGCATCGAACACGCGCACTTTCTCGCGCGTGATTTCGGCGGTATCGCCTTCCTCGAGGAAGATCACCCGGCGCGTGGCCTGCACGATGGCCGAGACATCGGAAGCGACGAAGTTCTCGCCCTCGCCCAGGCCGATCAGCAGCGGGCAACCCATGCGCGCGCAGACCAGGCGCTCAGGTTCCGCGTAACTGACGACCGCCAGCGCATACGCGCCGGTCAGTTCCTTCACCACGGCCTGCAACGCGGCGAGCAGGTCGTTGCCGTCGCGCTGCAAGTGGTAATGGATCAAGTGCGCGATGACCTCGGTATCGGTCTGCGACTCGAAAACGTAACCGAGCGCGGACAGTTTCTCGCGCTGTTCCTCGTGGTTCTCGATGATGCCGTTGTGCACCAGCGCGACGCCCGCGCTGATGTGCGGATGCGCGTTGGCCTCGGTCACGCCGCCGTGCGTGGCCCAGCGCGTGTGGCCGATGCCGAGCTGCGCATGGAAGTTTTCCACCTGCGCGGCGTTCGCCATTTCCGCGACGCGCCCGGTGCGGCGCACGCGATGCACGCCGTCACCGGCGACGATGGCGATGCCGGCCGAATCGTAGCCGCGGTATTCGAGCCGTTTCAGCCCTTCGATCAACATCGGCACTACGTCGCGCTGGGCGATGGCTCCGACGATTCCGCACATGGGAAAGCTTCCTTGCAAATGGAAATGGCGCGCTCGCCCCGCGCGGGGACAAGGCGGCGGAATTATCGCATTGGCGAAGCGGCCGACGCGGGCCGAAACCTGGCCGTGTTATGGCGTTTCTCAGGCTTCACGCCTCCGCATACCGAACGCCCTGCCCGATCCAGCGCTCGATCAGGCGGTCCGCGACCTCCGGCGAGGTTTCCAGCAGCGCATCGGCGATCGATTGCACCTGTGGCAACAACGCCGCGTCTCGGATCGGATCGGCGATGCGGAATCCGGCAAGGCCGGTCTGGCGCGTGCCGAGGAATTCGCCCGGTCCGCGCAGTTCCAGGTCCTTCTCGGCGATGGCGAATCCGTCGGTGGTTTCGCGCAGCGTGGCGAGGCGCTCGCGCGCCATCTGCGACAGCGGCGAGCGGTACAGCAGCACGCACGAGGATTCGGCCGCGCCGCGACCGACGCGGCCACGCAGCTGGTGCAATTGCGCCAACCCGAGCCGTTCCGCGTTCTCGACCACCATCAGGCTCGCGTTCGGCACATCGACGCCGACCTCGATCACCGTCGTCGCCACCAGCACGTCGATTTCCCCGGCCTTGAACGCGGCCATCGCGTTCTGCTTCTCGGCCGGCCGCATCCGACCGTGCACGAGCCCGACCTTCAGGCCCGCAAGTTGCGCTGTCAGTTGCTCGAACGTGGTCTGCGCCGCCTGGGCGTCGATCTTCGTCGCGCCGGGCGGCGGCGGTTCGTCGTTCTCCTCGATCAGGGTGCAGACCCAATACGCCTGCCGGCCCTGCGAACACGCGGCACGGATGCGTTCGATGACCTCGTTGCGGCGGCGATCGTCGATGGCGACGGTGCGGATCGGCGTGCGGCCCGGCGGCAACTCGTCGATGGCCGAGATGTCGAGATCGGCATAGGACGTCATCGCCAAGGTCCGCGGAATCGGCGTCGCGGTCATCACGAGCTGGTGCGCGACGAAATCGCGGCTGCCCTTGTCGCGCAAGGCGAGGCGCTGGTGCACGCCGAAGCGGTGCTGTTCGTCGATCACCACGAGCGCGAGCCGCTTGAACGCGACCGGCTCCTGCACCAGCGCGTGCGTGCCGATGGTCAGCGGCGCGCCGCTGGCGATGGCATCGAGCGCGGCCTGCCGGCTCTTGCCCTTCACCTTGCCGGCGAGCCAGACGATCTCGATCCCGAGCGGTTCGAACCAGCGCCGGAACGCCTGCGCGTGCTGCTCGGCCAGCAGTTCGGTCGGCGCCATCAGCGCGGCCTGGGCGCCGGATTCGATCGCGGCGAGCACCGCCAGCGCGGCGACGATGGTCTTGCCCGAACCGACGTCGCCTTGCACGAGGCGCAGCATCGGCTCATCGCGCGACAGGTCGGCGTGGATCGTCCGCAGCACGCGGCGTTGCGCTCCGGTCAATTCGAACGGCAGCGCGGCCAGCAGTTTTTCTGCAAGCGTGCCGCCCGACCGCAACGGCAAGGCTTGGTGGCGCTTGGCGACGAGCCGCTGCCGCCGCAGGCTCAGCTGGTGCGCGAGCAGTTCTTCCAGCGCCAGCCGCACCTGCGCCGGATGGCGGCGCTGCGACAGCGCGTGCAGGTCGATTTCCGGCGGCGGACGATGCACCAACAGCAACGCATCGCGGAACGACGGCAGCGCGAGCTCGTCGCGCCAGCTGCGCGGCAACAGGTCGAGCGTGTCCTCGCGCGGCAGCCGATCCAGCGCGGCGGCGATGAGTTTGGCCAGCTGTACCGGGCCGATGCCTTCCAGCGCGGGATAGACCGGATCGAGCGAGGACGAGAGCCGCAGCGGCGCATCGTCCTCGAGCAGCCGATAGCTCGGATGCACGATCTCCAGTCCGAATTGCCCGGCGCGCGGTTCGCCGTGCAACAGGATCCTTCCGCCGACGCGGAACGCATTGGCTTGCGCGGCGCGGAAATGGAAGAAGCGCAGCGTCAGGCTCGCGCCCGATTCGTCGCCGACCGCGACCTTCAGCACCGGCCGATAGCGGAAGCCTCGCTCGACCGCTTCGATGCGGCCTTCGACCTGCGCCGAAACGCCGGCCCGCAGTTGCCGGATCGGCGTGATGCGGGTCCGGTCTTCGTAGCGCAGCGGCAGTTGCAACCACAGGTCCTGCAGCGTCGTGAGGCCACGCGCCGCGAGTTTCGTGGCCAACTGCGGGCCGACGCCCTTGAGGCTCGCCAGCGGTTGATGCGCGATGTCCTGCGACATGACGCCGGCGCGTCGCCTTCGATCAGCCGAGCACGAGGATCGCTTCGACTTCCACCTTCGCGCCGCGCGGCAGGGCCGAGACTTCCACCGTGGCGCGCGCCGGGAACGGCGCGTTGAAGAATTCGGTCATCACCGCGTTGACCTTGGCGAATTGCGAAAGATCGGTCATGAAGATGCCGATGCGCACCGCATTGGCGAGCGTGCCGCCGGCCGCTTCGGCCACCGCGGTGAGGTTCTTGAACACCTGGCGCGCCTGCGCTTCCACGTCGTCCGAAACGATTTCCATCGTCGCCGGATCGAGCGGAATCTGGCCGGACAGCCACACCGTGTTGCCCACGCGCACGGCCTGCGAATACGGTCCGATGGCGGCGGGCGCGGCGTCGGAATGGATGATCTGGCGGGACATGGCTTCGCTCCTTCGATGAGTTGGCGGGAGTGTAGCTTGGGAACGCGCGAAACCCGTTACGCGGGCTTGCCCCACAAGCGCAACCGCGACACGCCGCCATCGGGGAAGATGTTGAAGCGGACGTGCGTGATCCGGCCCAGGTCTTTGACCTCGGCGCGGAAGCGGTGGATGTGGTCGGCAGCGAGCTTCTGCTCCGGCAGCAGCTCCTGCCAGAACATCGCCTGCGTGACCAGGGATTCGTCGGTGCCGCCCTGCACGAACGCGGCCTGCAGCGAACAGCGGTCCGGGTAGTTGCCCTTGAAGTGCGCGGTGTCCACTTCGATCGCCTCGACGATGCCCGGATGGGCCAGCGCGATCAGGCACCAGTCGTTGCCCGGCTCGCGCCGGCGGCGGGTTTCCCAGCCATCGCCCATGTTCACGCCACGGCCCGGCAGCAGCAGCGCGGAAGCGCGGCCGAAGTGTTCGTTGTTGGCCGTGATCGCGACCGCGCCGTTGAGCGCGGAGGCCAGATCGATCAGGCCTTCCTCGTTCGGTTTCGCGGCGGAAAAATCCGGCGTGCCGTACACGCGCAAACGCGCGAGGCCGCCATCGGGAAACAGGTTCACGCGCAGGTGCGACACCGCACGGGGTTCATGGATCGCGAAGTAGTGATGGCGATTGCCGCCGAGGTTGCTCGACGGCAGCAGTTCGAACCATTGGGCATCGCTGCCTGGATCGCCCTCCGCGACGCAGCACGCTTCCACCGAAGCGGCCGGCGGGAAGTTGCCGGTGAAATGGCTGGTGTCCAGATCCAGTCCAGCCACGACGCCCGGACGCGCGAGGCGCACAATGCACCAGTCGTGTCCCGGCCCGCGGCGGCGGCGGGTTTCCCAGCCGTCCATCCATTTGCCGTTGTCGTCGTATTTGCCCGGAACGAACTGCGCCGGCTCCGGATTCAACATGCGCTCCTTCGCGGCGAAGAAGTCGTCGGAAGCGGCCAGCGCGACCGCTCCCAGTCGCGCATCGGCGAGGTTGACGAATCGCCTGACGAAGGCGGGCGCGTCGTTGTCGGCAACTTGCACGGCCATGGGTCGCACCTCACCAGCTCGAAGGATCGAGGCCGGTGAGCCGCTTCAGGGCTTCCGCGTAACGCTGCGCGGTGCCGGCGATCACGGCGACGGGAAGTTCCGGGCCGGGCGCGGTCTTGTTCCAGTCCAGCGTTTCCAGATAGTCGCGCACGAACTGCTTGTCGTAGCTCGGCGGGCTGGTGCCGATGCGGTATTCGTCCGCCGGCCAGAAGCGCGAGGAATCGGGCGTCAGCATTTCGTCCATCACGCGCAGCGTGCCGTCGGCATCGAGGCCGAATTCGAGCTTGGTGTCGGCGATCAGGATGCCGCGTTCGGCCGCGTAGGCGGCGGCGTGCTTGTAGATCGCCAGCGTCGCGGCGCGCACCTGCTCGGCCAGCTCGCCGCCGATCTGCGCGACCAGCTGGTCGAAGCCGATGTTCTCGTCGTGCGAGCCCATCGCCGCCTTCGTGGACGGCGTGAAGATCGGTTCCGGCAACTGCTGTGCCTGCTGCATGTTCTCGGGCAGCGCGATGCCGCAGAGCTTTCCGGTGGCGCGGTAATCCTTCCAGCCCGAACCCGCGAGGTAGCCACGCGCGATGGCTTCCACCGGCAGCGGCTTCAGGCGCCGCGCGACCACGCTGCGGCGCGCGAAGATCTTGGCGTCCACGCCCTCCGGCAGCACGCTCGCCACGTCCACGTCGAGCAGGTGGTTGGGGAACAGCGACGCGGTCTGCGCGAACCAGAAGTTCGACATCTGCGTCAGCATCTCGCCCTTGCCGGGAATCGGATCGGGCAGCACCACGTCGAACGCGGAAAGCCGGTCCGTCGCGACGATCAGGATCCTGTCGTCGGACACCGCGTAAACATCGCGCACCTTGCCGCGATGCAGAAGCGTCAAACCGGGAAGATTGGAGGTGTGCAGCGTCGTGGCCACGGCAGAATTCCGAAACACGGGGAAACAGGCCGCGCATTGTACGCCCCCCGCCGGAACGGAAACGCACCGTGCCGACGCCCTGTCGCCGCCAGCGTAGAATCGCGCCATGACGATCCTTTCCTCCTTGCTGCTGGCCGCGTCGGCAACCGCGACGCCGCCCGCGAAACTCGGTCTCTGCGACGCCTGCCATGGCCTCGACGGCCAGAGCCGCACGCCGGACGCGCCACACATCGGCGGCCAGAACGAGGCCTATCTCGTCCGCGCCTTGAACCAGTACCGCGACGGCCAGCGCAAGGGCGAGGCGATGAACGCGATCGCCGGCATGCTGTCGCCGCGCGACATCGAGGCGCTGGCAGGCTGGTACGCGGCGCAGACCTGGCCGGCGACCCGACAAACGGCGGAATGACCATGCGCTATTACGGGAAAGTGCTCGGCGGCCTGCTCGGTTTCGCGATGACGCGGCATCCGTTCGGCATCTTGCTCGGTGCATCGCTCGGTCACGCCCTCGATGCCGGATGGCTGCACCGCGGACATTCGGCGGACTCGGCGCGTTCGCGCCTGGACGATGCCTACGCGACGCTCGAGGTTTCGCCCGAAGCGAGCGATGCGGAGATCGATCGGGCCTACCGCAAACTGATCGCGCGCTATCACCCCGACCGCGTCGCGGGCGCGGCGGAGGAAATCCGCGCCCTGGCCGAGGAACGCTCGCGCGCCCTCAATGCCGCCTACGACACCATCATGAAAGCGCGGCGCGCGGCCTGAGCCGCCGATCCCGATGGACGAATCGGTTTTCTCCACGCTCGCGCAATGGCTCGACGAGGAAGCGGTCGTACTGGCGAGCGTGGTCGAAGCGCGCGGCGCGACACCGCGCAGCATCGACGCACGGATGCTGGTCGCGGCGGACAGGACCGCATTCTCGATCGGCGGCGGCGCGCTCGAGGCGCGCGTGATCGCGGCGGCGCGCGACCTGTTGCGCAAAGGCGGCGAGCGCGCCGGCCTCGACATCACATTGGACGGAAAACCTTCTGCCGCCGGCGTCTGCGGCGGACGGATGCGGATCGCGTTGCGGCGTTTTTCCGGCGCCGTGGATCGCCGCATGGCCGGCGACATCGCAGCCAAACTCCGCGCCGGCGAAACCGTCTCCATGCCGGCCCGCGAACTGGGAGACGACGAAGCGCCGGCGATGCAACAAAACGTGCTGCATCCGCGTCCGCGCCTGCTGATCGCCGGCGCGGGCCATTGCGGCGCGGCGTTGTGCGAACTGGCCAGGCATCTGGAATTCGACCTGCACGTCGTCGATCCGCGCGCCGGGTTTCTGTCCGACGCGGCATTCACGCCGGCGACCGTGCACGCGGATTTCGCGCAGCTGCGCGACGCCGCCAATACCTCGCGCGACCTTTACATCGTGCTGCTCAACCGCGACTTCGCCAGCGATGTCACGACATTGTCGGAACTGCGCGGCGTGCCGTGCGTGTATCTGGGCATGATGGGCAGCCGCCGGCGCATCGCGCAGGTGCGCAGCGCCTTGCCGGACGATGCCTGGTTCGAACGCATCGTCGCGCCGGTCGGCCTTTCCATCGACGCGCAGACGCCGCACGAAATCGCGGTCAGCATCCTGGCGCAATTGATCCAAGTGCGGCGAAAGCGCGAATCCGGGCGCGATTGAACGCTGCGGTGCAGGCGGCGCTCATCGGGGCGGCTCCTATAATGGCGGGATGAATTCGCAATCCCTGGAAGCGCTGATCGCCTGGGTCGGCCAACATCCTCTGGCCGCAGGCGCGGTGATTTTCCTGGTCGCGTTCTGCGATGCGGTGGTGATCCTCGGCATCCTGGTGCCGGCGATCCCGTTGCTGTTCGCGATCGGCGCATTCATCGGACTGGGCACGCTCGACGGGCCCTACGCCATCCTCTGCGGCGCATTGGGCGCATTCTGCGGCGACGGAATTTCCTATCTGATCGGCCGCCACTACGGCGCGCGGCTGCGCACGATGTGGCCGTTCTCGAAGCATCCGGACTGGTTGCCGCAAGGCGAGGCCATGTTCCGCAAACACGGCGCCAAGAGCATCATCATCGCGCGCTTCGTCGGCGCGGTGCGGCCGTTCGTGCCGGCAATCGCGGGCATGGTGAAGATGCCGCTGCGCAACTACGCATTGCCGAGCCTCGTCGCGAGCGTCCTCTGGTCGGCCTGCTTCCTGATCCCGGGCTGGATCTTCGGCAAATCCGTCGAACTGTTCGCGGCCGTCGCCGGTCCGCTGGCGATCGTCGCTGGCGTGTTGATCGCCCTGCTGGCACTGATCTATTTCCTCGTCGACCAGTTCTACCGTTTCTTCGCGCCGCGCACCGCGCAAATGCTGTCGCGCGCGCTGGCCTGGTCGCACCGGCATCCGATGCTTGGCCGGCTTTCCGACAACCTGATCGATCCGCGCCGGCGCGAATCGCCGTCGCTGCTGTTGCTCGCGATACTGCTGATCGGCGGCGGCTGGGCCTTCTTCACGCTGCTGCTGCTGTTGGCGGGCAACGGCGATCCGACCGCTTTCGACCTCGCTTTCCATCACGCGATGTTCGGCCTGCGCACGCCGCTGGCGGACATGCCGATGGCGTTCTTCGCCAGCCTCGGCGACTGGGAAGTGCTGCTGCCCGCGACGCTGGCGGCCGCCGGTTGGCTGCTGTGGCGCAGGCGATACATCGCGGCCGCGCATCTGGCCAGCGCCTTTACCTTCGGGCTGGCGCTGGTCTGGACGCTCGACATGCTCGTGCGCGTGCCGCGTCCACCGGCGGCGGTGGATGTCGCCGGCTTCGATTTCCCCGCCGTGCAGGTCACGATGGCGGTAACGGTGTTCGGCTTCTTCGCGGTGCTGATCGCGCGCGAATTGCCGGGCCGCGCGCGCGCCTGGCCGTATGCGGTGGCCGGCGTGCTGACCGCGCTGATCGCATTCGCACGCCTGTACCTGGGCGCGCACTGGCTCTCCGACGTGCTCGCCGGCGCCTTCCTCGGCATGGCCTTCATCGCGGCGCTCGGCATCGCGTATCGCCGCCGCGCGCCGCGTTCGTTCTGGATGCGGCCGCTGGCGCTGCTGTTCTACGGCGTGGCCGCCGGCATGGCGATCTGGCACGGACAGAACGATGCGGAAGCGACGCTGCAACGCTTCGCCGCACCCAACCTGCGCGAGGAAATCGCGCTGGAGGACTGGCTGGAGCACGGCTGGCAGCGCCTGCCCGCGCGCCGCAACGAATTCCTGAGCGAAAGCGCGTGGCCGCTGAACGTGCAGGTCGCCGGCTCTTTGGAAACCTTGCAGGCGACCCTGGAGCAGGCCGGCTGGACGACGGAAACGGAAGGCGGGCTGACGCTGCTGCTGCGCAGCCTCGACAAGGCCAGCACGCCCGAAAACCTGCCGGTGCTGCCCGCCTCGCACAACGGCCATGCCGATGCCTTGCGCATGACCGCGCCGGGCGCGAACGAGGACATCCACCTGATGCTGCACCTGTGGCCCGCGCCGCTGGAACTGCGTGGATCCGGCGCACCGGTATGGCAGGGCACGGTGGCGACGGTGAAATTCGAGCAGCGCTGGTCGCTGTTCCGTTTCTGGCGCCTGCAACCGGACGCGGACTCGCGCGCGGCGCTCGAAGCGCTGTCGAACGCGACGGCGCCGCTGCCGCAGCGGCTGGTCGGGCGCAACCAGGGCAAGGAACCGGTCCTGCTGCTGCGCGCGGAATGAGGCTTACGGGTTCAGCGTGATCGCGATGCGCGCGTCGCCTGCGGCCGGATGGAACAACCACAGCGCGTCATCGGCCGTCGCCAGCGTCACCGGCCCGCGCACGGGTTGCAGGTCGCCGCTCACGTCGAGCCGGAAGATCAGGTCCGCCATGCCGGGATTGCGCCTGCGCAGCGTGTCCAGCAAGGCGCCTTCGATGCCGTAGTTGAGCTGCTGGTTGGCGTTCCTGATCGCCGTGCCGATCGCATTGGACACGGGCAGCCTGGTGCGGTGCGCGATCTGTTCGAAGCCCGAGCCTTGCAGCGCCGCCGCCAACGCCCGCGCCGCGTTGCTGCCGGAACCATCCAGCGCCAAGCCGTCCAGCACCAGCTCGCGTTGCGAAGCGTCGTAGCGCGGCGTCGCGGTCAGATAGATCCAGCCGCGCGGCTCCATCCACAACCAGCGGTTGGGCAGGTCGCCGTCGATGCGCAAGGCCAGCACCAGCGAGGGCGCCGCCGGATAAACCTCGACGTCGCGCACCACCACCGCACCGCCGTTCAACACGATCGGCGATGCCGCCAGCGCGCGCTTCCACTGTTCCGCCAGTTCGTCGTATTCCAGCCGCGCCGGCACCGGCAGACGCAACTTGCGCACGTCCGGCAGTTCGCGCAACGGCGGCGGCAAGGGCGCGGCCTCGGCATCGCGCGTCGGTGCGGCATCGCCAAGGCGAACCTCGCCCGCGAAACCGAGATCGAATTGCAGCCCGCCATCCGTCGCGCTGGGCGGCAGGAAATACGCCGTCTTGGGTTGGAGATCGAGCCACAGGCCATCCAGCGGCATCGCGATGGCCTCGGACGATATTTCCCACAGCGCCGTCATCACGCCCTGCACCGGCAGGCCGGTCGCGACGCGGCCGGGCAGCACGCGCTTCAGATCCGCGAAACGCTCCCTGGCGACGGACAGCACGTGCGGCGCGTAGGACACGTTGTCGGCGTTGAAGAAGCGCCCGGACGGCGGCTTCGTCCATTCATACGAAGGTGAAATCGAAAGCACCGGCCGCCAATCCTGGCCGATGTCGTAATCGACCCTCGCTTTGCCGTCCAGAGCGGCACTGGTGGTCGAGCGCAGGCTCTTCATCGTGACGTTGTAGAGAACGTCCAGCGAGGTGCTGACGTCGAGCCCGGAACCGACGGCGCGCACGCTGACCGGCGCGCTGCGCACGATCTCGCCGTGGCCGAACATCGGCGAGCCGGGCACGAGATGCATGCGGCCGGTGTAGCGATTGAAGACTTCCTTGGCCGGTTCCTGCCAGATGCGCCGGCTCGGAATTCCGACGCGCTTGGGCAGCTGCGCGGTGGCGAATCGCGAAAGGCCCGCGTCATCCACGCCGATGCGGACAGCGACGAACGACGACGCAGGCGGCGGCAATGCCATCTGCCCGACGCGCCCTGGCCGATCCATCAGCCTGGATTCGGGCAACAGTTGCCAATGCTGCGCGGCCCATGCGGCAACGCCCAACAGCAGCGCCAACACGACAACGATGCGCGCAAGCCTCATGGAACCCCCCGTGCTCTTCTCGACGGCATCCTTTCCACCGATCTGGCATCCCGATCCGGCGAACCTGCAACCGGCTGTTTCCGGCGCATCCCGCTTCCTGCGAACCCGCTCCCCCGCGACGCCCGTTTACCCGAGCTGTCGCCCGACGCACACCTCGAATCCTTCACCGCACCCCACGGCGAAGCTGGCGTTGATCGCGGGCTACAACTAACACCTGTTCCCGTGCCGCGCAACCTCGCCCCTGCGTTTCCGTGGCGTTCTTGGCAGCTTTCGCATGCCCCTCCTTGGCTTCCGGCACAGGCCTGCCACGCCGCTTCGGGCATACTTTCAGGTTTGCATCCCGGAACGACACGACGATGACATTCAAGACTTTCGCCGCCGCACTCTGCGGCCTGGCGCTTTCCGCCGCCGCCTTCGCGCAAAGCCCGAGCAAGCTGCTGCGCTTCCCCGACATTTCCCACGGTCGCATCGTGTTCGTCGCGTCAGGCGACCTCTACATCGTCGACGCGGCGGGCGGCACCGCGTTCCGGCTCACCTCGGACGAAGGCGCGGAGCTGTATCCGAAGTTCTCGCCCGACGGCAAGCAGATCGCGTTTTCCGCCGAGTACAGCGGCACGCGGCAGGTCTACGTGATGCCCGCTTCCGGCGGCGAGCCGCGGCAGCTGACCTGGTACACCGACGTCGGCCCGATGCCGCCGCGCGGCGGCACCGATTACCGCGTCCTCGACTGGACGCCGGACGGCAAGCACATCGTGGTGCGGATGAACCGCGTTCCTTACGACGAACGCTCCGGCCGGCCGTACCTGGTGCCCGTGTCCGGCGGACTGGAAACCCCGATGCCGATTCCCGAAAGCGGCGGCGGCAGCCTGAGCCCGGACGGCACCCGGTTCGTCTACACGCCGATCGACCGCGACTTCCGCAGCTGGAAGCGCTACCGCGGCGGCCGCGCCCAGGACGTGTGGATCTACGACCTCGTGAACAACACCTCGCTGCAGCTGACCAAGGATCGCGCCAGCAACCACCAGCCGATGTGGCTCGGCGATTCGATCTATTTCGTCTCCGACCGCGACGACACGCGACTCAATCTCTACACGATGTCGCCGTCCGGCGGCGAGCCGAGCAAGCTCACCCATTTCACCGATTTCGACGTACTCTGGCCGAGCGCCGGCGACAGCAGCATCGTGTTCGAGAAAGGCGGCGCAATCTGGCGTTTCGACATCGCCAGCGGGCAGGCCGTGGAAGTGCCGATCCGGGTCGCGTCCGACGCGCCCGATGCGCTGCCGCGCTACGTGAAGGCGGCGGACTTCGTGGAATCCTTCGGCATCTCGCCCGGCGGCGAGCGCGCGCTGTTCGGCGCGCGCGGCGAACTGTTCACGGTGCCGGCGAAGGAGGGCGAACCGCGCAACATCTCGCAGACCCCGGACGCGCGCGAGCATTCGGCCAGCTGGTCGCCCGACGGCCGCTGGATCGCCTATCTTTCCGACGAGACCGGCGAATACGAACTCTACGTCCGCGCCCAGGACGGAAAGAGCGCGCCGCGCCGCGTGACCAACGACGGCGGCATCTGGCGCTTCGCGCCGGTGTGGTCGCCGGACTCGAAGAAGCTCGCCTTCGGCGACAAGAAGCAACGCCTGCGCATCGCCGACATCGACAGCGGCGCGATCGTCGACGTCGACACCTCGTCCTACCGCGACTTCACCGACTACACCTTCTCGCCGGACAGCCTGTGGCTGGCCTACGCCAAGACCAACCCCAACGGCAACCAGTCGATCTGGATGTATTCGTTGCCCACCCGTGCGACGCGCCAGCTCACCGGCAGCGAAAGCTCGGCCTTCGATCCGACCTTCGATCCGCAGGGCCGCTATCTCTATTTCCTCTCCAACCGCGACTACAACCTCGCGTTCTCGGCCTACGAGTTCAACTGGCTGTACCGCGAAGCCACGCGCATCTACGCCGCGACGCTCGACGCCAACGGCCCGGCGCTGTTCCAGCCGAAAATCGACGAAGTGGGCGCGAAGGAAAAGTCCTCCGCGCAGAAGCCCGACGTCCGCATCGCGGTGGATTTCCCCGGCTTCGATGCGCGCACCGTCGCGCTGAACGTGCCGTCCGGCGATTACCGCAAGCTCGCCGCGAACAACGATGGCGTGTTCTACCTGGCCGGCTCGGACCTCAACTTCATCGGCCTGAAGAACGACTCGCAACCCGAGCGCGTCGCCAGCGCGCAGGACTACGTCCTCTCCGCCGACGGCGAGCACCTGATACTGAAGCGCGGCAACCGTTTCGCGCTGGTCGATGCGAAACCCGGCATGGATTTCGACAAGGGCGCGATGAAGCTCGACGGTATGGAGCTGCGGATCGAACCGCCGCGCGAGTGGAAGCAGATGTTCGTCGATGCCTGGCGCATCCTGCGCGACTGGTTCTACGACCCGAACATGCACGGCCAGGACTGGAACGCGATCCGCGCCCGTTACGAACCGCTGGTCGCGCACGTCAAAACCCGCGCGGACCTGGACTACATCCTCCAGGAAATCGCCGGTGAGGTGAACTCGGGCCATGTCTACGTGGAATCCGGCGACCAGACCCGCGCGCCGCGCAAGCCCGGCGGCCTGCTTGGCGCGGAACTCGTCGTCGACGCCAGCGGCTTCCCGAAGATCGCGCGCATCTTCCCGGGCGAGAACTGGAACGAATCGACGCGCTCCCCGCTGACGCAGCCCGGCGTCCACGTCAGCGAAGGCGAATACATCACCGCGATCGACAACGTTTCCACGCACGGCGTCGACAACGTGTACCGCCTGCTCGAGAACAAGGCCAACAAGCTGGTCACGCTGCGCGTGAACCGCCAGCCGCAGGACGCAGGTTCGCGCGAAGTCGTGGTGAAGACCGTTTCCAGCGAACTGTCGCTGCGCTATCTGGATTGGGTGCAGGGCCGCCGTCGCCTCGTCGAACAGTTGTCCGGCGGACGCATCGGCTACATCCACGTTCCCAACACGGCCGTGGAAGGCAGCCGCGAACTGTTCAAGGGCCTCGTCGCCTACCACGACAAGGACGCGCTGATCATCGACGACCGCTACAACGGCGGCGGCTTCATTCCCGATCGTCTGGTCGAACTGCTCGCGCGCCAGCCGTTGAACTACTGGAAGCAGCGCGGCCTGGAACCGAACGCGACGCCGTTCCTGCACCATCGCGGCCCGAAGGTGATGCTGATCAACGGCCTGTCCAGTTCCGGCGGCGACGCGCTGCCGTACTACTTCCGCAAGCTCGGCCTCGGCAAGCTGATCGGCACCCGCACCTGGGGCGGCCTGATCGGCATTTCCGGCAATCCGCGCCTGATCGACAACGGCGGGATCCTCGCCGCGACCTTCAGCTTCCTGGACACGGACGGCAACTGGGCGGTGGAGAACGAAGGCGTGGTGCCGGACATCGAAGTCATCGACCGTCCGGAACTGATCGCGCAGGACCGCGACCCGAGCATCGAACGCGCGGTGCAGGAACTGCTGCAGGAACTGGAAGCCAATCCGCCGCAGCCGGTGGTCGCGCCGCCGGCGCCGACGCAGTTCCCGAAAGTGCCGCACTGAGGCAACGCGCCGCGCGGCGCTTGCCGCGCGGCTATCCGGGCGACTGGAAAACCTTCGCGGTCTCGTCCGGCGCCAGCACGCGCCATTGTCCGGGCTCGAGGCCCAGCGCCTCGAGCTGCAGCGCGCCGATCGCGATGCGCCGCAGCGCCACGACCGCATTGCCGGTCGCGGCGAACATGCGGCGCACCTGGTGGTAGCGGCCCTCGACGATCGTCAGCCGCGCTTTGCGCGCCGACAGCACTTCGAGTTGCGCCGGCAACAAGGGCGTGGTCTCGGATTCCAGCATCAGGCTGCCGCTGGCGAACAACGCGGCCTCGTCGCCGCGCAGATCCTGCGCCAGATCCGCCTCGTAGATCTTCGCGATCGACGACTTGGGCGAGATGATCCGATGCAGCAGCGTGCCGTCATCGGTGAAAAGCAGCAGCCCGGAGGTGTCCTTGTCCAGGCGGCCGATCGTGGACAGCGCCGGATTCCGGGCGCGGAAACGCGGCGGCAGCAGGTCGAACACGCGCCGTCCCGGATCGCGCATCGAACAGGTCGCATCGACCGGCTTGTGCATCGCGATCACGACGCCCGGCGGCGGATCGAGCGGTTCGCCATCCAGGCGCACGGCCTCGTGCTCGACGACATCGTCGCCGTACAGCACTTCGCCGTTCGCATCGGTGATGCGGCCGGCGGCGAACAGCGCCAGCACTTCGCGGCGGCTGCCATAGCCAAGATTGGCGATGCGCTTGAGCAGTTTCATCGATGGTTTCGTTCCGGGAAAAACGTCGCGCTCACAGTTCGTCGAGGCGCTTGATCAGGCCGGGTGGGAAACCGTAGCGCGACATGCGCGCCTGCACCGCGGAACGGTCGTAGGGCACGCGATGGAAACGGATTTTCCTGGTTGCGGTGTCGAACACGGCATAGGCCGCACCGGGCAGTTTGTCGCGCGGCTGGCCGACCGATCCCGGGCAGACGAGCGCCAGCAGGTAAGCGGACAAATCGATTTCCGTTTCCGACCCGAGGTGGATCGGCAGATACGGCCGGCGCTTCGTGACCCATGCGCCGGCGATGTGCGTATGGCCGTGGAAAGCGAGGCTCAGGCCGTCGTTGTCGAGCGCGCTGAAATTTTCTTCGCAGGTGAGCTGGTAGACGTAGCCGTACATGCGCTGCGGATCGACCGGCGCGCCGTGCACCGCGAGCCAGCTCTCGCCTTCGCGTTCCAGCGGCAGCGCGGCGAGCCAGTCGCGCACCGGCCGGGTGAGGCGTTCGCGGGTCCAGTCGATCGCCCAGCGCGCATCGGGCGTGAAGCGCGTCGTGGCGTTGGCGTCGAGCGCGGCTTCGTCGTGGTTGCCGCGCAGGCCGACGACCTGTTGGTCCAACGACACCAACCGCTCGACGCATTCGACCGGATCAGGACCGTAGCCAACGGTGTCGCCGAGCACGAGGATCATGCCGGCGTTGCGCACTTCCGGTTGCGCCAGCACCGCATCGAGCGCATCGGCATTGGCGTGGATGTCGCCGAGCAGCGCGATGGTGCTCGTGTTCTTCTGGTGGTTCTTCGGCTTGGGGCGCTGCCATTCGATGAATTGCGTCGCAAGCGCGTCGATGAAAGGCGTGCCGCTGTGGCCGCCGCCCAGATCATCGGCCAGCTCGCGCAGGTTCAGCACCGAGGTACGCGGCTTCAGGGCCTCGTGCAATCCATTGGCAAGGGTTTCGGCATGTTGCGCGCCGACCCAGGGTTCGCGCTTGGCAAACACGCCGAGCGCCACCGCCAGCGCGCGGCCTCCGTCCCAGGTGTAGAGGTCGTCGTCGAGATAGCGCAGCGCGGAACCGTCCTTGTCCCAGGCGAAGTTGGACGGTCCTTCGTCGAGTCGCCAGCCTTGCTCGGCGGCACGCAGGTAGAGATCGGAAAAATCGCGGCACCAGCGCGCCCACGTGGCCTGCCGTTCATCCGCGGAAAACAGGTGCATCGGACGGCGGCGAAGGCTCGCGGTGCCCGCGCTCCATTTGCCGTCCTCGCCTTGGACGATGAACCAGGTGCGATCCGGCGGATAGACGCGCAGTCCGCGTTCGCGCTCCAGGCGCGCTTCGACCCAGCGCACCGGATCGGCTTTCTGCAACGGGAGATCGGCGCGCAACTTGGCGACGACGAACGCGTCGGCGTAAACCTGCGTGCTGATGCGGCCGGGGAAGTCGGATTCGCGCCGCGTGGTCTGCGGATGCGCGAACGCAGCGGAAATCTGCGCGATGTCGAGCGTTCGTGCCGGATCGATCGCGGCGACCACCGTCGCCGCGATTCGAGAAGGGTTGGAATCCACCCTTGTCTAACCGGAAGCCGTCTTACGGAACCAGCGGTTCGATCTGCGAGATGGATTGGCGCACCGCGCTCCAGCCCATGCCGAGGTTGGCGCGACGGCCGGTGATGAGCACCACGAGCGCGTTCGGCTTGTTCGGCAGCACGGACATGAAGTGGTAGGTCTTGTCCGTGGTCATCTGGACTTCCTTCACCAGGCGCACGGAGCTCACGCCGCGCTGGCTGGAAAGCATGTCTTCCACCGCGCGGATGGTGCGGCCGCGGAACATGTCCACCGCAGCGGCGGCCACGGCGTCGAGGTAGGACTGGGTGAAGTACGGCACCTTGTGACCGACGCCGAGCAAGAGGCCCGACTCCAGATCGACGACGGCAAAGCCCAGCGCGTCGTCGACGGATCCGATGACCTTCTCGCACACTTGGTTGATCGTGCTCATTGTTTTTACTCCTGGCTGATTTGGCTGGTTGGCCTTGACGAAAGTGACGGTTACTTCAGTTTGCGGGACATTTCCTGTGCACAAAGACGAGCAGCAGCCAGGACATGTCCCAATGTCGAACTACTGCTTGCCGCAACACATAATACAAAGCGCGCTTCCTGCGCTGGCACGGAAAGCAGCAGCATTCTTCCATCCGAACAATCCACCAGCACGTCGTTGCACTCGGTCAGGTTGCCCTCCTTGGCCATGGCCTCGGCCAGCGCCAGCATCGAGCTGCTCATCGCGGCCAGGCGCGCGCCACCGTCGCCGCTTTCCTCGGCCAGCTGCGGCGCATGCACCACTTCGAAACCATCAGTCGTGGCGACCACGGCGCGCATGATGCCGGCCGTGTCCTTCAGCAGCTGGTCGATGCTGCGCTGGCAGATGGCGGCCTGGAGTTTCGAAAAAGCAGACACGGATGGTTCCCTCTGTTCTTGAATGGATCACGCCTCATCGTGCGCGAGGGCTTCGAGCTGGCTCAACAAGGCATCGAGCAGCAGGAGCACGTCCTCGCGCCGGCGCACATCGACCTCGAACACCGGCAACAGGAAGCCCCGCGCGGCGAGCGCATCGTTGATCCGATCCGCCCACTCCGGCGACTGTACACGTCCAAGGCCGACCACGGCAGCGCCATTCTTGATCACGTCGGAAAACGCGGTCGCGTATTCGACCGCATCGGCGACCGGATCCGGGCGCGTGCCGTCGACCAGCACCACGATGCCCAGCGCGCCCTTGCCGAGGATGTCCCACATGAAGCGGAAACGTTCCTGCCCGGGCGTGCCGTAGAGACGCAGGCGGTCGCCACCTGCGAGAGTGATCTCGCCGTAGTCCATCGCCGCCGTGGTGTGGCTCTTGTCGAACTCGCCACGGGCGTTGTTGACCACGTCGGTGGAGGTCGGCGGAATCTCGCTGATGGCGGCGATCGCGGTGGTCTTGCCCGCACCCATCGTGCCCGCGAAAACGATCTTGTATTCAACCATTGCTGCGCTCGATCCGTTCGTGTGTTTCCGTCAGCCCAGCCCGAGCGCAGATCGGATACGAGAGAAAACGCCGCCCGCCGCCTTGGCCTGCACCTGCTTCACGACAGGCGAGCGCGCGGCGGCGATGGGTGCAGGAATCGTCGTGACGACGCCGGTGGCCAGGAGATCGAGCAGCGCCAGCGCATTGAGGAAAGCCACGACGCGATCCTTGCGATCGCCGGCCACGCGCTGCAGCATCCCGAGATCCGGCTGGCTGCGCGCCAGCAGCGAGGTCAGTTTCACCGCCAACGGATCGCGCCCGAAGCGGCCGAAGTCCGGCCAACGCCGCAACGCGAACCGGTTCTGCTGCGACCAGACCCGCGCCGCAACCGCTTCCTGCTGCTCCATGGCGGCTCGCCACAGGAACAGATCCATCGCCATCGCATGCTCCGGCATGTTGGCGGATTCGCCCGGCAGCTCGTGCAGCGTGAAACGCGTCGGCAGTGCCACGGACACGTTCGGATCGGCCATCCAGGCATGGCGGATCGCAGGCGCAATGATCATCGAGGACGGCCCGCCGCGGATCTCGAAGGCGCCGCCGCCGCGCCTGACCCGTTCGATCAGGTGATCGATCGACATCGGGATCGGCGCGGGAGGAACGGCGCGCTGTTCACCGGTCATCCGCGCGGCGAGACGTTCCGCGCCCGATATCGCCGGACGTTCGCCGGTCTGGTTCGCGGCCGGGCCGAACAGCTTGCGGCGCTGCACTTTCTCCAACAGCGTGATGAAGGCCGCCGGACGGATCGGCATGCGCAGGATGTACGACTGGCCGCGATCCAGCACGGCGGGCGGCAGCAACGGCACCTGCATCGGGAAAGCATTCTGCGTCGTGGCCGCCTCATCGGCGCCGACGAACACGACATCCGCGCCGTCGTCGCACCATTCCCAGTCACGCTCGCCGCGCCCGGCTTCGACGCTGGCGCGGGTCAGACTCAGCAGCAGCAATTCGTCGCGCAGGGCAACGCCGCGGGCGGTGATGCGCAACGGTGTCCGCGTGCTCATAGCCCCAGCTCCGCACTGGAGCCGTCCACGGCGGCGGGCATCTTGCCGGCGTGTTCGAGCAGTTCCGTCATCGGGCGCAACGCGGCCACGACCTGCGTGGTGACGCCGTGCGCGTCGACCAACGGCGTCTGCCGCCAGTCGACCTGCATCACGCGGCCGTCCTTCGAATAGATGTTGAGCACCTGCCGCATCGTGCGTCCCTGGACGATGGACTCGGCGATCTGCGTTTCCATGTCCTTCTGGACCGGCACGGCATTGCCGGGCTGCCGGATCAGTTCGAACAAGGGCGTGCCGATCACGTCGCGCGCCTTGCGGCCGAAGATGCGCTCGAAGGTGGCGTTGACCTGGAGCAACGGATATTCGGGCCTGGTGGTGTCGATCAGCACCGTGCAGGTGTTCATCGCCTGCATGTGGTGGCGCGTCGCCGCGGCCTGGTCATAACTGACGCCGAAACTCATCGCATCGACGACCGAAACGGCACGAAAACGCTCTCCTCCAGAGACTTCGCATGTGGTCGCGGAAATGAGCAAAACATGCACCAGACCATCGGTATCGAGCCTGGCCTTGGTGCTCAGCGCCGGGCTGTCCACATGGAACACTTCACGGAACCGGGGCAAATTCAGTTCCGGACGCAGCAGCAATTGGAACGGCTGGCCAAGCAGGTCGAGGCGGCCAACCTTGAGGCCGCGGCAGACCATGTCATTGACGGAAACGATGCGGCCGGACGAATCCAGGATGATCAGGCCAATGCCGGAGGCCTGCAACGCGGATTGCATCAGCGCATTTTCAAGCAGCCATACATCCTTGGACATTCTGTGATTCCTTGGCGGGTTGTTTTTCTTCGTGATTCCGGCAAAGGAAATCGCAAAAATTCGAGCGACCCTTGGCCATCGCCCTTGCCACTGGGGCGAAGCGATCTACCGCAAGAAGTGTTTGCCGTATCCGGGCGCCACCGGCTCTCCACAAGACTGCTGCCGCTCCCTGCGCCCCCGTAGCGGCCATCTGACGCCGCCAATAAACATCCGATTCCAAGCGAAGTCCATAACCGCCATTCCAAGTTCTACAACTTTCACAAAGTTACGTGCGACCCCTCACATCTTCCAGCAAGTTTCCGGAAGAGAGCGCATCGGCTTCGTGATACGGATCACGCCAGGTTTCAGACAGCGCCGAGGCATACCATTCACGCATCGACGGCAGCGCCAGCAAACGTTCCACGTAAGCCATCGCAAACGGTTCCAATTCCAGCCCGTAGCTTTGGACGCGAAATGCGACCGGCGCGAAAAAGGCGTCGACGGCACCAAACCTGTCTCCGGCCAGAAATGGTCCACCGAAACTTATCAGTCCTTCGCGCCAGAGCGCGGTTAACCGCGTCAAATCCTGTGACAGCGATTCCAGTTTTTCCGGAAAAACCCGGATCCGCAAGCCGCAATTCATCGAACAGATATTGCGCAACGCAGCAAATCCGGCGTGCATTTCCGCCACGGCGGACCGTGCGAAGGCGCGCGCCGCCGGTTTTTCCGGCCACACGCCCGGATGCCGCTCGGCGAGGTATTCGGCGATCGCGGGCGTCTCCCACACCACCAGACCGTCATGGTGCAGGCACGGGACCTTCGCGGTCGGGGAAAAGGCCGAAAACAGTGCGGCACTGGAGCCGGACGGCCCTTCGACGAAGGGCGTCAGCACTTCCGAGAAGTCGATGCCGAGCTCGCGCATCAGCACCCAAGGTCGCAAGGACCAGGAAGAATAATTCTTGTTTGCGATGAACAGGCGGTAGCCTGTGCCGCACGCAGCCGCACCCATAGGTATCGCCCCCCTGACGATAGCTTCCGATGATGGCGGCCGCCGCGATGCGCGTCGGCCGCCAAGGACTCCAAAAGTACACAATATCGCGATGAAAAAGCTAACCCTGATCGACGGCTCGTCGTACCTGTACCGTGCCTTCCACGCCCTGCCGCCGCTGACAGCGCCCGACGGCACGCCAACCGGCGCGTTGTTCGGTGTGGTCAACATGCTGCGCGCCACGCTGAAGGAGAAGCCCGACTACGCCGCCTTCGTCGTCGATGCGCCCGGCCCGACCTTCCGCGACGAGCTGTTCCCCGAGTACAAGGCGCAGCGTCCGCCGATGCCGGACGACCTGCGCGCGCAGGTCGAGCCGATGCTGGCGATCGTCGAGGCGCTCGGCATCCCGATCCTGCGCGAACCCGGCGTCGAAGCCGACGACGTGATCGGCACCCTGGCCGTCAGCGCCGCGCGCGACGGCATCCAGACGACGATCTCCACGTCGGACAAGGACTTCGCCCAGCTCGTCCAGCCCAACATCACGCTGGTCAACACGATGAGCGGCAGCCGCCTCGGCAGCGACGAGGACGTGATCGGGAAGTTCGGCGTGCCGCCGGCGCGCATCGTCGACTACCTCGCGCTGATGGGCGATGCGGTCGACAACGTGCCGGGCGTGGAAAAGTGCGGCCCGAAGACGGCCGCCAAGTGGATCGCGCAATACGGCTCGCTCGATGGCGTGATCGAAAACGCTGACAAGGTGAGCGGCAAGATCGGCGAGAACCTGCGCGCCGCGCTGCCGCGACTGCCGTTGAACCGCGAGCTGGTGACGATCCGCACCGACCTGCCACTGCCGGAAACGCCACAGAGCCTGGCGCTGCGCGAACGCGACGTCGACGCGCTGCGCGTCCTGTATGCGCGCTTCGGATTCAACCAGGCGCTGCGCGAACTGGAAAGCGCCGCCGGCGCGACGACTTCCGCGCCGCAGGCGGAAGTCGCCGAGAAAGAACCGTCGAAAGCGCGCGGCAGCGCCTATGCGATCGCCGCTTCCAGCGCCAGCAACATCGACCCGGCGCTTTCCACGCCAGGCGAGTACGAAACCATCCTGGACGCGGCTTCGCTGCAACGCTGGATCGAACAACTGCGCACGGCGGAACTCGTCAGCTTCGACACCGAAACCGATTCGCTCGATCCGATGCGCGCCCGCCTTGTCGGCCTGAGCTTCGCGCTCGAACCGCAGCGCGCCGCCTACGTGCCGTTGGCGCACGACTATCCGGCCGCGCCGCCGCAGCTTCCGATGGAGGAAGTGTTGGGTGCGCTCAAGCCGATCCTCGAGGACGCCTCGATCCCAAAGGTCGGCCAACACGGCAAATACGACCTGCACATGATGCGCCGCCACGGCATCGCCATTGCCGGCTACGCGCACGACACGATGCTGGAAAGCTTCGTGCTCAACTCCACCGGCAGCCGCCACGACATGGACTCGCTGGCGCAGCGCTACCTGAACTACCGCACCATCCAGTACCAGGACGTCGCCGGCAAGGGCGCGAAGGCGATTCCGTTCTCGCAGGTCGATCTGGCCGCCGCAACGAACTACGCCGCCGAGGATGCGGACATCACGCTGCGCTTGCACCGGCAACTGTTCCCGAAGTTGCAGGCCGAGCCCTCGCTGCTGCGCGTCTACGAAGACATCGAGATGCCGCTGGTCGAAGTGCTGGCGAAGATGGAAGCCAACGGTGTGCTGATCGACGTGGAAGAACTCAGGCGCCAAAGCCGCGATCTTTCCTCGCGCATGCTGGCGATCCAGAACCGCGCCTTCGAACTCGCGGGCCGCCACTTCAACCTCGATTCGCCCAAGCAGCTGCAGGCCCTGCTCTTCGACGAGCTGAAGCTGCCACCGCAGATGAAGACGCCGACCGGGCAACCTTCGACCAACGAAGAGGCGCTCGAGGCCATCGCCGACCTGCACGAACTGCCACGCCTGATCCTCGACTATCGCGCCCTGACCAAGCTGCGCAGCACCTACACCGACAAGCTCGCGGAAATCGTCAATCCCGAAACCGGTCGCGTGCACACCAGCTACCACCAGGCCGGCGCCGCGACGGGCCGCCTGTCGTCGAGCGATCCGAACCTGCAGAACATTCCGATCCGCAGCGAAGACGGCCGCCGCATCCGGCGCGCCTTCATCGCGCCCGAAGGCCGCCGCATCGTCGCGTTCGACTATTCGCAGATCGAGCTGCGGATCATGGCGCACCTGTCCGGCGATGCCGGACTGATCACCGCATTCGAGCAGGGCAAGGACATCCACCGCGCCACCGCGTCCGAAGTGTTCGGCGTGCCGCTGGAACAGGTGGAACCGAACCAGCGCCGCGCCGCGAAGGCGATCAACTTCGGCCTGATCTACGGCATGGGCGCATTCGGGCTGGCGCGGCAACTGGGCGTCGGCAGGAACGATGCGCAGGCCTACATCGATCTCTACTTCAAGCGTTATCCCGGCGTGCGCGAGTTCATGGACCGCACCCGCGAAGAAGCGCGCGCCAAGGGTTACGTCGAGACCGTGTTCGGTCGCCGCCTGCACCTGGCTGAAATCCATTCGCGCAACGCCAACCAGCGCGCCGGCGCCGAACGCGCCGCGATCAATGCGCCGATGCAGGGCACAGCCGCGGACATCATCAAGCGTGCGATGCGACAGGTGCACGATTGGCTCGTCCCGCAGCACGACACGCGTGCACGACTGCTGATGCAGGTGCACGACGAACTGGTGTTCGAGGTCGATGCGGATTTCGTCGAGACCCTGATCCCGGCCGTCCGCGAACGCATGCAAGGCGCGGCCAACCTGCGCGTGCCGTTGCTCGTCGATGTCGGCCAGGGCATGAACTGGGACGAGGCCCACTGACGCGCCTGCCCGACCGCATGGCGCGAAATGCCGAAATTCGGTCCGACAGACATCGAACCGAATTTCCCGGAGCAAAACATCCACCCGTCGTTTTCAGCTTCGCCGACCTGAAAACTTACTTTTCACCCCCAAATGGGGGAAAAACGCCGGAAAAAGCCGTCAAGCCGATTTGATTTGATACATAAAAATAAAATATCCAATAACATCAATCCCTTGTCAAAGCTGCACCGGGATTTCCACGGCAAGAAGAAGCTGCCGAACCCGGACTTCGAAAAGCCGCGGGAGAAACCGCAACCAACATCCACGTAACACTTGGACAAGTTGCCCTGAGTTTCGCCTGAACCAATATCGGCATGAGGGCCACACTCACGGAACTTTCAGGTTCGCCCGCTAATCTGTACGCACGGTGGACGCAACGCCACCTGCCGGGTTCATCCGCCCCCCTCGGATGAACCCCTGCTGGGATCACGGCCCTCCCCTGGCCCCCAGCCCCCCAGCCCCGCAGGTCCCCCCCTGGCTTGCGGGGCTTTCTTTTGCCTGTCCGTTTTGGAGCAGCCGCGCGGTGCACCGCTAAACTTGCGGTTCGTATCCATTCCCGGCGTCACCTGTGTCCAATCCTCTTCACGCTTCCGGAGTCCTGCCTTGAATCGCGGCCTGCTGCGCCTCTGGCGCGTGGGACGGATCGCATTGCGCTACCGGCTCGACCTGCTGGTGGAACATCCGTCGCTGGCGCGCAAGCTCGCGCCGCTGCGCTTTTTCGCGCCGCGCTCCCGCGGCATCGCGGACTTGCCGCGCGGCGAACGGCTGCGCTTGGCGCTGCAGGAACTGGGACCGATCTTCGTCAAGTTCGGCCAGATCCTTTCCACCCGCCGCGACCTGCTGCCGCCCGACATCGCGGACGAAATGGCGAAGCTGCAGGACCAGGTCGCACCGTTCGACAGCGACATCGCGGTCGCCCGCATCGAAGCCGCGCTCGGTCGCCCGCTTTCCGAAGCCTTCGCGGGCTTCGAGCGCGAGCCGTTGGCGTCCGCTTCCATCGCGCAGGTCCACGCTGCGACCCTGCCCGACGGAAAAGACGTCGTCGTCAAGGTCCTGCGTCCTGGCATCGCGCAACACATCGAGGACGACCTTTCGCTGCTGCGGCTGCTCGCGCGCATCGCCGAGCGCCATCACCCGAACGCCGACAAGATCCGCCCGCAAGGCGTGGTCGACGAGATCGCCGCGACCTTGCGCGCCGAACTCGACCTGCAACGCGAAGCCTCGAACGCCAGTCTGCTGCGTCGCAATTGGCTCGGCTCGGACGACCTGCTCGTGCCCGAACCGATCTTCACGCACACGACGGAATCGGTGCTGACGCTCGAACGCGTGCATGGCATTCCTTCCGACGACATCGAAGCCTTGGATGCCGCCGGCATCGACCGCAAGGCACTCGCGGCCAAAGGCGTGCGCCTGTTCTACCAACAGGTGTTCCGCGACAACTTCTTCCACGCCGACGCACACGCCGGGAACATCTGGGTCGATCCGAACCGCCGCGCCGATCCGCGCTTCATCGCGCTCGACTTCGGCATCATGGGCCAGCTCTCGCGCGAGGATCAGTACTACCTCGCAGAAAACTTCATGGCGATCTTCCGGCGCGATTACCGCCGCATCGCCGAGCTGCACCAGGACGCAGGCTGGATGCCGCGCCACATCCGCACCGAGGAACTCGAAGCCGCCGCGCGCGCCGTGTGCGAGCCGTATTTCACCCGGCCGCTGTCGGAAATCTCGCTCGGCGAAGTGATGCTGAAGCTGTTCCGCACCGCGCGCGAATACGAACTGACGCTGCAGCCGCAGTTGATTCTGCTGCAGAAGACGCTGCTCAACATCGAAGGCATCGGCCGCCAGCTCGATCCGAAGATCGACATCTGGGCGGTCGCGCATCCGGTGCTGGAATCCATCCTGCGCGAACGCTACGGGCCGCTGCGACTGGTGCGCGAATTCGCGCGGCAGGTTCCGGAAATGGTCACGCATGCGCCGGACATGCCGCGTCTGGTGCGCGACTGGTTCGCGCAGCAGAACAGCGGCGAACACGCGACCATCCTGCGTTCGCGGGAACTCGCCGAGCTGGCGAACGCCGCGCAGGAAGCGCCCAAGCGCATCGTGCGCGCGGTGTTCGGCAGCGGACTGTTGGTCGCCGCCGCCGTGCTGTTCGCGCTCGACGACCACGGCCCGCGCTGGCTGGGCTTCCCCGCGAGCGCCTGGCTTGCGGCGGGCGGCGCGCTGCTCGCGTTCTTCTTCGCGCGCACGCCGAAGTCGCGCAACTGAACTTGCCACGATGCTGAAACTCCCGCCGCTCGCGCTCTACATCCACATCCCGTGGTGCGTGCGCAAATGCCCGTACTGCGATTTCAATTCGCACGGGCAGAAAGGCGATCTGCCACAGCGCGAATACGTGGACGCGCTGCTCGCCGACCTCGACCAGGATCTGCCGCTGGTCTGGGGCCGGCCGGTGACGAGCGTGTTTTTCGGCGGTGGAACGCCGAGTCTGTTCGATGCCGCGCATATCGGCGCGATCCTCGATGGCTGCGCCGCGCGGTTGAAGTTCGCGCCGGGGCTCGAGGTTACGCTGGAAACCAATCCGGGCACGGTCGAGCACGACCGCTTCGATGCCTACCTGCGCGCCGGCGTGAACCGCCTGAGCTTCGGCGTGCAAAGCTTCGACGACGGCTGCCTCGCGCGGCTCGGCCGCATCCACGATGCAAGCCAGGCCGAGCGCGCGGTGAAGCTGGCGCAGGACGCCGGTTTCGACAACATCAACCTCGACCTGATGTACGCGCTGCCGCAGCAATCGTTGGCGATGGCGCTTCACGATCTCGAACGCGCCTTCGCGCTGCATCCCACGCACCTGTCGCATTACCAGCTCACGCTCGAGCCCAATACGATCTTCGCCGCCAAGCCGCCGCAGGGCATTCCGGACGAAGACGCGGCCTGGGACATGCAGGACGCCTGCCAGGCGCTGCTGGCGCAGCACGGTTTCACGCAATACGAGGTTTCGGCCTACGCGCGCGAAGGCCGCCAGTGCGCGCACAACCTCAACTACTGGCGCTTCGGCGACTACCTCGGGATCGGCGCCGGCGCGCACGGCAAGATCACGCAACTGGCGGAAGGCAGCATCCTGCGGCGCTGGAAGATCAAGCATCCGGCCGCGTACCTGTCGAACGCCGCGAGCGCCGCGCGGATCGGCGGCGACGACCTGATCGCGTCGGAAAACCGCCCGTTCGACTTCATGCTCAACGCGCTCCGCCTCAACGAAGGTTTCGAGCTTGAACTGTTCGAGGCCAGGACCGGCCTGCCGTCGTCGGTCATCGAGGACACCTTGTCGGCCTTGCAGGCCAAGCGCCTGCTCGATCGCGACGGAAACCACGTCGCCCCGAGCGAGCTCGGCCGCCGCTTCCTCAACGACGTGATGAGCGCCTTCTTGCGCTGAACGGCGCAAGCTCGAATAAGCTGTGATCATCGTCCCGCCATCGCCGCCATGACCACGCCAGCACCGATCGATGCCGCCGCTGCGTTCGAACAGTTGTACGACCAACTGAAGCGCATCGCGCATCGGCATCTGGCATCGAACGGCTCGACGCTGCAGACCACGGCGCTGGTGCACGAGGCCTACCTGAAACTGGCCCGCGCGCAGGCGCTGGACGAAGCCCACCTGATCCATCTCGCCAGCCGTGCGATGCGGCAGGTGCTGGTCGATCTGGCGCGCGCACGCGGCCGCGACAAGCGCGGCGGCGCGCTGCATCTGGTGACCTTGAACGAGGAAGCGCTGCCGTCGCCGACCGAGAACATGGACGTGCTGGCGCTGGAGCAAAGCCTGCAACGGCTCGAAAAGGCCGATCCGCGATTGGCCAAGGTGGTGGAACTGCATTTCTTCGGCGGCCTGAGCTTTCCGGAGATGAGCCGGGTGCTGAACGTCACCGAGCGCACGCTGTTCCGCGACTGGCGCACGGCGCGCGCGCTGATCCACAGCGACCTGATCCATGCCGGAAGCGGAGGCGCCGCTTGAGCGCCATGTCCGACGACGAGCGTCTCGCGGCGGCGCTGCGCCTGATGCGCGAAGCCTTGGAACAGGCCGACACCGGAATCGAGGACTGGGTTACGCAACGCTGCGGCACGGATACGGCATTGCGCGAACACGTCATGCGACTGATCGAGGCCGACCGCGACCAGAACGGTCCGCTCGATCGTCCGCTGGCGGCCAGCTTCGCCGTTTCCGAATCGTCGATCGACCCGCGCATCGGCCAGCGCATCGGCCCCTTCGTGCTGTGCGAACTGCTCGGCCGCGGCGGCATGGGCGCCGTGTACCGGGCCGAACGCGACGCCGGCGATTTCACGCAGACCGTGGCGCTCAAGCTGCTGCGCGCAGGCGACGGCGACGACGTCCAGGCGCGGCGGCGCTTCGCGCGCGAGCGGCAGATCCTGGTGCGCCTGCAGCACCCGAACATCGTGCGCTTCCTGGACGGCGGCGTTACCGCCGATGGCCAGCCGTGGTACGCGATGGAGCGGGTCGAGGGCGCGGAAACGCTGACCGCCCACATCGAGCGCTGCGGCGCGGATGTCCCGACGCGGCTTCGCCTCGTGATGCAGGTCTGTGATGCGGTGCAGTTCGCACACCAGAACCTCGTGCTGCATCGGGACCTGAAGCCGGCCAACATTCTGATCGACGCTCAAGGCCAGGTGAGGCTGCTGGATTTCGGCATCGCCAAGCTGCTGGATACCGATACCGATCCGGCCGCCGCGCAGGCCACAGGCACGGCCTTCGGTGCCTGCACGCCCGACTACGCCTCGCCCGAACAGCTCGCAGGCGAGGCCGTCGGTACGCCGACGGACATCTACGCGCTCGGCGTGATCCTGTATGAGCTGCTCGCCGGCGAACGCCCGTTCCGACGCAGCGGCATCGCAGGTTTCGCGCTGACCGACCGCACGCCCGAAGCCCCATCGAAGCGACTGGCGCGCAACGACGCACGCCGCGCTGCCGCGTTGCGGGGCGATCTGGACACCATCGTGCTGACCTGCCTCGACGCGGATCCTGCACGTCGCTATGCCTCGGTCATGGCGCTCAAACGCGATCTGGAGCGGCATCTGGCCGGCCTTCCGATCGAAGCGCGGCCTGCCGGCTTCGGCTATCGCGCCGGAAAGTTCCTGCGCCGCCACCGCCTCGCCGTAACCGCGGCAGCCATCGCGCTGATCGCCCTTCTGTGCGCCACCGCCTTCAGCATCCAGCAGATGCATCGCGCCGAGCGCGAATCGGCGCGCGCCACCGCGGTCGCCGCTTCCCTGCAGCGCGAACGCGATGCGTTGTTGGAAGAAATGAGCCGCCAGGAAACCCTGCGCGAACACTTCGTCACCGTCCTCGACCGGGCGACGCGCGAGGAATCCATCACCGCGCAGGCATTGCTCGACCTTGCCGCGGATCCGAACCTGCTCGGGCAGTTCGGGGACGCACAAATGCAGGCCGCCCTGCCGTTGGTGCTATCCGATCTTTTCCTGCAACGCGGCGATTATCCGCGCGTGCTGGAGCTGCTCGACACGCTGGAACCAACCCTGCCCGCCGCGTCTTTGCGTACGCGCCTGTTGGCCAGCCTGAACCGTGCGGCGGCTGCGATTCGCGTCGGACGCTTGGACGATGCCGATGCCGCACTCAGCCTCGTCGAGCGCGAGATGTCGCCCGAACAGCGCGATGGCGGGCTGATGCCTTCCAATACCGGCATGCTGCGGGCCCAGTTGCTGCGGGCGCGCGGGGACATGGCGGGCAGCGCCGAAGCCGCCCGCGCCGCCGCCATGCAAGCGATCGCGACACGCGACGGCAGCCCGCTGGCGCGCGGCACGATGGTGGGAAGCGGTGCCACTGCGCTGCTGATGGCGGGTGATCTGGATGCGACCATCGAACTGGCGGACAAGGCCGAAACCATCTGGCGCGATGCCAAGGTCAGCCACAACACCTTCTCCAACACCCTCGCCAGCCAGCGCGCCAATGCGCTGTTCCTGCGCGGCGACCTGCTCGCGGCCAACGCCCTGATCGAACAGATCGATGCCGTTCCGGACCAGGCCGAAGCCGCTCCGTCGCGCGCCGCACGCGCCGTCACGAAAGCCAAGGCGCTGGCCTTGCTGGATCGTCCCTCGGAAGCCATCGAGACGCTCGATGCCGCCATCGACATGCTCTGCAACAGCGTCGGTCGCGAAAGCCTGGATTGCCTGCGCGTGCGCCTTTCCGGCGTGGATACGCGCCAGCTCGCGAACCGCATCGCGCAGGCACGGGCCGAACTGGATGCACTCGCGCCGGCTCTGGCTGCAGTGCCGCCCTTGCGTGCCACAGCGGATCAGTTCGCCCTTGTCCTGATGGTGAAACAGCATCCGGACGCGCAGCATGTGCAGGCGCTGATCGATACCGTTCCCGCCGCAGCGAAGGGCAGCCCGCTGGCACGGCGCAATATCGTGCGTGCGCTCTTGGTACTGGCCGAACATCTGCATCGCGACGGCCATGCCGCCGAAGCCGAATCCCTTGCCCGCACCGCGCTCGAAACAGCCGGGGAACTGGCGCAAGAAACCGGCATGGATGGCAGCCTGCTGCGCCTGTGGCAGGCACGGCTGCAGGGCCAGCCCGTACCGGCACACGCCCTGCTCGAACTGGAAGCCGCGCTCGGTCCCGCCCATCCCTGGGTCGCCGCGCACCGGGGCCGGTAGCGGGATCGAAAGCACCAGCGCGGCCTGCCTCACTCGAATCCGTCGCGCAATACCTCATCGCCTTGGATGCGCGCGACCGTGCCCGCGAACAGGTCACCTTCGTGGAGGGTCTGCCGTACCGCGGAACCACCCATCAGCAGGCGACCCTTTCTATCGACCGTGCTGGCGCGCGGGATCGAACCATTGGGGTCGGTCGCAGCCATTCCCGAGTAGAACGTGACCGTGCTCGAGCCTTCCGGATCGTTGGGATTGCTGGCATTTCCCCAGCCATTGCATGGCGCAAGCGCAGCGGCGCTGCGAAGGCATTGGGCGAAAAAGTACGACCAGCCGTCTCCATTCAGCCTCGCGCCGGTAACGATCAGATCAAAAGGCCCAACGGTGGCCGTGGTGACCGGCAGGAAGACCACGCCCCCCATCGTCGCACGGCCCCCATGGCTCACCGGACCGCCCACGATGGTTTTCTCGTTGTTCCAGGTGCCATTGGCGCTCAACATCAGGACATAGCCTTTATCCTGTAGCTGGTAGTCGTAGTCACCCACTATTGCCACGCGTCCTTCGGAATTCACGGCGATAGCGGCGACCGTATGATCGCGGAGATCATTGGCCGCACCGTAGTATGGAACGCTGCGCCCGCTGTTGATTCCGGGATAGGCGTTACCGGGGCCACACTCGGGCGAGCACCACGAGGTGTCGTACGCGCCGTTGGGCATGAGGCGCGCCATGCCGATGCGCGTGGCGTCTTTACTGAGGTCGTATACGGTTCCACCAATCAGGATCCGGCCTGCGCTGTTGATGGCCAAGGCGGTGGCGATGGCGAAGCTGCGTCCGGGATTGACCTCGAAGGGAATCCGCACCCTTCCGTTGTTGCCGAATGTCAGGTCATAGTCCCCGCGCTCACGCAGCCGGGCGACGGCAAACTCGACATCGCCAGCTTGCGACGTCGCCGCGAAGCCGGCGACCACGATGCGATCCCCGCCATCGATGGCTACCGCCATGGCCCGGTCATCGTTTGTGCTGCCCGGCACGTCAAAGTCCACCGTTGCGATTCCGCCGAAACCAAACGATTGGTCCAACGCACCTGCGGGCGTCACGCGCACGATGCGGAAGTCATTGTCCGTGCCGGAGAGATGGGTGGTGCCAACCACCACGACCCGTCCTTGCGAATCGATCGCAGCGGCCTTGACCTCGGTGAAGTTGGCAGCAACGGGTACGTCGACCACGGAGTACGCCTCGTTGGCCGCAAACCACGCCAGCCTCAGACACCAGGTGCCGCTAGGACAACCGAACCGCGACCGAAGGATCACTACCGCCACCGACCCGCCCGTCGGCTGCGGCAGGTGCGCGATGACATGCGCATGGTCGCCATCCGCCGTGAATACCATTCTGCCACGACCCGCAAACCGGGCGTCCAAACCCCTCGCTGCCAGCAACGGCGCGATGAGAAACAGCGCCAGCGCTGCCACCGGCACCAACCGCGTGGCAGGGCGCAGGCGGAACAGGATTCCCCGGATGGCGGGTGAAAGTCGTTTCATGTCGTTCTCCACATCGGGCCGAAGTGGCCATGTCGATGCGGGAAAACGACATTCGAAGACGGACACTGACATGCCCGGACGAACCGGGCGCTTGATAAGGCTGGGCTTGATGCGTTCGTGGCTGCGGCACAGAACGCCACCATCGGAAGACCTGCAACATCCGCGAGTCGTCCCGCACCGCGGTGGCTGATCCGCACGTGCCCGGCGGCGATGTCAGGGTTCCCTGCCGAATGTCGTTTCCCCCACGCAAGGCCAGTTCCGGCCCAGCGTGGAGACCGACATGAAACGACTTTCACCCGCCACCGCGGTGGCGGCTTTGTTCCGCACTTTCCGCCCGCGCCCGGCGTCGCGGCTTGCCCGGTGGGCGGCATTGGCGGGGATTGCAGTCGCACCGATGGCCGGTGCGGTGGGGCTGGATACCGCCTTTGGCACCTACGGCGTGCAACTGTTGGAGTACCTCACCGAGGTGCACACCATTGCGCACTTGCCCAGATCCGATGGTGGATCGGTGACCGTGTCCACGCTCAAGGGCGGGGCCTGCAACACCGACTTCCAGTGCCTGTACGTGCAGGGGTTCCGGGACGATGGCAGTTTGCACTTTGACGTCGCCGTGCAGTCCTGGAACCTTTTCACCAAGGTCGAAGCGGCGGCCATCGACTCGCAAGACCGCATCGTGGTGGTGGGCAGCATCAAGGTCGGCTCGGGGGCCGATCATGATTTCCGCGTGGTGCGCCTGACGGCGGCGGGAGAACTGGACGCAACGTTTGGTGCAGGCGGAATCGCGAACGTTTTCTTCGATGTGTCCGGGAGCAGTTACGACGACAGGGCTTACGCGGTGGCCATCGACGGCAGTGATCGCATCGTGGTGGCCGGGTACGCGGCCGTGTCGCCCACAGACGAGTACGAATTTGCCGTCACCCGGCTTACGCAAGGCGGGATACTCGACTCGTCCTTTGGTGGCGGAAGGATGCGGATACCCTTTCCGATCAATCCGGCACGCCGTTGGAACATTGCCACCGCCGTGGCCATCGACAGCGCCGGCGGGATCGTGATCGGCGGGCCGGTATTCGATCAGGGCCTTGGCATCAGCCGCATCGGCATCGCGCGTCTTACTCCCAACGGCGCGTACGACACCACGTGGTGCTCGCCTTCGTGTGGTGCCGGCAACGCCTATCCCGGAATCAACAGCGGGCGCAGCGTGCCGTACTACGGTTTTATCTCCGATCAACGCGACCACACCGTCGCGGCGTTGGCCGTGAATGCCAGCGGTGTCGTGGCCATCGTCGGCAACATGACCTTCAATGGCGTGACGACCGGCTATGCCATGACCTTGCTCGCCAATGGCGGCTGGAAAGCCGAAAGGGAGGTGAACGGCGGCGCCAACCGCGCCCTGATGGGCGGCGTGTTGTTTGTCTCGCCTGCAGCGCCGGATTCGGATCTGGTCGTCACCGGCGTCTCAGGCTACCCGGTCGCCGACCGATCCTGGTTCTTCGCCCAGCGCCTCACCAACAGCATCGGCCTCGCCCCGCGCGCCGGCTGGGGTCAATTCGGCGATGGCCGTAGCACCTTCGTGTTCGATTCCCGGGGCGCGCTTAACGGCAATCAGTACGGCAATGTCCCGCACGCGTCCTCGATCGACGCCAAGGGCCGCATCCTGATGAGCGGCGCGGCGAACCTTTCGAGCATCCAGGGACTGGCGGCGCGGCTGGGCGACGCGCTGTTCCGCAACGGCTTCGAGGAGTGAGCCTTGAACGCCGCACGCCTTGCGACGCCGAAAACGCGATGCGCGAAAGAGGCCCCGAACGCACCCACCGAGGAATCCATCATGAAAATCCGTAGCCCTGCCTTCGCCGGACGCCTGTTCCCGCTGCTCATCGCCGCCAGCGCTGCCGCGCACGCGGACGACGGCGTGCGTGCATCGAGCCGCGCCCTTTGTGCCAGCGCCGACGCCGCCGACGTGCGCGAAGCCATTGGCGGCTCGCCCGGCGCGGGCGACGTGGTGCTGGACGATCCCGACATGGGCATTTCCTGCATGTTCGTGGATACCGGCAACTACAACAACGGCCTGTCGCTGCTGTTCCACACCAGCGCCGACCTGCGTGCGGCGGACGGACGCTGGGAAACCGCCGCCGAGTATTTCGAGGAATTCACCCGCAAGGGCGAAAAGGTTTCCGGCCTCGGTGACGCCGCCGCATGGACCAACATCGGCTTCGCCGCGCTGTACGTGCTGCGCGGCGACACCGTGGTGCGCATGACCAGCGCCAACCCCGCTTTCGGCGATACGGCCGCACGCGCACGCTTCGAGGCGCTGGCGCGGAAGCTGGTCGCGCGCATGCCGTGATCCGGACGCGCGAATCCCGCGCTAGCGTTCCACGAAGGCCTTGAAGCCGCCGAAGATCATCCGCTTGGGATCGAATGGCATGTTGTTGATGTCCATCTTCGCAAAGCGCGGATCGCTCATCGCCTTCTTGTTGACCTGGTCGCGGTGCTTGCGCGAGGAAAAGAGGATGTAGGCGAACACCACCACTTCGTCGTCCTTCAGCTTCACCGCGCGCGGAAACGAGGTCAGCTTGCCGACCGGAACATCGTCGGAAATGCTCTCCAGATATGCCAGCGCGCCATGCTCTTTCCAGACCTTGGCCCCCAGCCGCGCCATCTTCTTGTACTCGTCCAGGCGGGCCTTCGGCACCGGAATCACGAACCCATCCACGTAGCTCATCGCCGTCCTCCTCCGTTCCGGATGGAACCGCGCAAGCTTCCCACTTTTCCGGTGCGGCCGCGTTCTGCAGCGCAGCTAACCGGGGTTTAACCCCGCTTGCGCTAGCTTTCGCGCCCCATCGGGAAGCATCGCCAGGGTTCACGGATGAAAGACACGCGTCGCGGGCCGCAACACCGTCTGATCCTGGCGGCCTGCGTGTTGGCGCACCTGACGCTGATCGGCTGGATGGCGCGCGCGCCGCATCCTGGGCGCGAGAGGCGTTCCGAACCGTTGCGAATCGAGTTCATCGAAACCCGCGCGACCAAAGCCTCGCCGGTGCCGCCGATTCCGCCATTTCCGCGCGCGCCGCAGCGTCCGCACAGCGCGATGCCGAAGCCATCGATGCCGGCGCGGCAGATCGCCCCCGACGCACCGGTCAATGCCCGCGCGGCCAGCGATCCATCGATCGAACCGTTATCGGACGACATGCTCCCGCCAGCCATTCCCGATGTGGCGGGCGACGTTCCCGGCGATTTTTCCGCGCCCCGGCGCGAGCCGATACAGCCCCGTGCGCCGAAACTTCCGGGGCGCGCCGAACCATTCACGCCGCAGGCCATCGCACTGCGCCAGCCGATCACGCCGGAAGCCGTGGTGAAAAACGTCGGCGCCTTGCTGTTCGGCGGCATGGCGGACATCTGCGCCGAAACCCGTTCGCGCCTGCACGACCTGGCGCAACGCAACGAAACCATCGGCGACGACGAACTGCGCTCGCTGATCGACCGCGAGCGCCGCCGCTGCAACTGACCCGAAGATCAGAAGCCGTATTGCAGCATCAGGTAGTTCTCACCGCGGTTGCGGCCGCCGGTGTTGCCGTTGGACAGGTGCCGCAAGGTCAGCGTGAAGCGGTTGTAGCGGTAGCCGATGCCGCTCTGGAACTGCCAGTGCTCGGACAGCACTTCGTTGTCGGAATTGGTCATCGCCACGCCGAACTGGCCGTAGAAATTGCCCCAGTAGATGCGCTTGGAGACCGAACCGAAATACACGTCCGGCATCGCGGTCGGATCGGGCGTGCGGCCGCGGATCGTGCCGACGAGGAATTCCCACGGGTACTTTTCCTCGGTTTCCCAGCTGATGGCCGCCATTTCCGAGCCTTGGCCGTCGATCTCGTCGACCTTGCCGATGCCGACGTGGATCCCGGCCTGCGATTCCGCTGTTACCGAGAAATACAGGAGAAAACTGGCAAGGAGGGATGCAGCACGCAACATGGAGCAATCCTTCAAGGCGGGGAAAGCGGCGCATTGTACGCATTCGATTTGCGATTGGCGCTGGCGATGGGCAGCGCCGGGGAACGCGCCGGTTCCCGCGTCCGAATCTGCGATTCACCTCGCGTTACGACCCGACTCCTAGCATTCGACCTCCCTTGCAGGCGGGTTTTGCCTGCTCCTTCCCCTGCGTCATCCCAAGGAGACGAAATGAATAACAAGAACCTGCTCGCTGCCGCCCTGATCGCGGCGATTCCGTTCGCCGCTTCCGCGCAGGACGCGACGTCCAACTGGACCGGCACCGGCGAATTCGGCCTGGCGATGGCGCGCGGCAATGCGCGCTCGGACAACGCCAACGGCAAGCTGTCCTTCGCCAACGAAGACGGCAAGTGGAAGCACGCGTTCTACATCGCGGCGCTGCGCAACGAAGGCGAGGTCACCGGCGATTTCGACGGCGACGGCGTGGTCGAGGACAAGATGCAGCTCTCCGCCAACCGCTACGAAATCGGCGCAAGCAGCGCGCTGAAGATGGACGAGAAGAATTCGTGGATCGCGGCGCTGCGCTACGAAAACGACGACTTCGCGCCCTACGACTACCAGGCGACGTTCTCGCTCGGCTATGGCCGCACCTGGATCGACACCGCCGCCACCACGCTCACCACCGACATCGGCCCCGGCTACCGCCGCGCCAAGGACACGATCACCGGCGAGACGATCGACGGCCTGATCGCCCGCGGCGCGCTGGCGTGGACCCACAAACTGTCCGAAACCGCTTCGCTCTACGACAACCTGCTGGTCGAATCGGGCAGCGACAACACCTTCGCGTCCAACGACTTCGGCATTTCCGTCGCGATCAGCGAAGCCTTCGCGCTGAAGGCCGGCCTCGAAGCGCGCCACAACACCGACGTCGCGCCGGGCATCAAGAGCACCGACACGCTGACCAAGGTGAATCTGGTCTACAGCTTCAAGTAATCCGTCCTGCGGCTTCCCCATGGGAGAAGCGACGCACGCGTTCCGATTCCTCGCCTGCCACGGGCGAGGGATCGGAACCGCTCAAGGGCCGACGTAACGCGCCCGCGGTCGGATCAATCCGACCTGCGCCTGCTGTTCCAGCGCATGCGCCAGCCAGCCCGCGACGCGGCCGGCGGCGAACAGGCTCAATGCCGCCGAGGCTTCCAGCCCTCGGCTTTCGATGATCGCGGCCAGCATGAAGTCCACGTTCGGCATCTGGCCGGCGATGCCTTCCACCTGGTCCGCCAGTTCCAACGCGACCCGCATCGCGCCGGACGCTTCCGGCGATTCCCGCAACACGCGCCGCAACTCCGTCGCGCGCGCATCGCCGTGCGGATACAACGCGTGCCCGAATCCGGGCAGCTCGTCGCCGCGCCGCCAGCGCTCGGAGACGAAGGCGCGGATGCTGCCGGCGCCGCGTGCTTCGCGGATGAAGGCGAACGCGCGCGCGGTCGCGCCGCCGTGGCGCGGACCGGTGAGCGCGGACAATCCGGCGCAGACCGTCGCATGCAAGTGCGCGCCGGTGCTGGCCACCACGCGCGCAGCAAAGGCCGAAGCGTTCAGTTCGTGCTCGGCGCACAGCACCAGCCCGATCCGCAGCAATTCCGCGAACGCCTCGTCGCCGGGCCGCCAGGCATCGCCCAGCACGCGATGCACGCAGCGCGTGTCGGGCGAAACGCCGGCCAGCAGCGCGGCGTTCTGGCGCAGCAAGCGCGCCGCGGTTTCGCGCCGCACCTGCGGCGAAGCGTTGAGGCTTTGCGGCGAATCCAACGCCAGCAGCGGCATCGTCGACAACGCGCGCTCCAGCGGCGGAATGTCGCTGCGCGTGGCGATGGGGCGGGCGATTTCGGGCCACTCGCCGGGCGCCTCCGCGAACGGATCCGTCGCACCGCAATCCCACAGGATCCGCGCGGCGTCTTCCAGCGTCGCGCCGTCACGGGTCATCTCGATCGCGAGATGGCCGCGATAGCTCGGGCCATCCGGACGGATCTGCGAAATCGCGGTTTCCATCACCGGCAAGCCGCGATCCAGGCTCTGCGCCGCGCCACGCGCCGCGCCTTTCCCGGCGCGTTTCCGGGCGGCGAGGCGTTCCACGTCGAGGGCGCGATAAACGCGCGAGCGGTGATCCTCGCCCGGCCGCGATTCAATCAGGCCGCGGCTGACGTAGGCGTACAGCGTCGCCGCGCTGATGCGCAGGCGATCGGTGACTTCGGCGGCGGAAAGATAGGCCTCACCCATGCCCGAACGATAGATGTATTGATCAATACAATCAAGATTGATCAATGCAAAAGCAAGGGAGCACAATCCCCATCGCACCGTGCGTCATTCCCGGAAATCCCGCACGGCAACATGCGACCGGCACTTCGCCGCGTCAGACTGGCAGCCTCACATCAAGGAAAGAGAACCATGACCTCTCCCACGTCGGCTGGCGCGAAATTCCGCGCCGCACTCGCCGAAGAATCGCCCTTGCAGGTGATCGGCACGATCAACGCCAACCACGCCCTGCTGGCCAAGCGCGCCGGCTTCCGCGCCATTTACCTTTCCGGCGGCGGCGTCGCGGCCGGTTCGCTCGGACTTCCCGACCTCGGCATCAACACACTCGACGACGTGCTGACCGACACGCGCCGCATCACCGATGTCTGCGACCTGCCGCTGATGGTGGACATCGACACCGGCTTCGGGCCGAGCGCGTTCAACATCGCGCGCACGGTGAAGTCGCTGATCAAGGCCGGCGCGGCCGCGTGCCACATCGAGGACCAGGTCGGCGCCAAGCGTTGCGGCCATCGTCCCGGCAAGGAAATCGTCAGCGCGGATGAAATGGTCGATCGCGTGAAGGCCGCGGCCGACGCCAAGACCGACAGCAGCTTCTTCCTGATCGCGCGCACCGACGCGATCCAGGCCGAAGGCGTCGATGCCGCGATCGAGCGCGCCATCGCCTGCGTCGAAGCGGGCGCGGACGGCATTTTCGCCGAAGCCGCCTACGACCTGCCGACCTACAAGAAATTCGTCGATGCGGTGAAGGTGCCGGTGCTGGCGAACATCACCGAATTCGGCGCGACGCCGCTGTTCAGCCGCGAGGAACTCGCGTCGGTCGGCGTGGCGATCCAGTTGTTCCCGCTGTCCGCGTTCCGCGCGATGAACAAGGCCGCGCAGAACGTTTACGAGGCCGTGCGCCGCGACGGCCACCAGCGCAACGTGGTGGACACGATGCAGACCCGCGCCGAGCTGTACGAGGCCATCGGCTACCACGCCTTCGAGCAGAGCCTCGATGCGCTGTTCGCCAAGAAGAAATAATCCGAGGAGAACCAGACCATGAGTACCGAAACCACCACCGCGCCGGGCTTCAAGCCGAAGAAATCCGTGGCCCTGAGCGGCACCGCCGCCGGCAACACCGCGCTGTGCACCGTCGGCCGCAGCGGCAACGACCTGCATTACCGCGGCTACGACATCCTCGACCTGGCCACGACCTGCGAATTCGAGGAAATCGCGCACCTGCTGGTGCACGGCAAGCTGCCCAACCGCGCCGAACTGGCGTCGTACAAGGCCAAGCTGAAGTCGCTGCGCGGCCTGCCGGCCGCGGTGAAGTCCGCGCTCGAACAGCTGCCGCCGTCGGCGCACCCGATGGACGTGATGCGCACCGGCGTGTCGGTGCTCGGCTGCGTCAAGCCGGAAAAGGAAGACCACAACCATCCGGGCGCGCGCGACATCGCCGACAAGCTGATGGCCTCGCTCGGTTCGATGCTGCTGTACTGGTACCACTTCGCCTACAACGGCAAGCGCATCGAGGTGGAAACCGACGACGACTCGATCGGCGGCCACTTCCTGCACCTGCTGCACGGGCAGAAGCCGAAGGACAGCTGGGTGCGCGCCATGCACACCTCGCTGATCCTGTACGCCGAGCACGAGTTCAACGCTTCCACCTTCACCTGCCGCGTCGTCGCCGGCACCGGCTCGGACATGTATTCCGCCATCTGCGGCGGCATCGGCGCGCTGCGCGGCCCGAAGCATGGCGGCGCCAATGAAGTCGCGTTCGAAGTGCAAAAGCGCTACGAGACACCGGACGAGGCCGAGGCCGACATCAAGGCGCGCGTCGAGCGCAAGGAAGTGATCATCGGCTTCGGCCATCCGGTCTACACCGTGTCCGACCCGCGCAACAAGGTGATCAAGCAGGTCGCCAAGGAGCTGTCGGAAGAACAGAACAACACCAAGATGTACGACATCGCCGAGCGCTTGGAATCGGTGATGTGGGACATCAAGAAGATGTTCCCGAACCTCGACTGGTTCAGCGCCGTCAGCTACCACATGATGGGCGTGCCGACCGACATGTTCACCCCGCTGTTCGTGATCGCGCGCACCGCCGGCTGGAGCGCGCACATCATCGAGCAGCGCATCGACGGCAAGATCATCCGCCCGAGCGCGAACTACACCGGCCCGGAAGACCAGACCTTCGTGCCGATCGATCAACGCCCGTAACGAGGAGACAAGCATGAGCGCCGCGCTGCATTTCTACACCAACCCGATGTCGCGCGGCCGCATCGTGCGCTGGCTGCTCGAGGAACTGGGCGAGCCGTACGAGACCCACGTGCTCGACTACGGCACGTCGATGAAGTCGCCGGAGTATCTGGCGATCAATCCGATGGGCAAGGTGCCGGCAATCCGGCATGGCAGCACCGTGGTGACCGAGTGCGCGGCGATCTGCGCCTACATCGCCGACGCGTTTCCCCAAGCGGGCCTGTTGCCCGCTGCGGATGCGCGCGGAGACTACTTCCGTTGGCTGTTTTTCGCGGCAGGCCCCCTGGAAGCCGCCATCGTCAACCGGAATCTCGGCGTCGAAGTCTCGGAACAGCAGCGCCGCATGGTCGGCTACGGCAGCTACGACCAGGCCCTGGACGCACTGGAAAGGGCCGTCTCCGGCAGATCGTTCGTCGCTGGTGACCGCTTCAGTGCGGCCGATGTCTACGTCGGCTCGCAGATCGGATTCGGCATGATGTTCGGCACGCTGCCGAAGCGGCCCGCGTTCGAGGCGTATTGGGCAGGACTGAAAGATCGTCCAGCTGCCGTCCGCGCCCGCCAACTCGACGACGCCCTGATGTCGCAAGCCGGAAGTAGCGCCCGCTGACAGAAACCACCTGACCGTTGCGCTGCCATTCCGGTACTGGCGGTCAATTCAACGAACCCAATGGCTGCCGGACCCGCTCATCGAACGGCCGGCCCACCGAAAAGGCAAGCTCATGAACACCGCTTTCCGCAAGAAGCTCCCCGGCACGGAATTGGACTATTACGACGCGCGCGCCGCGGTCGATGCGATCCAGCCCGGCGCCTGGGACACCCTCCCGTACACCGCCCGCGTTCATGCCGAAAACCTCGTCCGCCGCGCCGATCCGGCGCATCTGGACGACTACCTGCGGCAGCTGATCGAACGCCGGCGCGACCTGGATTTCCCATGGTTCCCGGCGCGCGTGGTCTGCCACGACATCCTCGGACAGACCGCGCTGGTCGACCTCGCCGGCTTGCGCGACGCCATCGCCGAAAAGGGCGGTGACCCGTCCGCGGTCAATCCGGTCGTGCCGACGCAGCTGATCGTCGACCACTCGCTCGCGGTGGAAGCGCCCGGCTACGACAAGGATGCGTTCGCCAAGAACCGTGCGATCGAGGACCGCCGCAACGAAGACCGCTTCCACTTCATCGAGTGGACCAAGAAGGCCTTCGCGAACGTCGACGTGATCCCGGCGGGCAACGGCATCATGCACCAGATCAACCTGGAGAAGATGTCGCCGGTGATCTACGTCAAGGACGGCGTCGCGTTCCCGGACACCTGCGTCGGTACCGACTCGCACACGCCGCACGTCGATGCGCTGGGCGTGATCGCGGTCGGCGTCGGCGGCCTGGAAGCGGAGAACGTGATGCTCGGACGCGCGTCGTGGATGCGGCTGCCGGACATCGTCGGCGTCGAGCTTTCCGGCAAGCGCCAGGAAGGCATCACCGCGACCGACATCGTGCTGGCGCTGACCGAATTCCTGCGCAAGGAAAAGGTCGTCGGTGCCTACCTCGAGTTCTACGGCGACGGCGCGGATTCGCTGACGATCGGCGACCGCGCGACGATCTCCAACATGTGCCCGGAATACGGCGCGACCGCGGCGCTGTTCTACATCGACGCGCAGACCATCGATTACCTCAAGCTCACCGGCCGCGACGATGCGCAGGTGAAGCTGGTCGAAACCTACGCCAAGCAGGCCGGCTTCTGGGCCGACACGCTGAAAACCGCCAAGTACGAACGCGTGCTCAAGTTCGACCTGTCCACCGTGGTCCGCAACATGGCGGGCCCGAGCAACCCGCACAAGCGCCTGCCGACCTCGGCGCTGGCCGAACGCGGCATCGCCGTGCATCTGGACGAAGCAAAGCAGCAGGAAGCGCAGGGCCTGATTCCCGACGGCGGCGTCATCATCGCCGCGATCACGTCCTGCACGAACACGAGCAATCCGCGCAACGTGATCGCCGCCGGCCTGCTCGCGCGCAACGCCAACGCGCGCGGCCTGGTGCGCAAGCCGTGGGTGAAGACCTCGCTCGCGCCCGGTTCGAAGGCGGTGAAGCTGTACCTGGAAGAAGCGAACCTGCTGTCCGAACTCGAGAAGCTCGGCTTCGGCATCGTCGCCTTCGCCTGCACCACCTGCAACGGCATGAGCGGCGCGCTCGATCCGAAGATCCAGCAGGAAATCATCGACCGCGACCTCTACGCCGTGGCCGTGCTGTCGGGCAACCGCAACTTCGACGGCCGCATCCATCCGTACGCCAAGCAGGCCTTCCTCGCCTCACCGCCGCTGGTCGTCGCCTACGCGATCGCCGGAACGGTGCGGCTCGACATCGAGCGCGATCCGCTCGGCTTCGACCAGGACGGCAATCCGGTCACGCTGAAGGACCTCTGGCCCAGCGATGCGGAAATCGACGCGATCGTTTCGGCCTGCGTGAAGCCCGAGCAGTTCCGCAAGGTCTACGAACCGATGTTCGACTTCAAGACGAGCAGCGAAAAGGTCAGCCCGCTCTACAACTGGCGTCCGATGAGCACCTACATCCGCCGTCCGCCGTACTGGGAAGGCGCGCTCGCCGGCGAACGCACGTTGCAGGGCCTGATCCCGCTCGCGGTGTTGCCGGACAACATCACCACCGACCACCTGTCGCCGTCGAACGCGATCCTGCCCGACAGCGCCGCCGGCGAATACCTGGCGAAGATGGGCTTGCCGGAAGAGGACTTCAATTCCTACGCCACGCACCGCGGCGACCACCTGACCGCGCAGCGTGCCACCTTCGCCAATCCGCAGCTGGTCAACGAAATGGCCGTCGTCGATGGCGTGGTGAAGAAAGGCTCGCTGACGCGCCTCGAGCCGGACGGCAAGGTGATGCGCATGTGGGAAGCGATCGAAACCTACATGGAGCGCAAGCAGCCGCTGATCATCATCGCCGGCGCCGACTACGGCCAGGGCAGCTCGCGCGACTGGGCCGCCAAGGGCGTGCGCCTGGCGGGCGTGGAAGCCATCGTGGCCGAAGGCTTCGAGCGCATCCACCGCACCAACCTGATCGGCATGGGCGTGCTGCCGCTGGAATTCCAGCCGGGAACCACGCGCAAGACGCTCGGCATCGACGGCACCGAAACCTACGACGTGATCGGCGAGCGTACGCCGCGCGCGACGCTCACGCTGGTGATCCATCGCCGCAACGGCGAAACCGTCAACGTGCCCGTGACCTGCCGCCTCGACACGGCGGAAGAAGTCTCGATCTACGAAGCCGGCGGCGTGCTGCAGCGCTTCGCGCAGGACTTCCTCGAGTCCTCGAAGGTCGCCTGATCAACCCATCGGGCCAGCGTCGCCATGCGGCGCTGGCCCCTTGGATCAGGCCTTGGTCCCGACCGGCTTGCCGACCGGCTTGCCGGCCGCCTGCCAGGCTTTGAACCCACCCTCCAGATGCGCCACGTTGCCGTAGCCGAGCACGCGCAAGGTTTGCGCCGCCAAAGCCGAACGGCCGCCCGAGGCGCAGTGCAGGATCACCCGCTTGCCCGGATCGAGTTCGGCCTTGTGGTATGGACTGCCCGGATCGGCATGGAACTCCAACATGCCGCGTGACGCGTGCACCGAGCCGGGAATGACGCCGTTCGCCAGTTCCGGCGCATCGCGGACATCGACGAGAACCGCGCCGCCCGCGGCCAATTCCGCCTCGACTTGGTCCGGCGTGAGGTTTTCGATTGCGGCCTTGGCTTCCTGGACGAGTTGTGCCGCCGTTTTTGCGTTCATGGTTCACCTCGCGTGTGGTTGCAACGACATCTTGCGCCAGTATCGCCGCCACCGGCAGCACGCCGCTTCCGGCGGCGCGACCGACGTCGAGACTGGACGCCGGTTCCGGCACAATGCGCAGCTCCACCGCCACGGATTGGGCGCGTCATGCTGCTGATGATCGACAACTACGATTCCTTCACTTTCAACCTCGTGCAGTACTTCCAGACGCTCGGCGCGGAAGTGAAGGTGGTCCGCAACGACGCGCTGTCCGTCGATGAAATCGCGGCCCTGAAGCCGGAAAAGATCGTGATCTCGCCGGGCCCGTGCACGCCGAACGAAGCCGGCGTGTCGCTGGACGTGATCGAAAAGCTCGGCGCGACCACGCCGATCCTCGGCGTCTGCCTCGGCCACCAGAGCATCGGACAGGCTTACGGCGGCAAGGTGATCCGCGCCGGGCGGATCATGCACGGCAAGACTTCGCGCATCCGCCATACCCGCCGCGGCGTGTTCGCCGGCCTGCCGGACGAGTACGAGGCCACGCGCTACCACTCGCTCGTGGTCGAGCGCGCCTCGCTGCCGGATGCGCTGGAAGTGACGGCCTGGACCGAGAACGAGGACGGCAGCTTCGAGGAAATCATGGGGCTGCGGCACCGCGAATTCCCGGTGCAGGGCGTGCAGTTCCATCCCGAATCGATCCTGACCCAGCACGGCCACGCGCTGCTGAAGAACTTCCTGGAAGGCGCCGCCTGATCGCGCAGGCGCTATCCTGCTCAACTCCCAACGAAACAACCCACCACCGCCATGACGCTGACCCCGCAAGACGCACTGCAACGCGCGATCGAACATCGCGAAATCTTCCACGACGAAATGATCGGTCTGATGCGCCAGATCATGCGCGGCGAGGTGTCGCAGGTGATGACCGCGGCGATCCTCGCGGCCTTGCGCGTGAAGAAGGAAACCGTCGGCGAGATCACCGGCGCGGCGGCCGTGATGCGCGAATTCGCGGCCAAGGTCGAAGTGCCGGACGTCGAGAACTTCGTCGACGTGGTCGGCACCGGCGGCGACGGCGCGAGCACCTTCAACATTTCCACCGCGAGTATCTTCGCGGTCTCCGCCGCCGGCGCGAAGGTCGCCAAGCACGGCGGCCGCAGCGTGTCCTCGAGCTCCGGCAGCGCGGACGTGCTCGAAGCGCTCGGCGCCTCGATCGACCTGCAGCCGGCGGAAGTGTCCAAGTGCATCGAACAGACCGGCATCGGTTTCATGTTCGCGCCGATCCACCATCCGGCCATGCGCAACGTGGCCGCGGTGCGCAAGGAAATGGGCGTGCGCACGCTGTTCAACATCCTCGGCCCGCTGACCAATCCCGCCGGCGCACCGAACATCCTGATGGGCGTGTTCCATCCCGACCTGGTCGGCATTCTGGTGCGCGTGCTGCAACGCCTCGGCGCCAAGCGCGCACTGGTGGTCTGGGGCCGCGACGGCATGGACGAAATTTCGCTCGGCGCCTCGACGCTGGTCGGTGAACTGCGCGACGGACAGGTACGCGAGTACGACATCCATCCCGAGGATTTCGGCATGTCGATGGCCGCCAGCCGCAACCTGCGCGTCGCCAATGCGCAGGAGTCGAAGGAAATGCTGAAGCTGGCCCTGAGCGGCGAGCCGGGACTGGCGCGCGACATCGTGACCTTGAATGCCGGCGCGGCACTGTACGTCGCCGGCATCGCCGATTCGATCAAGGACGGCATCGAACGCGCCCGCCAGGCGATCGATTCGGGCGAGGCCAGCCGCAAGCTCGACGCCTTCGTCGCGGCGACGCGCAAGCTGCGCCACGGTTGATCCGATGAGCGACGTGCTGAAGCGCATCCTCGCGCGCAAGGCCGAGGAAATCGCCGAGCGCTCCGCGAGGGTCCAGCTCGCGCAATTGCGTTCGCGCTTGGCCGATGCGTCGCCGGTGCGCGGTTTCGCGCGCGCGCTGGAAGCAAAGATCGCGCAAGGCCACGCCGGCGTGATCGCGGAAGTGAAGAAGGCCAGCCCGTCGAAGGGCGTGATCCGGCCGGATTTCCGTCCCGGCGAAATCGCGCGCAGCTACGAACGCGGCGGCGCGGCCTGCCTGTCGGTGCTGACCGACGAGGATTTCTTCCAAGGTTCGGATGCGTACCTGCAGGAGGCGCGCGCGGCCTGCTCGCTGCCGGTGCTGCGCAAGGACTTCACCATCGACGAATACCAGGTCGTGGAAGCGCGCGTGCTGGGCGCGGATTGCATCCTGCTGATCGTCGCCGCGCTCGACGACGCCAAGCTGCGCGAACTGTTCGATTGCGCGACGTCGATCGGCCTGGACGTGCTGGTCGAAGTGCACGATGCCGAGGAGCTGGAACGCGCGCTGGCGCTGGGCGGTGGCCTGCTCGGCATCAACAACCGCAACCTGCGCAACTTCGAGGTGTCGATCGACACGACGCTGGCCTTGCGCGAGCGCGTTCCGCAAAGCCGTCGCATCGTCACCGAGAGCGGCATCCTCTCGACCACCGACGTGGCGAAGATGCGCGAAGCGGGCATCGACGCCTTCCTCGTCGGCGAAGCCTTCATGCGCGCGCCTGAGCCGGGCGAGGAACTGGCCCGGCTGTTCGCTACGGCCTGAGGCTGATCAACGCAGGAACCGCCGCAGTTCGATTTCGGCGCGGCGGAATTCGGCGTCGAGCTGCGCGACGCGCTCGACCGGATTGGTCAGCATGTTCTGGCGCGCGGTCTGCTCGATGCCCCGCGCCACCGCCGACAAGGCCATCGCGCCCAGGTTCGCGCTGGTGGACTTGAGCGTATGCGCGGGCGCGGCCATCGTCGCCGTTTCGCCGGCATTGGCCAGCGCGGTGAGCTTGTTGATGGCCTTGGGCGCATCGTCGAGGAACACGCGCACCAGCGACACGAATTCGCTGCCCATGATGTCGCGCAGATCCTCGATCACCGTGGCGTCGATCGCGGGCGTGCTGGATTCCTGCGGGGCCGGCGCCGGTGCCGGCGCGGGCGCTGGACGTGGCGGTTGGGTCGGCTGCGGCTGCGGTGGCAGCGTTGGCGCGCGCGGTGCAACCGGCGCGGGTGCGACAGGCGCTTGCACCGGCGGCGGCACGGGCCGCGGCGCAACCACGGGCGCGGGCGCGGGTGCTGCCACCGGCGGGGGCGCGACGAGCTTGGGCGCGGCCGCCACCGGCGGGTTGCGGGGCGAAGTGGCTTCGATCCAGCGCTGCAACGTGGTTTCCAGCAAGGCGCGATTGAGCGGCTTGGAGAGGTAGTCGTCCATGCCGGCCGCGAGGCACTTCTCGCGGTCGCCGATCATCGCGTTCGCGGTCATCGCGATGATCGGCAGGCGCGGCTTGCCGATCGTGGTCTCGCGTTCGCGCCAAGCGCGCGTGGCGCTGTAGCCGTCCATCACCGGCATCTGGCAATCCATCAGCACGGCCGCGTAATGCACGCCCGAGCTGAGCAGGTCGAGCGCTTCCTTGCCGTTTTCGGCGGTGTCGAAAGTGAGGCCCGCGAGCGTGAGCAGACGCTGCGCGACCTGGCGATTGACCGGATTGTCCTCGACCAGCAGCACATGGCTCCCGCTTACCGGGCTCGTCGCGGCAGGCGCCGGCGCGGCGCCGACCGCAGGCGCCTGCGCAGGAACCGGCTGCGGTACCACTGGCGGCGCGGACTGCGACATTGCTGGCGACGGCGGAACCATGGTCGGCGCGGGTTCCTGCTGCTCCTCGGGCTCCGGCTCCGGCTGCGAGAACAGCGGCCGGGGCTCGGGCACGTCCTCCGGCTCGGAAAGCTCGTCGAGGATGCGGAACACCTGGTTTTTCAGCTCATGGTCGCTACTTTCGCGATTCACGACGTAGAAGCCGGGCGCCTGTTCGATTTCCGCCGGCAAGGGCTCCTCGGCACGCAGGTAGATGCGCGGAATGTCGCGCACGTCCGGATCGCGGCTCAGGGTGCGGTGCAGCGCCAGCAGCGTGGAAGGAATCGAACCGCCGTCGACCAGGATCGCGGTGAAACCGCGCTGGCCGGCTCGCAGGGAAACGCCACGCAGTTTCGTCAGCGCATCCTGCGTATTGCTGGCATGCGCGAACGACACGCCCCATTGCGGCATGATCTGGGCGAAGCGGCGACCGACGTTCTGGTTGGTGGTGACCAGCAGCAGGCGGGTCGAATTCGGATCGGTGGGACGCACGCCCTGGATGTCGCCGAGCGCCTTGTCGATCGGCACCTCGAACCAGAACGTCGACCCCTTGCCCGGCGTCGAATCGACGCCGATCTTGCCACCCATCAGATCGACGATGCGCTTGCAGATCGCCAGTCCCAAACCCGTGCCGCCGAAGGTGCGGGTGGTGGACGCATCGGCCTGCGAGAAGGCCTGGAACAACTTGGCCGTGTTGGCGCGGCTGATGCCGATGCCGGTGTCCCGGACCTCGAATCGCAAGGTGAAGCGGGTCCGCGTCTCGCCGACGCGCGACAGGTGCACGGACACTTCGCCGTTGTCGGTGAACTTGATCGCGTTGCTGACGAGGTTGGTGAGGATCTGGCGCAGGCGCACCGGATCGCCGCGCACCGTGAGGCGCACGTCCGGCGCGATCTTCGTGTAGAACTGCAGGCTCTTGGCCTCGGCCGACTTCTCCATCAGCCGCGTCACGCCGTCGAGCAGTTCCTTGAGGTTGATGCCGACCGTTTCCAGCTCGAGCTTGTTGGCCTCGAGCTTGGAGAAGTCGAGGATGTCGTCGACGATGGAAAGCAGCTGCTTGGACGAGGTGTAGGCGATCTGCAGGTATTCGCGCTGATCGACCGACATCTGCGTGGACAGCAGCAGGTCCAGCATCGGGATGATGCCGTTCAGCGGCGTGCGGATCTCGTGGCTCATCGTGGCGAGGAATTCGCCCTTGGCCATCATCGCGGCTTCGGCCTGCTGGCGCGCGGCGATCAGTTCGCGCTCCAGCTTCTTGTGGCGCTCCAGCTCGCTCTGGAGTTCTTCCACTTCCTCGCGCTTGGCCGGCTCGAAGGCATCGGCCAGCGTGGATTCGCGCCCGGCCGGCAGGTTGCGCAGCACCGATCCGCTGTAGGTCTGGCGGCGGAACACGCCGACCGTCAGCAGCATCGACAACAACAACGCGATGCCGGCGCCGCCGGTGGCGGTGAGTTCGGCCGGATGGCCAAGGTCGGCAATTACGCCAAGACACGCCAGAAAAGTGACGAGGCTGGCGACAATGGCGAGGACTGCGATTATGCGCATCAAAGCACCGCCGCTCGGAAGTCGAATTCAAGGCCGCTACCGGCGAACTGCACCAGGTTGCCCTGGATGAAGTCGACGCCGGTCATCCACAAGGTCGCCGCCGAACGCGCGTCTTCCACGCGCGGCGCGATGACGCTGATGCCGCGTTCGTGCGCACGCTCGATCACTTCACCGAGCCTGTTGCGCGATTCGATCGAACTGTTCGCCTGCGCGACGAGCGCCGGGTCGAGCTTGAGCAGGTCGACCGGCAACACCTGCAGCAGTCCCTGCTGCTCGGGCTGGCCGTTGTAGTAGGACAGGCAGCACTGGATCCCGTGCGGCACCAGCGTGGCGCAGAAGTTGTGCACGGTATCCAGATGCATGCCGACGCTGCGCGCGTCGATCTCGATCACGAGGGCATGGCCGGGCAGGCCGCGCAGGCGGAATTCTTCCGCCAGCCAATGGCCGTGTTCCTGTTCCGCCAGCGACTCGATCGCCTGGCTGATGAACAAGCGCACCAGCCGCTGCTCCTTCTGGCGCTCGTCGATGATGTCCATGGCGCGGTTGAGCACCCAGTGATCGAGCGTTTCCAGCAGCTTCTCGGACTTGGCCACCGGCAGCACTTCGGCGGCGGTGAACACGGTTCCGTCCGGCGCGCGCAGCCGCAGCAGCGCCTGGTACTGCGCATCCTCGCCGCCGTGCAGCGCCACGATCGGCTGGAACGCGAGTGTGAAGCCATCGGCCTCCATCGCATACCGCAGCGCTTCGCGCACCTTGTCCTGACGTTCCCGGTCCTGGGAATCGGTCGGTTTGCCCGCTTCCGCCGCAGCCGCGGGCGAAGTCGCGCCGCTTCGGCCGAGGCAATCCCGCATGGCCATGTCGAGCACCGACGCCGGATCGGCGCTGCTGGCGTCGATCACCGCCGTGCCCGCGATCACGTTCATCGCGACCGCCGTCTCGCCGATCGGGAACTTGACCTCGTTGAGCTTGCGATCCAGGCGCTTCGAATCGACGCGCAGGTCATCGGCGTCGGCATCCGGATCGAAGATCACGAGGCTGCCGTCGCCCCAGCGGCACGCCAGCATGCCAGGCCGCAGGTTGCCGATCACGAAGCGCGCCAGTTCCTCGAACAATTGTTCCGCACCGGTCAGGCCGTGCAACTGGCGCAACACGTCAACGTCGGCCAACTGCAGGTGGATGATGCCGCCGCGGCGCGCTTGCGGCGGTGCCGCGAGTGCTTGCGCGATGCGCTCCAGCAGCAGCGATTGTGAACCCAGGCCGGTGACCGGATCGATGCGCGAGTGCGCCGCCGAAGCGCGCTGGCGCGCGCGCATCACGCGGCGGCGGCGGACGCGGTTGGTGACGGACGCGATCAGGAAGCGCGGGCGGATCGGCTTGGTCAGGAAATCGTCGCCGCCGGCCGACAGGGCCTCGAAGTGCTTGTCCTCGTCGGTTTCGCCGGACAGGAACACGATCGGCGTATCGGCAAACTCCTCGCGCTCGCGGATCATCGCGGTGAGCTCGGTGCCGTCGCAGTCGGGCATGTGCAGGTCCATCAGCACCAGTTCGGGCTGGAAGGCCTCGAGCAGCGGGATCACCTGCGTGCCGTCCAGCGCGACCTTCACGTCGATGCCGGCGTTGCGCAGGATGGATTCGGCGAACAGCGCCTGGGCGCGGTCGTCCTCCACCACCAGCACGCGGATCTTTTCCTCGCCGCCGTTCTCGGCGTCGAGGTTCTCGATCTTGCGGATCAGGTCGACCGCGCTCTGCGGCCCGAACAGCAATTGGTCCACGGTGGCGCGCTTGGCCGCCAGCCGCACCGACACTTCGTCGGCTTCCGCCATCACCAGCAGGCGCAGCGGCGCCTTGGCGCGCTCGCGCGCCTCGCGGATGGCTTCGCCGACCACGTCGAGGTCGGAAGCGAAGATCGCATCGATCACCACCACGTCGGGCAGCAGCGCGGAAAGCACTTCGGTCAATTCGTCGGCGCTGAACAGCAACTCGATCTCGTGGCCGCGCTGCTCCAGGCGCTGGTCCAGCTCGATCGCCAATTCGTCGCTGCTGGAAAGATGGAAGATGCGCAGCGGCTGGCCCGGATCGGGCAAGGCCACTTCACGGCGTTCGGTCGCGGCGGCGGATTGCGGCCGCGGCTTGGAAGGCTCGGCAACGGAAGGCTTCGCCGGTTCCGGCACCGGTTCCGGCGCGATGGAAACCGGCGGTGGTTCGGGCGCCGGCTGTGCCGCGACCGGCTCGGGCTCGGGCACCGTCGGTTCCAAGACCGGTCCGGGTTCGGGCGTTGCCTGGGCCGATCCAAGATCGATGGGAATGTCGGTGTGGCTGATTTCTTCCAGCGGTGCCGCAGGCGACGCGGCCGGCTCGGAACCCCACTGGAAATCTTCCGCCTGGTTCGCCGGCCGGATCGGCGCGGCGAAGAAGTCCTCGTTGCTGCGCTGCTTGGCGGTCCTGACCACGTGGTCGAGCTTTTCCGCTTCTTCCTCGGTCAGGTCGGTCGCCGCCGCCACGCGCGGCGCGCTCGTGCCGCTGTGAACATCGAAGGCCGGCGCGACGTCCACCACGAAGTTGGCCGAGGTCGCGGCATTGATCATCGCGTCGATGTCGGCGTGCAGGCTGGCTTCGTGGGCCGACGGCGGCGGCGGCACGGCCGGAAGGACACCGGTGACCTTGAACTTGGCCGCCGGCGCATCGGCGACCCAGCGCCGCCAGTAGTTGGGCGGCGGGACTTCGATCCGGCCGCTTTCGCGATAGGCCGCTTCGACGCCACCGCCCACATCGGTCATGCCGCCGGGGGCAGCGGCATCGTCCGGCGAGCCCAACTGCCTCGACAGACCGAGAATGCGTGCGCTCGCTTCCGGATCGGGCATCACGCCTTGCGCCAAGGCCGCGTCGAATTCTTCTTCCAACGCGTCGATGACCTGCGTATCGATCGGCGGACCGAGGCGCCGGCCCGCATCGCGCAATCGGCGCAAATCGTCACGCAGCAGCCAGACTGCATGCAGATCCCAGCCGTGCGATTCCAGGTAGCCGATGCGATAGCGGATCGACTCGGCCCGGCGCGCGAGGAAGCGCGCAAAGGCTGGCGAGGCGGAGGGGGCTATCGATGCGGGTTCGGCCAGCGGTTGCATTGGTCTGGGCGGCGGTTGCCGGAGGCTCGATTCTTCAAGTTTTCCGAATATAACCAACGCAAGAGCCTGTTGTCAGGACATTTTTACGCGCACGGGTCACCCGTTTGCAGGCACGGCGCGGGGTTTTCGGAAGAAAAACCGGCGCCCGATCCAGTAAACCACCACCAGCACCAGCGCCGTGACCAACGCCACGAGACCGAACGCCAGCCATGGATACGCGAACACGAGACCCAGCGCGCCGAGCGTGAAAGCATCCTCGGTGGTCGATGCGGTGAGATTGCTGAAAGGCTCGGGCGAGGTGTTGATGACCGCCCGCACGCCGGATTTGAGCGTATGCGAAAGCGCCGCCGCCGTGCCACCGGCCACGGCCCAGCCGACGGACATTTCCCCGTCCGGCCCGGCCAAAGCGGCGCTGGCGAGAAACGCACCGGCCGGCACGCGGAACAGGGTGTTGGCCAGATCCCAGCCCGAATCCACGCCGGGAATCTTGTCGGCGGTGAATTCCACCACTGTCAGGATCATCGACACGCCCATCACCCAGGGCGAGGTGCAGGCGCTCAATGCTCCGGGCAATTCGACCCAACCGAAATAACCGGCCACGCCCAGGCCGAACACGGTGAGATAGGCACGCACGCCGACCAACCAGGCCAGCACGATGCCAAGAGCGAACACCTGCGCTTCGTTCATGAGCCGAACCCTCGAAACGAAAACCCGTGGAACCACCGTCCGACAACGGTCCAAGCCGCCACATCCATCGTCCGCAAGACGATGCGCGTCCGATCGATTATGTGACAGAAAGCGACACAACCAAGGCGTCCACGCTTGACGGGTTCAGGCCCCAGTGGCTAACTCCCGCTTCCTTGTCTTTCTTCGTGTCGCCAGGCCATGTCGACATCACGCCCGCGACCGATCATCGTCACACGGCAACCACCACGCTTCCGCACCATTGCCCTGATCGCACTGGTATGGGCCGCGTCGCTGGGCGCCGCTTGGCTGGTCGGCGCGCGTTTCGCGCCGCGCACGCCTTCGGATGCCGCCGCGATGGATGCGGCCAAGGCACTGACGCAATTGCGCGAACAGAACGCCAAGCTGGCCCAGGAAATCGCCACGCTCACGCGGTCGCGCGAGGTCGAGCGCAACGCGATGGCGGCGGTGCAGGCCACGTTGGCCGAGCGCGACGAGGAAATCTCCGCGCTGCGCAATGACGTGGCCTTCTACGAACGGCTGGTCGGCAGTAGCGCGCAGCGCCAGAGCCTGACCGTGCACAGCCTGAAGCTCGTGCCGAGCGGCGAACGCACCTGGCGATACGCCGTCACGCTGACGCAGACGCTGAAGAAGGCCACGATCACCAAGGGCAATCTGAGCATGCAGGTCGAAGGGGTGCGCGATGGTCGACCGCAATCGCTGGCGTGGAGCGAGATCGGCAATGCGAGCGGCACGCCAGCGCCGTTCTCGTTCAAGTATTTCCAACAGGTCGAAGGCAGCCTCGTGCTGCCCTCGGGCTTCACGCCGCACCGCGTGAAGATCCATCTCGATTCGGACACGGGCAAGGTCGAAAAAACCTTCCCGTGGCAGGAAGGCGACAACCAAGGAGTTTCGTAACGATGGCATGGGGCGACAAGAAAACGCGCACGCAAACCACAGGTTCCGTGGAAACCCTGATCGGCAAGCGCGTCAAAATCACCGGCGACGTGCACTTCGCCGGCGGCCTGTACGTGGAAGGCTCGATCACCGGCGCCGTGGTCGCCGACCAGAACAGCAGCGACACCGTGCTGACCGTGGCCGAAGACGGCCGCATCGAAGGCGAAGTGCATGCGCCGAACATCGTCATCAATGGCGAACTGTCGGGCGACGTGCACGCTTCCGAACGCGTCGAGCTCGGCCCGAACGCCAAGGTACAAGGCAACGTGCACTACAAGATCGTGGAAATGGCCGCCGGCGCGATGCTGACCGGACGGCTGATCTGCACCGAAGCCGAACCCAAGCGCCTGACCGGACCGGAAGAAACGGGCAAATAAGAACGCAGGCGACGAGCCCGCGTGTCTGCATCACAATGCCGGGCTCGACAACCCAGAGAACAAGACCCGGAGAGCCGGCATGACCATGCAACGCCTATTGATCGACACCGATCCCGGTGTCGATGACGCCCTCGCCATCCTGATGGCGCACGCGCATCCTTCCACGCGGATCGAAGCCCTGACCATCGCCGCCGGCAACGTCGGCCTGGGCCATACCGTCGCCAATGCGCTGAAGCTGTGCGAAGTCGCGGGCATCGACGCGCCCGTGTTCGCAGGCGCACCGTTGCCACTGGTCGCCACGCCCGAAGATGCGGCTTTCGTGCACGGCAAGGATGGCTTCGGCGACACCGGCTACACGCCGGCGCAGGCGTCGGCGCAGACCGAACACGCGGCCTTGGCGATGATCCGCCTGTCGAAGCAGCATCCGGGCGAGCTGACTTTCGTGATGCTCGGCCCGCTGACCAACCTCGCGCTGGCGCTGTCGCTCGATCCGGAACTGCCATCGCGCGTGAAGCGCCTCGTGATCATGGGCGGCGCGGTGACCGGGCACGGCAACACGAAGCTGCCGGTCGAGTTCAACACCGGCTTCGATCCGGAAGCGGCGCGCATCGTGTTCGATCGCTGGCCGTCGTTCGACTTGAGCGACTGGGAAGCGACCTTGCGGCACGGGCTTTCGCACGCGAACTGCGATGCGTGGTTCGGCGCCGATCATCCGGTCGCGCGCTTCTACGATTCGATCTCGCGCAACACCCGCGCCTGGGCCGCGCAGCGCCGCGGCGAGGACTGGCACAGCGCCGACGCGCTGGCGATGGCGATGGTGCTGGAACCGGAGCACGCCATCGAAACCGCGCAACGCTGGGTCACCGTGGAACTGGCCGGCGAGCATGCGCGCGGCATGACCGTGGTCGATTGGCAGCAGCGCAGCGGCAAGGCGGCGAACGCGAGGATCCTGCTGCGCTACGAACAGGCCCGCTTCGAGGCGATGGTGCGCAGCGCGGTCGGCGCGTCGGCGCTCTGAAACCCGCCGGCGAAACTCGTTAAAATCGCGCTTTTCCCACCCAAGATTCCCGCCATGTCCGCTGCTCCCCAAGCCAACGCACAACCGCGCCGCGAAGTCACGCGCAATGAACTGCCGCTGTCGTGCCCGACGCCGGACATGACGGCGTGGAACTCGCACCCGAAGGTCTACCTGCCCATCGAAGCGACCGGCGAAGCGCGCTGCCCGTACTGCGGCGCGCAGTACGTGTTGAAGGACTGAGGTCCGGGCGCGCGCCGTGGGTTCGGCGCTGACGGTGATGCAATTGCTGCCTGCACTCGAGGCAGGCGGCGTCGAGCGCTCGACCATCGAGGCCGCGGCCGCGCTGGTGCGAGAAGGCCACAGCGCCATCGTGGTTTCCGCCGGCGGCAAACTGGTGGCCGAGCTGCAGGCGCTCGGCGCCGAACACATCACGCTGCCGATCGGGGAGAAATCGCCCGCAACCTTGTTCACGATCGGCAAGCTGAGGGCGCTGATCGGATCCTTGAAACCCGACATCGTGCATGCGCGTTCGCGCCTGCCGGCCTGGGTCGCGCATTTCGCGCTGCGCGGCCTGCGCGGGAAGAAGCCCGTGTTCCTGACCTCCCTGCACGGCCTCAATTCGCCGGGCCGTTACAGCACCATCCTGACCACGGGCGCGCTGGTCGAATGCGTGTCGGACACGGTGCGCGACTACGTGCTGCGGCATTACCCGAAGCTCGATCCGGGCAAGCTGCGGGTGATCGAACGCGGCGTCGATCCCGGTGATTTCCCGCGCGGGCATCGCGCGCCGGACGACTGGCGCGAACGCTTTTACGCGCAACACCCGACCCTCGCGCAGCGTCGTTTCCTGCTGCTGCCCGGACGCGGCACGCGGCTCAAGGGCCATGCGGATGCGATTGCGCTGCTGGCAAAGCTGCGGGCACGGAATCTTGATGTCGCGCTGCTGCTGCAAGGCGCGCAGGAATCCGGGCGCGAGCGTTACCTGCAGGAACTGCGCGAGCAGGCGGAATCGCTCGGCGTGGCGGAAGCCCTCGTGGTCGCACCATCGCGCCGCGACGTGCGCGAGGTGATGGCGGAATCGGCGCTGGTGCTGCAACTTTCGAACAAACCCGAAGCCTTCGGCCGCACCGTCGCCGAAGCCCTGAGCCTGGGCAAACCCGTGCTCGGCTGGAACCACGGTGGCGTCGGCGAGCTGCTGTCGAAACATTTCCCGCAGGGCGCGGTGGCGCCGTCCGATCTGGATACCTTGGCCGAACGCGCGGCATCGATGCTGTCGGAGGCGCCGGAAGTTCCATCGTTCGCCGGCACCACGCTCGAACAGATGCAGGCCGCGACGCTGGCGTTGTATCGCGAAGCAATTTCCGGGCAGGTGCACGATGTCGATTGAATGGCGCGCGCATTGGCGCATCTGGCTGCTGCTGGCCGTCCCGTTCCTGCTGCCGTTCGGGCGTAGCGCCGAAGCGCCGGTACTGATCGGCGCGCTTTGCGGCCTCATCGCCATCGCGAAACGGCGCATCGAATGGAAGGCCGCGACGACGCGGCTCGCGCTCGTGCTGTTCGCGGCGTACTGGCTGCCGGAACTGATTTCCGCATTCGATTCGGTGGCGCCGAAAAAGACCTGGCAGGAAGTCGGCATCGACCTGCGCTTCCTGCCGTTCCTGCTGTTCGCGACCACCGCGGCACGCAATGCACGCGAGGCTTCATTGCTGACGGGCGGCGTCGCGGCGATCGTCGCGTTTTGGTGCATCGATGCGCTGCTGCAGGCGGCGACCGGCTTCAGCCTCGGCGGCGCGGCGACGCAAGACCGCCTTTCCGGCATCTTCGGCGCGGACGACCTGAAACTGGGCGGCGCCTTGGCCGTGCTGTCGCCGTTCGCGCTGAGCTGGTGCATGCAGCGCGGCGGCATGCGCTGGACCCTGCTCGCGGCCCTGCCGCTGGTGCTGGTCGTTTTGCTGGCCGGCGCACGTGCCGGCTGGGTCGGATTCACGCTTGGCGCGCTATTGGTGTTGTGGCATCGGCTCGACACGCGCCGCGCCTTGTCCGCGTTCGGCGCGCTGCTGCTGGCGACCGTCGTCGCGGCAACGGCCGGCTACCACCTGTCCGACAAATTCGCGCAGCGCGTCGACCGCACCGCCGCCCTGTTGGGCGGCGACGAAGCCGCGCTCGATCATGCCTTGTCGGGAAGGTTGCCGATCTGGGCCACGGCGCTGCGGATGGCACAGGCGCATCCGATCAACGGTGTCGGCGTGCGCGGCTTCCGCTACGACTATCCGGAACACGCCGCCGCGGACGATCCGTGGATCGATCCGCAAACACGCCAGGGTGCGATGCACGCGCACCAGATCGTGCTGGAACTGGCCAGCGAAACCGGTTTGATCGGCGTGTTCGCGTGGTTCGCCGCCGCCGTGTTCGCCTGGCGCGACTGGCGCCGCGCCGCGTCCGGAGCCCGCGATGCAGCAAGACCAGCGGCATTCGCACTGGTCGTGATGCTGTTTCCGTTCAATACCCACTACGCGATGTATTCGGCGGTGTGGGGCTTGTTCCTGTTCGCGCTGCTGGCCTTGTGGCTCGCGGCGCAATGCGGCGGCAACCGCGCCGCGCCCGCGAATCGGGCCTGAGACCCGATTCGCGAGCAACGCTCGTTACTGCGTGTCGATGATCAGCGACCAGGCCGCGGTCACGTTGTTGTTGGGCGTGCCCGCGCCGGATTCCTGGGCCATGATCGTGAACGCATCGCCGGCATTGATCGTCGCCGTGTGGGTGACATCGGCGCACGACGTGTTGGTTTCGGCGATGGAACACGTCATCGCGGTGTTGGCGCCATTGATGCGCAGCGTGAACGTGTATTGCTGCGAACCAGCACCGTTGTCCGGACCGGTCCGGGTGAGGATGCGCAAGCCGCGTACCGTACCCGTGATCGGCGAAGGCATGCGGATCTTCGCTTCCTCGGTATTGGCGTCGCCGATGCCGAGATAGAACGTGCTGTTGTTGCTGGTCGGCATCGCGTAATACGAACTGCCCACGATCGCGATGTTGGTTCCCGGGGGACCGCCGGGGCCCGTCGGACCCGCAGGACCGGTGTCACCCTTGTCGCCCTTCGGACCGGTCGGACCCATCGGGCCAGCCTCGCCCTGCGGACCGGCCGGACCCATCGGACCCATCGGACCGACTTCACCCTGAGGACCCGTCGGGCCCATCGGACCAGCCTCGCCCTGCGGACCAGTCGGACCCATCGGGCCAGCTTCGCCCTGCGGGCCGGCCGGACCCATCGGGCCAACCTCGCCCTGCGGACCCATCGGACCAGCTTCACCCTGAGGACCCATCGGACCGGCTTCGCCCTGCGGACCGGCTTCACCCTGAGGACCCGTCGGGCCCATCGGACCAACTTCACCCTGCGGGCCGGTTGGACCAACCTCGCCCTGCGGGCCAGCCGGACCCATCGGGCCAGCCTCGCCCTGCGGACCCGTCGGACCCATCGGACCGGCTTCACCCTGAGGGCCCGTCGGGCCCATCGGACCAACTTCACCCTGCGGGCCGGCCGGACCCATCGGACCAGCCTCGCCCTGCGGACCCGTCGGACCCATCGGACCAGACTCG
>Ga0207868_1000217_pt1 | contig 74057 bp, 70 predicted proteins | sample Passage237B_FD_187370 | JGI IMG/M metagenome (GOLD analysis project Ga0207868, IMG submission 187370) | Cellulose adapted compost microbial communities from Newby Island Compost Facility, Milpitas, CA, USA - Passage2 37B (SPAdes) (version 3) ...
CTGCTTCGAGCGCGCCGCGCCGGCATCGTGCGGCGTCGTCGGCGCCCGCCTCGCCGGCGACGTCGTGGGGCCGCTGCTTACGGGCCTTCAGCCGCAGACGGACTCGCCGATCCAACCGCCCCGGCTGTATCGTCCGGCAATCCTGGATCGGACGGGCCCGCTACAAACAGGCGCCTGTGCCGCTCGACAGGTCCACGCTTATCGTGAGACGGCCCTCATTGACGACCCAGCGCCGGACCGAAGGCGTACGCAGCGCACTCTTGACGAAGGGGTCTTCATCCGCGATCCGCTGTGCGTCCGCGAATGAAGCGGCCCTCACGATTGTCACCCCGTCTCCGGTCATGGCTCCCGTTTCATCGAACACGGGGCCTGAGGCGAACAGGGTGCCGGCCCGCTCGAGATCGATCATGTAAAGAAGATGCTGCTTGAGCAGGCTGTGCAGATCTCCTGCGGGAACGAGGCTGCGGTTGCTGATGATGTAAAGTTCCTTGCGCGCCATGCGCGCAAGCAGAGCGGCGGCATCGTCGTCCACAGTCAATGCCTGTTCAGTCATCGGAGCCTCCGGCCGTGCGCCGCATGTCTGCGATGACTTCATCCGTCGTGGCGCGATAGTGCTGTTCAAGAGCGTCCGCCGCCTTCTTTGCGTTTCTGTCGAGGACGGCATCGACGATCGTTTTGTGCTCGATCGTCGTATCGCGGGCGAGCTTCTGGTTGGGCACCTTTGTCAATCGGACGATGCGGAAACGTTCCGCCTGGTCGAATAACAGACCAGCGAGACTCATCTGCCATTGCGACCCGCACGCTGACAGCAGTGTCATGTGGAACGCACGATGCTGGGACGCCCACTGTTCAGCCTCGAACCCCTGGCTCTTGGGTATGGGCTGTCTTGACAGGGCGTGGAACGCAGCCACCACATTGGCTTCCCAATGAACGTCACCTTTCTCGACGGAGCGCGTCAAGGCTGCCCGTTCAAGGATGAGTCGGGTTTCGGTGACGTCGATGACATCGGCGATCGATATGGTGGCGACCCTGAAGCCGCGTTGACCGATGGATGTGACCATCCGTTCCGTGGCCAGTCTCGATAGCGCCTCACGCAACGGGCTGATGCCGACATTGTACCTCGCCCTGAGATCGTCGGACCGCAACGAACTGCCGGGCGGCAGCACGCCCCATACGATGTCCGCCCGGATGCGCCGATAGGCGACCTCGGTCAAGGTGCGCGGAGCGTCGGATTCGCGCGCGCTTCGATTTTCCAAATTCGGTTCGATTGTCCGTTTCATGGATTACGGTCTTGACACAACGAAAGCTCGAGTTCTAGGTTGATATTGGAAATTCTGCACGAGTTTCCAAAAATATTCCAGACGGACGCTCCCCCCGGAGGAGGAAAATGGCTGTCGACGCCAGGATCGTTCGTTGTGAGCTGCAGGAGTGGAGGCGGATGACAACTGGACGGACCCTCATCAAGGGCGGTCACATCGTGACCATGGACGATGCTCTGGGAGACTTGGAGCAGGGCGACATCCTCATCGAAGGCAGCAAGATTGTTGCGGTTTCTGCCTCGATCGATGAGCCGGCCGACGAGGTCGTCGACGCGTCCGGCCAGATTCTCATCCCCGGTCTCGTGGATACGCATATCCACTTGTGGGAGATGCCGATGCGCGGCTTTTCCCATCTGTTCCATCACTCGACGCAGTACTTCACGCATATTTATCCGCGGCGCGGGGTCTTCGGAGCCGATGACGTTTACGCGGGCGTTTATGCGGGTGCTCTGGAACTGATCTCGAACGGCACGACGACGGTCCTGGATTATTGCCACTGCGTAAACTCGGTTCCGCACGGGACGAGCGCGGTTGCCGGGCTGCGCGATGCCGGGATTCGCGGCATTCACGGTCACGCGGTCGGCATCCGCTCTCCCATTCTTGGAGATGTGCCGGCCGATCGGCGTTTCGAGGAGGCCGACAGGGTTCGCGACGAGGTGGTGCAGGACGACGGCGAGGGGCTGTTGTCCATGATGATTGCACTGTCAGAGCGGCAATTGGGGGCCGATATCGATCTTTTCGCGCGCGAGGTGGAGTTTGCGCGCAAGCGCGACATGCGGATGACGCTGCACAGCATCCAGGACCTCCACATGACCGCCCTGCACGATGCCGGCCTTTTGGGTTCCGATTTCCTTCCGGTGCACGGGACGCAGATGAACCGGCACGAACTCGACGTAATGGCCAAGCTTAACGTCCCGCTCTCCTTTACGCCATCCTGCGAATATAAGCGAGATCTTGCGGCGATGCTCGGCTGGGCCGTGGAGCGCGATATTCAGCTCTCGTGGGGGGTCGATGTCCCGACATTCGTGGACCCGGACCTGTTCGCTCAGATGAAGCTCGTCGTCCAGATGCAGCAGCACTACGATGCGCTGGAGGACAAGATTTCCGGCTTTGCGCCGCGGCGCAGGCCGACGCTGAGCGCCCGCGACGTGCTCAAGGCCGGAACGCTCGGTGGAGCGCGAGCCGTCGGGCTGGATGCCAGGATCGGTAGCCTGGCGCCTGGCAAGGAGGCCGACATCGTATTCCTCGGCCTGCCATTTGCCGGCGCCTCTCAGGGCGATGTGTGTGCCCATATCCTCTACCAATCCGGTGCGCGTGACGTCGAAAGCGTGATGATCGCCGGCAAGTTCCGCAAGCGCGACCGCGAGATGCTGGATGTCGACCGCGAGCGTGTGCGGGCGATGGTCAACGCCGCAAGGGAGCGCGTCATGGCGCGCGCGTTCGAACCGAAGCCTGAATGGAAGATCCCTCCCTACGACTGGCGGCATCTGAGCAAGTGAATGCCACCGCAACCAGGAATGGAGCCAGAACCGTGCGCAAGATATTGAAGACATTGATACCTGTTGCCGCCGCCTTGGGGGCGCTTTCTGCCGGCATGACCTTCTCTCATGCGGACGAACTCGAAAAAGTCCGCCTTGTCAGCGGGAATCCGGTGATGGTCGTCAGCACGCCGGAGCTTTACGTGCCGCTGGCGATGGGCTGGTGGCGGGATGAAGGCTTCGACGTCGAGGTTCTCTACGCACAGGGCTCCAGCGCCGGCGCGCAGCTGATGGTCGGCGGAAGCGGCGAGGTGGGAATGATCAATACCATCCCGATCGTCGTTGCCGATTCCAAGGGCGCGGCCGACATCCGCGCCGTTTCGGTCATCACCAACACCGTCTGGCAGATCGTCACCCTCAAGGACGGCGGCGTGACGAACGCTGCCGATCTCAAGGGAAAGACCGTCGGGCTTGCCGTTCCCGGTCCTGGCGGCGCCATGTACCTCAACGCGCTGTTGAAGAAGGTCGGCGTGAATCCCGGCGAAGTGCGCCAGGTGGTGTCCGGCGTCGGCCTCCAATCGCTCGAGGCGCTGCGTAAGGGGTCCATCGATGCATTTCTGACCTATCGCCCCGACATCGTCCAGCTCGAGGTGCTGGGAGTCGAGTTCAACGCGCTCTATGACGAGGCTTGGCTGCGCTTTCCCGACTATGGCCTCGTCGCGACGAAACAGGCGATCGACGAGAACCCGGACATGGTCGAGGCGATCGCTCGTGGCGTATCCAAGGCCAACATCTTTATGAACGAGAACCCCGCTTGCGTGGCGCGGATCTACGGCAAGGACTATGCGGCCCAGGCAGGACAACGTTCGGCGGAGCAGGATACGCGCATCATCGCCGGGCAACTCGCCGACCGCGATATCCCCTTTGCACAGACAGGCGGGCAACTGCGCGGCGTGGTCGACCCGGCCGGTATGGATGAGCTTCAGGATTTTCTCGTCGCCAACGGTGTCATCGAAAAGAAGCTCGATACCCAAAACCTCATCATCGATCGCCCCGGTTTCTACGAGCGCGTCAACGACTTCTCCGTCGAGGAGGTCAAGAAGCAGGCGCGGGAATGCCCCGGATACTGAAAGGGGAAAAGATGGCGTCCGCGACGGGAGTTGGCAGAAGCCTCATCCGCATTTCCGATGTGACGATGCGGTTTGAGACGCGTGCTGGCGACGCCATCACGGCACTGCAAGGGGTGAACCTCGATATTGCGGACGGTGCGTTCGTTGCACTGGTCGGCCCGAGCGGGTGCGGGAAGAGCACCCTGCTCCGGCTGATCGGCGGGCTGCTTGCTCCGACGGGGGGCAGCCTTGCTCTCGACGGGTTGGAGGTCGACGGCCCGAGCGATCGGGTCGGCATGGTGTTCCAGTCACCCGTTCTGTTGCCGTGGCGGACGGTGTTTGCGAATACCATGCTGGCGGCGGACCTGAAGAAGGTCCGTCGCCGCGAAGCCGCAGAGCGGGCGCAGCATTATATCCGCGTCACCGGGCTCTCGGGGTTCGAGGACAAATATCCGGCGGAACTTTCGGGGGGCATGCAGCAGCGGGTCGGCATCACCCGTGCGCTGGTCCACGATCCCGCGGTTCTTCTGATGGACGAACCGTTTGCCGCCCTCGACGCGATGACGCGCGACCACATGCAGATTGAATTGCAGGGTCTGTGGGCCGAAAGCGGCAAGACGATCGTGTTTGTCACCCATAGTATCCCCGAGGCCGTGTTCCTGGCGGACAAGATTGTCGTGTTGGCGCCGCGACCGGGGCGCGTGGTGGAGGAAATCACCGTCGATCTGCCGCGGCCGCGCCGGCTCGAAATGGTCAATTCGGAACCTTTCGGCCGGTTTGTCTCGGCAGTGCGCCGCCATTTCGAGCACGATGGGGCGTCGCTATGAAGCTGACGACCGCGAAAAAAGGGGCGCGGCACCGGCGCCACCGCAAGGCAGGCGCAGGATGGCTGGGTATCGATCGCGTCTCGATTGTGGCGATCGTCGTCTTTCTGCTGTTCCTGGCCGCTTGGGAATGGGTCTTCATCCCGCTGACCGGCATCAGCCCCACCTTGCTGCCCCGCCCGAGTCAGATCGGGCCTGCCTTATGGCAGGGCTTCGCATCGGGTTATCTGCTTCCCAACGTCCTCATCACGCTCGAGGAGGTTCTCGTCGGCTTCCTTGTCGGAGCGTCGCTGGGTTTTCTGCTGGCGATCCCCGTAGCGGAATGGCCCGCGGTCGAGCGTATCCTGTCACCTTACGTGGTGGCCCTTCAGGCCGTGCCGAAGGTCGCGGTGGCGCCGCTCTTCGTCATCTGGTTCGGTTACGGGCTGACGTCGAAGGTCGTCATCGTCGCACTCATCACGTTCTTTCCCGTGTTCGTGAACAGCGTTGTCGGCCTGCGGGCGATGCCGCCGGAACAGGATGAGCTGTTTCGCATATATAGGGCCTCGCGTTGGCAGCGCTTCATCTACGCGAAGGTTCCCAATTCGGCCGATTACGTATTCGCCGGCCTCAACGTAGGGGTGACGTTGAGCGTGATCGGCGCGATCGTGGCCGAATTTGTCGGTGCGCAGGAGGGTCTGGGCTCGGTTATTCTCAGGGCCGGCTTCCAGCTCGACTCGGCTGGGTTGTTCGCTGCCGTCGGCGTGCTGACGCTGATCGCCGCGGTGCTGAGTTTCCTCGTCCAGGCTATCGGGCGCCGCGTCGTCTTCTGGACAAACACGAATACGTAGCAGGTACTTGAGAGCATGCGCGTTTCAATTCTGGGCGCCGGCCCGGCCGGACTTTATGCGGCCTATCTTCTCAGGAGGAGAGGACTTGCCCGTGAGATTTCGATCGTCGATCAGAACCCGGCCGGCGCGACCTTCGGGTTTGGCGTGGTCTTCTCCGACCGGGCGCTGGAGTTCCTGCAGGAGGATGATCAAGAAGCTTATGCGCGCATCCGGCCGGCGCTGGAAACCTGGGAGGATATCACTCTCAACCTGCCCGAGGAGACAATCCGCATCGACGGGATCGGCTTTGCAGCGGTAGGACGCCTCAAACTTCTCGCCTTGTTGCAGTCGCTCGTGGAGGAGCTCGACGTTGCCCCCGTCTATGATCGGCATGTCGCCGATCTGAGCGAGCTCGGAGAGTATGATCTTCTGATCGCGGCCGACGGAGTGAACTCGCTGGTTCGTCGGACAGCAGACTTCGGCACGCACCATGAGCTCCTGACGAACCGTTTCGCCTGGTACGGGACAACCCGTCGCTTCGAAACGCTCACCCAGACGTTCAAGCGCTTTGCCGACGGCCATCTCAATGCGCATCACTATCGCTATGCGCCAGACATGAGCACGTTCATCGTCGAGGTGGACGAGGCGACGTACTTTGCCGCCGGATTTGACGGAATGGATCCGGCTGACGCTCGACGTCGCCTCGAGGCCATCTTTGCGGACGAACTGCAGGGTCACGAACTTGTCGCCAACAAGTCGGATTGGCGCCAGTTCCCCAGGATTTCCAATGCGCGATGGTTTGCCGGGAACAGGGTCCTGGTTGGCGACGCGCTGCGTACCGCCCATTTCTCGATCGGGTCGGGGACCCGTCTGGCGATGGAGGATGTGACTGCGCTTGTGCGTGCGCTCGAGGAGCATCGTCGTGACATCCCGTCCGCGCTCGCCGCTTATCAGGCCGCCCGGCAGCCGATCGTCGAGAAGCTGGTCGGAGCGGCCAATGCGAGCGCGGATTGGTACGAGCGTTTTCCTGAGCACATGAAGCTCGAGCCCTGGCGCATGGCGATGAGCTACATCATGCGCTCGGGCAGGGTCGACATGTCCCGCCTGCGCCAGGTCTCGCCGCAATTCATTGACGCTTTTGAGCGGCGGTATGGGTCTTGCTCGGGAGCCGTCACGCCATGACGAACCGCGAGCTTGCCGCGTTGCTGGCCGACCGTGTCTCCGACGACCTGCCCTGCGCCGCCGAGATCGGCTTTTCGGTCCCCGAAACCTACAATGCCAGCGAGATCCTTTTCGCCAATCTTGCCGCCGGCCGCGGCGACAAGGTTGCCGTCTATTCGCCTGGCGGCAACGCGACATATTCCGATCTCTGTGCGCGAGCCGCGCAGTTCGGCAATGCGCTTCGATCGTTCGGCCTCACGCGGGGCGATCGTGTCGTGATGCTGCTGAACGACACGCCTGCCTACGCCTGGGCTTTCTTCGGTGCCGTCCGCGCAGGTTACGTCCCTGTCTTGTGCAACACGACGTCCAATCTCGAACTAGTGCGTTTCTACATCGAGGATTCGAGCGCAACGGTAGTCGTCGCCGATGGCGAATATGCCAATCTTTTCGACGAGGCGACGTTTCGCGAAACGCCGTTGAAGACCTTGCTTCTCGTTGATCCGCCGGCCGACGCGGTGCGCTCGTCCGACCTTCTGACGTTGATACGGGACTTCCCTTCCGAGCTGGATGCCGCGGCCACGCATCGCGACGAGATGGCTTTCTGGATGTACAGCTCCGGAAGTACCGGAAAGCCGAAGGGGATCGTCCATCTGCAGCATGACATGGCTTATACGGCGATGAGCTATGCGCGTCATGTCCTGCAGATCGGCGCCGACGATATCTGCTTCTCGGTGCCCAAGATCTTCTTTGCCTATGGCTTCGGAAATTCGCTTACCTTCCCGTTTTCGGTCGGAGCGAGCAGCGTCCTCTATCCCGGTCGGCCGGAGCCTGCGGCTGTGATCGAATGCATCGAGCGTTTCAGGCCGACATTGTTCTTCGGATTGCCGACGCTCTACAATTCCATCCTGCGCCATCCTCGTATAAAGACCGCGGATTTCTCGAGCATACGGCTTTGTCTCTCGGCAGCGGAAGTTCTTGCACAGGAATTGTTTGACCAATGGCGTCAGCGCTTCGGATTGGAGATTGTCGAGGGGCTGGGGTCGACGGAAGTGCTCCATATTTATTTGTCCAATCGCCCCGATGCCAGGAAAGTGGGCACGGCAGGGCGGCGTGTGCCCGGTTACGAGATCCGGATGACGACCCCGGAAGGCGGGCCGGTGCCTAGGGGCGAGAGCGGTGTCATGTGGGTTCGCGGTGGCTCGAATGCCCCCTGCTACTGGAATCGGCCCGACAATACGTCCCGCACCATGCGCGACGGCTGGATCTGGACCGGCGATCTGCTGGTCGAAGATCAGGACGGGTTCTATACATTCGCCGGCCGGGTCGACGATCTCATCAAGGTGAGTGGCCAGTGGGTGTATCCGCTGGAGGTGGAGCTCGCGCTGTTCGAGCACGCAGCGGTTCGTGAATGTGCGGTGATGGGCATGCTGCTTCCCGACCGCCGGATGACGCTCAAGGCTTTCGTCGTGCTTCACGACCGGACGCAGGGCGGCCCGTCCATGACCGCGGACCTCCAGGCCCATGTCAAGAGCCGGCTGTTACCTTACAAGTATCCGCGCCTGGTCGAATATGTTGACGAGCTGCCGAAGACCGGGACGGGCAAGATCGACCGTCAGAAGCTGCGTGCCCGAGTGAGTGGCGAAGGCTAGCTTTTTGCCGCGACCTCGAAACTGAGGTCGCGATCGGTACCGGCAAGCAAGGCTGGGTGCATGACGAGAAGTTTCGGGATAACGATGCGCGCCGGACAATAGGGCGACGCCGGCCGGTTTCCACGGGAAGCTGCGTGCTTCAAGGCGCCGATGTCGCAGCTTTCCGGCGGCCCATGATCTCGGCCTCAGTCGAGGAAGCCATCGGGAGGCGGCGTCCCCCACATATTGGCCGCGAGGCCGATATCGGTCCACACCTTTCCGCGCTGCGGAAACTCCTGGTGGGTAATCCGCGGCTCATAGATGTCGAGCGCTTCGTTGACGCGATCGAGCTCGCAGAACGATTCGATTATCTGGCCATCGGGGTTGCGGTGATAGATCGAGATGTTGTGCCCGATCCCGTGTCGGACCGGCCCCCACACCAGGGGAACCTTGTCGCGTGAAAGGAGATCGCAAGCGTCGCGAATATGTGTCCAGTCACGTAGCTCAAATGCGATGTGGTGCATCTTGTCGCGCTCGCCGGTTACCAGATTGATCGTATGGTGATCCGGTCCGCAGCGCAGGAAGGCGAAGAAATCGCCCATCCAGTCGCTGACCTTGAAGCCGAGGATATCGCAGTAGAAATCGACGGCGCCCTTGATGTCGCGTACGTTGAAGGCGACATGGCCCAGTTTGTTGGGCGCGATCCCGGATGTACCAACCGCAGCACCTGACGGCCTGGCCTCGACGAACGTTTCGATGCGGGTGCCTTTCGGGTCTTCGAAGGCAATGATGGAAGCAATGCCGGGCTGGGCGTCTGACAGCCGCGTCGTCTCGATCCCATGTTTGCGGATCTGCGCTTCGTAGGCATCCAGATCGGTGTCCGGCGGCAACTGGAATCCCAGTGCGTTGCAACCGGCCTCTCCGTTACGGCCGAGCACAACCGTATGATGATCGGCGCCGGACGAAAGATACACTGTGTCCTTGTCGCGCAAGGTGACAGACAGGCCCATGACGCGCGCGTAGTGGTCGACCTGCGCCTCGAGGTCGGGTGTGTTGAACGAGGCGTAGGCAATGCGATTGACTTTGATCATGGGGGCCTCCCGGTGGTCAGATGAACTGGTTTTCGAGGGCGCCAAGATCCCCGATCGTTACCCTGATGTTGTCGCCGGAGCGGATGCTTTCCGGCGGCTTGCGACCGAAGCCGACGCCGGCCGGGGTGCCCGTCGCAATGATGTCTCCCGGTTCCAGCGTCATGATCGACGCGAGATGGTCTATGATTTCACGAACGCCGAAGATCATCTGCCCGGTGTTCGATTCCTGTTTCACCACGCCGTTGACCGTCAGCTCGATCCGCAGTTTCTGTGGTTCGGTGACAAAGCGGGCGGGGGTGATCCAGGGGCCGGTCGGCTGGAAGCGATCCCACGCTTTTTGCATGACCCAATCGATGCCGACGGCCGGCCGGCTGGCGATCCAGTCCCGTGCCGACACGTCGTTGACGACGGTGTAGCCTGCAACGGCATCGAGGGGGTCGATCGCGTTCCCGGGCCCGATCGTATGACCGATCACCACGCCCAGTTCCGCTTCCCAGTCGATGATCTGGGCGCCCTTGGGCAACCGGATGTTCTCGCGGTGCCCTGCCAGAGAAGTGGGCGGACGCAGGAAGGAATAGGGAAATGCAGGCGGCGTCGAAACCTGCATTTCGACCAGATGATCACGGTAATTCGTGCCGACGCAGATCACTTTGCGCGGATTCGCTATCGGCGAGCGGAACTCGACCTGCTCCTGCGGGACGCCAGTCGCGAGGATGGAGCTGGCCTTGCCTTCGATCAGTGCGTCCATGCGTTGCCAGTCGGAAAAGACTTCCAGCAAGGACGCCGGAGCTTCGTTTCCCAACACCTGTGAAAGCGGATGCACGCGATCGCCGACCAGAACGATGGGCCCTTCGACGCCTTCGATCGCTCCGCTTCCCAGCTTGTATGCAGTCATTTCCCCACCTTGGTGTTGATGTCGGCCGTTCCTGGAACCGGCAGGCCTGCCGCGTTCGCTGTCACGGCATAGATCGCGGCGACGTCCTTGGGTCCGTAGCCGTCAGTCAGAGCCTTGTCGTAGATACGTGCTGCGGCGTTCAGGATGGGCATGGGGCACGTCTCCTCCTGCCCCCGGGCGGCGATCAGCTCGATATCCTTGGCCAGAAGTGCTGTCGATCCCATCACCTGATGCCAGTCGCCATGGACCATGCGGCCCGCGCGGGCGGAAAATTGAAGCGATGCGCCGGCCCCGTCTTTGAGGGCTGCTACGAGCTGCTCGGGCGGTATGCCCAGCTTGGCGCCGAATGCGAGCGCCTCGGCAGCGGAAGCGATGTTGATCGCGACCAGCATGTTGGCGCATAGCTTGGTGTTGAGAGCGTTGCCGAAGGCACCCATGAAGAAGACCTTCCTGGACAGAGCATCCAGATATGGGCGCACTGCCGCGAAGGTTCCCTCGCGACCGCTCAGGAAAAACACAGCCTGACGCTCTGCCACCATCTTCGGAATGCCGCTGATGGCGCCGTCGAGCATGTCTCCGCCGAGGTCGGCGATCTGTGCAGCCTGTCGCTCCTTGGCGGCAGTGGAAAGCGTGGACAGTTCGACCAGCACCTTGCCGTCCAGTGGCGTCGAAGCAATCCCGTCGGGACCGGAGACGATCTCGGTCAATGCGTCTTCACCGGGGATGCAACTCAGGATCACGTCGCACCGTTCGGCGACTTCCCTTGCGCTGCGGGCGCCTTGCCCCCCTGCCGAAACGAACTCGGCCTGGTCTCCACGTCGATAACCAACGACCGTGTAGCCGGCAGCCATGAGATTGCGGGACATCGGAAGCCCCATCTGGCCGAGGCCGATCATGCCGATTGTCGTCACGGTTTGTCTCCCTGTTCGGGGCGTATTGGGGCTCGGGCCAAGCGCAGCTCCGCCGGCAGTCAGTTCAATATTTTGGAAACCAGATACTAATTTCCAAAAAATGGATAGCCACCGGCTGGGAGCCTGTCAAGGAGGCGATGGATACAGGTCGACGCACCGGCATCGCGCGGCGTCGTCGGCGCCCGCCTCGCCGGGTGTGGAAAAGCCACGTCCGCATCGACAAGAGCATACCGGAATTGCGAATGTGCGGAATGCCGGGACGAGGAACCATGACTGCATCTGCATTCGATTTCAGGATTCGCGCATTCGCGGTCGCCGTCCGCCGCACGCCGGTCGCCACGCCGGTCAGGACCTCCTTCGGCGTGATGAGGGATCGGCCCGCGGTGTTTCTGCGCGTCACCGACGAGGCGGGCCGGCACGGCTATGGGGAGGTGTGGTGCAACTTCCCGACGGTCGCGGCCGAGCACCGGGCCCGCCTCGCCGGCGAGGTCGTGGGGCCGCTGCTTGCGGACCTGCAGCCGCAGGCGGGCGGCCCGGTCTATGCCCGGCTCATGGAGCGCCTGCACGTGCTCGCCATCCAGAGCGGCGAGTGGGGGCCGTTGCGGCAGGTGAGCGCGGGCTTCGACGCCGCGGTGCATGATCTCGCGGCCCGCCGCGCCGGCCTTCCGCTCTACCGGTTCCTGGGCGGGGAGGCGGCCCGGCCGCGGATCGCGGCCTATGCCAGCGGCATCGGCCCCGAGACGCCGGGCGCGACCGCCCGCGCCGCGGCACGGGCCGGGCATCGTGCCTTCAAGGTCAAGGTCGGCTTCGGGCGGCAGACCGACCTCGCCTCGCTGGAGGCGATGCGCGATGCGATCGGGCCCGATGCGACGCTCATGGGGGATGCCAATCAGGGCTGGACGATCGAGGACGCGCTGGCCCTGGGCTCCGAATATGCCGCCTTCGGGCTTGCCTGGCTCGAGGAGCCGCTCCGCGCCGACCGGCCGGTGGAGGAATGGTGCCGCCTCGCGTCCGGTCTCCCGTTCCCGCTGGCGGCGGGAGAAAACATCAATGCGCTCGCCGATTTCGAGGCGATGATGGAAGCCGGTGCGGTCGGCTATGTCCAGCCCGACCTCGCGAAATGGGGCGGGGTCTCCGGTTGCCTCGACGTGGCGCGGCGTGCGCGCCGGCGCGGCCTCGTCTACTGCCCGCATTTCCTCGGCGCCGGCGTCGGGTTGGTGGCCTCCGCGCATGTGCTGGCCGCGCAGGGGGGCGACGGGCTGCTCGAGATGGACGTGAACCCCAATCCGCTGCGCGACGACCTGACCGCCGCGCTGCTTGCGGTCGAGGACGGCACCGTCACGCTTCGGGACGAGCCGGGCCTCGGCCTCGCGCCCGACCATCTGTTCGATTAGCGCGTTCCCGGAAACGGGTGGGGCAACGCATATCCGGCTCGGAAACGCGCCGGAATCATGGACCCGGGGCGGAAATGCCGAGCGGGCCGCGCGCCGGGAGGTGCGCGCGACATGCCCGCGGGCGGGCGCAGGCCGGTTTCCGGATGGCGCCCGTTAGGCGCGGCCGGCGGGCGCGCTGACGGAACGCCCGCTTGCTGTGTCGAACAGATGCATCCGGTGGAGATTGAACCGCAGCTTTAGCGACGATCCCGGCGCCGGCCGTACGTCGGGGCGCACGCGCGCGGCGACCGGATGGCCCGCGACGGTCGTGAAGACCAGCGTGTCGGCGCCGAGCGGCTCGACGACCTCGACCAGCGCGGGCATGTCGACATGCCCCTTCGGAGCCTTGTCGGTCAGCGCGACTTCGATGTCTTCCGGCCGCAGCCCGAAGACGAGGTCACCGATGTCCGGCAGCCGTTCGGCGGGCACCGGCAGCGTATCCGGACCGGAGCCGAGCCGCAGGCCGCGCGCGCCTTCGCGCTGCGCCGGGATCAGGTTCATCGTCGGCGCGCCGATGAACCCGGCGACGAACAGGCTGGCCGGCGCGTGATAGACCTCGTCCGGCGTCCCGATCTGCTCGATATGGCCGCTGTTCATAACGACGACGCGGTCGGCCAGCGTCATCGCCTCGACCTGGTCGTGGGTGACGTAGACGGTGGTGACGCCGAGGCGCTGGTGCAGCTTCTTCATCTCGATGCGCATCGATCCGCGCAGCTTCGCGTCGAGGTTGGAAAGCGGCTCGTCGAACAGGAACACCTGCGGGTTGCGCACGATGGCGCGCCCCATGGCGACGCGCTGGCGCTGGCCGCCGGAGAGCTGTTTCGGCCGCCGCTTGAGATAGGGCTCGAGCCCCAGCACCGCAGCCGCCTCGCGCACGCGCCTGTCGATCTCCTGCCGGGGCACGCTGCGGTAGCGCAGCGAGAACATCATGTTCTCGTAGACGTTCATGTGCGGATAGAGCGCATAGTCCTGGAACACCATCGCGATGTCGCGGTCGCGCGGCTCGACCTCGTTGACGACGCGGCCGTTGATGAGGATCTCGCCGCTGCTGATGTCCTCCAGCCCCGCGAGCATCCGCAACGACGTCGACTTGCCGCAGCCCGAGGGGCCCACAAGGACGATGAATTCGCCGTCTGCGATCTGGAGGTCGATCGCATGGACGACCTCGAGGCTGCCGTAGCGCTTGACCAGCTTGCGGAATTCGACTGTTGCCATGGTTCAGGTCCTGCCCCTGGGTGATGCCTCGGCGATGGCGCGGAAACGGGACGCCGCGGCGTCGGCGCTGCGCACCAGCATGGCGAAATCGTTGGCGACCGAGACGAAGTCGAAGCCGGACCGGATATGCCGCTCGGCGATCTCGTCATTCGGCGCCAGCACGCCGACGGCCTTGCCCGACGGCCGGCAACGCCTCAGCCCGTCTTCGATGGCCGCCGTAACGTCGGGATGCGCGGCCTGTCCGGTCAGCCCCATGCTCGCGGCGAGATCGCCGGGGCCGAAGAACACGGCATCGACGCCGTCGACGGCGGCGATCTCCTCGCAGCGCTCGAGCGCTTCCTTCGTTTCGATCTGGACGATGAGGAACAGCGTTTCCGACGCCCGTGCCGCATAGTCCTTCATGCGCGTATAGCGGCTGGCCCGGTGCATCGCGGCGATGCCGCGCCGTCCGGCCGGCGGATAGCGCATCATCTCGACGGCGCTGCGGGCTTCGTCGGCGCTCTGCACATAGGGCAGCATGATCGTGCCGACGCCGGCGTCGAGATGCGCCTTCAGCAGCAGGGGGTCGTTCCACAGCAGGCGGACGATCGGAATGGTCGGGGTCGTGGCGAGCGCGCGGCAATGCGCCATCGCGTCGTGCAGCGAGACCGGCGCATGCTCGCCGTCCACGAGCAGCCAGTCGTAGCCCGACCAGCCGAGCGCCTCGCTTCCGTCGACCGAGTTCATCATCGACCAGATGCCGATCAGGGGGCGCCCGGCAGCGAGCGCGGTGCGAAACGCGTTCGGGCGGACGGAATGGAGGTCGGTGCTCATGGATGTCTCTCCTGGTTCATGCGTCCGCGCGTCGGCCTGCCGGCAAGGCATGGGCGGTCGTCCGCGGCGCCGGGATCGCGAATGCGGGCGGCCGGGGCCGGATGCGGGCCGCGCTCATGTGCTGCCCCGCACGACGAGCTCGAAGCCGAGGTCGAACACGGTCTCGGCGGTCTCCTTGCCGGAGAAGCGCTCGAGCAGGATCTCCGCGATCTTCACGCCGATGGCGCGCCGCGGCGGGTGGATCGTGGTCAGCGCCGGCGCGGTGGCGGCCGCGAAGTCGATGTCGCCGCAGCCGCACAGCTTCAGCCGCTGCGGGATCTGCCAGCCGCGCCTGTAGGCCTCGAAGATGGCGCCGAGGGCGATCACGTCGTTGGAGCACAGCACGGCGTCGACGTCGGGATTGGCGTCGATCAGCCGGGAAAGCGCCCCGGCGCCGCCCACCGCCGTCGCCTGCTCCGGCACGCTGACCTCGGCCGGCGGCGCGAAGCCGGCCTCGGCGGCGGCGGCCATGAAGCCGGCGCGGCGGTCGCCGGCGCGATAGTCGCTGCCGAGCATGGCGCCGATGAAACCGAGGCGGGTGGCCCCCCGCTCGATCATGTGCCGCGCCGCCGCGGCGCCGGCCGCGCGCTGGGAGAAGCCGACGACCGTGTCGATCGGCCGGTCGGACAGCTCCCACATCTCGATCACGGGAATGTTGGCTTCCAGCAGCATGCGCATGGTGCCGCGGCTGTGGCGGCAGCCGGTCACCACGATGGCGGCGGGCGACCACGCCAGCAACGAGGCGACGAGCTGCTCTTCCGTTTCCAGCCCGTACCGACTGTTGCCGATCAGCAGTTGATAGCCGCTGCCGGCAAGCCCCGCCTCCATCCCCTCGAGCGTGTTCGAGAAGAAGGCGTTGATCATCGACGGAATGATGACGCCGATCGTCATGGTGCGGGCGCTGGCGAGCCCGCCGGCCATCAGGTTGCGGCGATAGGAAAGGCGTTCGACGGCCTCGTCGATGCGCGCGCGCATGCGCGACGACACGGCGTCCGGCTGCCGTAGCGCACGCGAGACGGTCGCTGCCGAGACGCCAGCGACGCGCGCCACGTCGACCATGCGCGGCCGCGTCGCGCCCGTCCGCTCGCGCGGGCCGGCCGCGGCATTGTGGTCACGTGGGCCGGTTGCCCGTTTGGACGGCGGCTTGGTCAATAGATGTCCGGCTCCGGCGTCGGAGGCCCCGCCTCCAGGAAATCGAAATCGCAACCCTTGTCGGCTTGCGTGACGTGTTGCTGAAAAAGGGCCGTATAGCCGCGTGCGTAGTTCGATGCCACCGGTTTCCACGCGGCCCTGCGCCGCGCGATCTCCTCGTCCGGCACCAGCATGTCGAGCCGCCGGTTGGGGACGTCGAGCACGATCTCGTCGCCGGTCCGCAGCAGGGCAAGCGGGCCGCCCACATGCGATTCGGGCGCGACATGCAGCACGCAGGTGCCATAATGCGTGCCGCTCATGCGCGCGTCGGAAATGCGCACCATGTCGCGCACGCCCTTTCCGATCAGCGCCTTCGGCAGCGCCAGCGCGCCCCATTCCGGCATGCCCGGCGCGCCGACCGGCCCTGCGCCGCGCAGCACCAGGACGCAGCTCTCGTCGATGTTCAGCGCGGGGTCGTCGAGCCGCCTGTTGAAATCGGCATGGCCGTCGAACACGATGGCGCGACCGCGGTGGGTCAGCAGCTCCGGGCTCGCCGCCGACGGCTTGATGACGGCGCCGTCCGGCGCCAGATTGCCGGTCAGCACGGCGATCGCCGGTGCCGTCGAGACCGGATTGTCGAGCGGGCGGATCACCTCGTCGTCATCGATGCGGGCGCGGGCGAGCGAGTCCCGCAACGGACCTCCGGTGACGTTCAGCGCGTCGAGGTCGAGCCGGTCGGCGATGCGGCTCATCAGCCCCAGCACGCCGCCCGCGAAGAAGAAATCCTCCATCAGCGCGTCGCCGGCCGGGAAGATGTTGGCCAGCACCGGGGTCTGCCGCGCCGCCGCGTCGAGATCGCCGAGATCGATGGCAAGTCCGGCGCGGCGCCCCATGGCGATGAGATGCACGGCCGCATTGGTCGAGCCGCCGAGCGCGACGTCGACATGCAGCGCGTTGCGCACCGATCCCGCCGACAGGATGCGCGACGGGCGGAGGTCTTCCCAGACCATGCCGACGATACGTTCGCCGCAGGCCGATGCCATGCGCGGATGCGCGGCGTCCATGGCCGGAATGCTGGACGCTCCGGGCAGGGTCAGGCCCAGCGCATCGATGATCGAGGTCATCGTGGAGGCGGTGCCCATCGTGTTGCAGGTGCCGGGCGAGCGCGTCGAGACGCCCTCGATCTCGACCATGTCGCGCTCGTCGATATGGCCGGCGCGGTATTCGTCCCAGTATTTGCGGGTATGGGTGCCGGCGCCCACCTTGGTGCCGCGCCAGCGGCCGTTCAGCATCGGGCCCGCCGGGCAGAAGATCACCGGCAGATCCATGCTGATGGCGCCCATGACGAGGCCGGGACCGGTCTTGTCGCAGCCGCCGAGCAGCACGGCGCCGTCGATCGGATGCTGGCGCAGCAGCTCCTCCGCCTCCATGGCGAGGAGGTTGCGGTAGAGCATCGTCGTCGGCTTGACCATGACCTCGCCGAGCGAGAGCGCCGGCAGCTCGACCGGAAAGCCGCCCGCCCGCAACACGCCGCGCTTCACCGCCTCCGCCCGGTCGCGCAGATGCGCATGGCAGGGCGACAGGTCGCTCCAGGTGTTGAGGATCGCGATCACGGGGCGGCCCATGAACTCCTCGCGCCGCAGCCCCATCTGCTGCATCCGCTGCCGATGGGCGAAGGCGCGCATGCCGTCTGCCGAATACCAGCGGGCGCTGCGCAAATCCTCTGGGCGGCGTGTGGGCACGGGCGCTCCCCTCGGCGGTCGTCGTGTCGCGAATGCGCGCCAATATGATACCGCTTTCAAATTCCTGTCAACGCGGCTGATGTGTTCTACCACACAGATTTTGCTGGATAATTTTTTTGGAATGGCTTTTGGATGAGCTGCTTGACCGCAAAAACATAATCGCTATCATTTTGCGCTGGAGCCCGACGAAGTGCCGGGAGCGCCGTCTGAGGGAGGACGAAATGGACCGTAGGACCGTCATCAAGGGTGGCCTTGCCGCCAGCGCCGTGTTGGCGATGCCCGCTTATCTGCGGGCGCAGTCGAACAGGAAGCTCAGCATCCTGACCTGGAACATCGCGGACCAGGAGGCTTTGTTCAAAGAGGAGTTCGCGGACTTCCAGGCCCAGAACCCGGGCGTCGAGATCGAGTGGCTCGACAAGAAGGGGCCGGAGCTGCCGGCCTTCTACCAGACGCAGCTCGTCGCCGGCACCGCGCCCGACATCGTCGACCTGCAGGGAATGATCTGGGTGGAGTGGGCGGCCAACGGCGCGCTGCTCGACCTGACGCCCTATCTGGAGCAGGAGCCGGAGGTCGCCGGCCTCTACAACCAGGATTATCTGGCGAGCTTCGTGTACGACAAGAAGAACTATGTCGTCCCCTTCTACATCGCCAAGACGCTCCTCTTCTACAACAAGACGATGTTCAACGAAGCGGGGGTCTCCGCGCCGCCTGCCTCGTTCGACGAGTTGATGAAGGCCTCGCGGGCGATGGCGAAGGGCGAGAAGACCGGCTTCCTGACGCTGAACTTCGACTGGCTCTACTGGCCGCTGATGCAGATGAACGGCATCGAGCTTCTCGAGGCGGACATGAAGACGCCGGCGTTCAACACGCCGGAAGCCGTGGCGGTGCTGGAGCGTCTGGCCGAGGAAACCGCGGCCGGCGGCATCAACAAGATCGCCTGGACCGGGCGCTGGGTCGAGCCGAACGGTGCCTTCGCCTCCGGCAATGTCGGCATGCTGCAGGCCCATTCGGCCGCCTACTACTTCGTCAAGGGCCAGGGCCCGTGGGTCAATCCGGACACGCTCGGCGCGGTGCAGAATCCGGGCAACTGGTCGACGCCGACCAATCACGGCTTCGCCGTTTCCAAGACCTCGAAGCACCCGGACCTCGCCTGGGCGCTCGTCAAGCACATGACGGGCAACAAATGGGCGACGGAGTTCGCCACGCGCCGTCGCATCCTCACCGGCAACCTGGCGGCGGACGCGGCCGGCCTCGAAAAGGTCAAGGGCGAGGATCCGCTGGCCCATGCCGTGCTGCAGACGCAGCTCGAGCACACCGACAAGATGTGCGGCAACTGGCCCCTGCCGAACGACGCGCAGGTCAAGGATGCGTTCTGGGCTGAGTTCCAGAACGGCGTGCTCGGCCGCAAGGACGCCAAGACGGCGCTTGCGGACGCGGAAAGTGCGGTTGCCCGCGTGATGCGCCGCTCGTGACGGCTGCGGGAGCGTTCTGACCCCCCACTGTCCCGCCCCTCCCGCCCGCGCGGGAGGGGCGGGGCGGATTGCTGCGCAAGTTCCCTCGCGGTCGTGGCCGAAACGACGGATCAGCGACAGGTCATGGAATAGCCGATGGTAACACTTGCCCCCGAGGTCGAGCCGGCCCGCCGCGTTCCGTTCGCCGCCCGCAAGAGCACGCGGCAGGCGGTGCTGATCTGGTGCTTCCTCGCCCCCTCCCTGCTGATCTTCTTCCTCTACCGCATCCTGCCGCTGGCCTGGAACGTGGTGCTGTCGTTCGAGGCGTGGTCGCCGCTCAGGCCGGCCGTCTTCATCGGGCTCGAGAACTACGAGGAGATGCTGACCGACGACGTGTTCTGGGAAGCGCTGCTGAACACCCTCTACATCGTCGCCTCGGCGCCCGTCGGCATCGCGATCGCGCTCGGCCTGGCGCTGCTGGTCGATACCGACATCCGCGGGCGCAACATCTACCGCACGCTGATCTTCCTCTCCTATCCGCTGATGACGGTCGCGGTGGCGATCATCTGGCGCTGGATGTTCGACGAGCGCGTCGGCCTGTTTAACTACGTGGCGCGCTCCCTGCACCTGGTCGACGCGCCGATCCCGTTCCTGAATTCCTTCACCTGGGCGCTGCCGTCGGTCATCGCCGCCAATATCTGGCAGATGCTCGGCTTCTACATGATCATCCTTCTGACCGGTCTGCAGAACATTCCCGGCAACCTTTATGAAGCGGCCGAGATCGACGGCGCCAATGCCGTGCGCCGCTTCCTGCGCATCACGCTGCCGCTGCTGCGGCCGTCGATCTTCCTGTGCTTCGTCATCGGCATGCTCAATTCGGTCACCAGCTTCGACCTCGTCTATGTGATGACCGGCGGCGGGCCGGGGCGCGCCACCGAGATCCTCGTGACCTATATCTACAAGCTCGGCTTCGTGCAGACGCGGTTCGACTACGCGGGCGCCGTCACCGTCGTGTTCTTCGTGTTGCTGCTCGTCATCGCATGGGCGGCGAACCGGCTTTCCGGCGGCAATGCCGGCGCGGTGGAGCGGGACTGATGCGCCGATATCCCCGCTGGCCGATCCACCTCGCGCTGATCCTCACCAGCTTCGTGATGCTGGTGCCGTTCTACTGGGTGTTCAAGACGTCGATCTCGGGCGAGAACATCTTCAACTATCCGCCGAGCATCATCCCGCGCGATCCGAACCTCTTCTATTATGTCGACGTCTGGTACGCGATCCCCTTCGCCCGCTACTTCCTGAACTCGGTCATCGTCACGGTTCTGACGATCGCGGCGAACATCCTGCTCAACGCCATGGCGGGCTATGCGCTGACGCGCGGCTTTCGCGGCAAGACCTTTGTCCTCATGCTGTTCCTGTCGTGCATGATGGTGCCGTTCCAGGCGACGATCATCCCCGCCTACCTGATCACGGCCAAGCTGGGGCTGCTCGATTCCTATCTCGGCCTGGCCCTGCCGCAGTTCTCGACGATCATCTGCATCTTCGTCTTCAAGGCGAGCTTCGACGCGATTCCCGCCTCGCTGATCGATGCGGCCAAGGTGGACGGGCTGTCGGAGTGGCGCATCATCTGGACGATCATGATGCCGCTGGCGAAATCGGCCATGGCGACGAACGTGATCCTCTCCTTCATCTGGTCGTGGAACAACTTCCTGTGGCCGCTGATCATGACCCGCTCACCCGAGATGCAGACGCTGCCGCTCGGCCTGTCGCGTTTCCTGTCCTACCAGGAGGACACGACCGGCGCGCTCTATGCCTTCTGCATCATGGTGCTGGCGCCCGGCATCCTTTTGTTCCTGCTCGCCCAGAAGGAGTTCATCCAGGGGCTCACCTCCGGCGCGACCAAGGGCTGAACGATGGCTGACGAAGACGAGTTCGAACGTCCGCGCTGGAAGGTCTGGCTGGTCAACCGCTTCGTGCTGACACCGGTGATCATCCTCGCGATCGCGCTCGGCTGGGATCTCTATGCCTCGATGAACAATGACGGGCTCGTCGTCGGCCGCGTCATCGATGCGCAGGGCGACCCGGTCGCCGGCGCCGATGTCGCGCTGTGGATCTTCAACTTCACCACCTTCAACGAGAACAAGCACGTGACGAGCGGGCCCGACGGGCGCTTCGTCATCACCGGAAACCCGTCCCATCATATTCAGGTCACGGCGCAGAAGCCCGGCATGGGCGCTTCGCCGCGCGTGCCGATCCGCCTCTATTTCCGCAGCCAGAACGTGACGCTGAAAGAGCCGCTCGTGCTCCCGGGCGCCTGAGCGGGGAGGCCGCGATGACCAACGCCCGACCGGTCGTGCTGCTCGATCCGCACCCGCGCCACACGGAGATGATTTTCGATCCCCGGCAGCTCGCGCGCCTCCATTCCATGGCCGACGTGGTGACGGCGGATGTCGCCGGCCGCGTGCCCGATGAGGTGGTCGAGGCCGCGCTGCCGCGCGTCGTCGCGATCCTCGGCCAGACCGACCTGCCCGCCGGGCGCGTCGCGCGCGCACCGCTGCTGAAGGCCGTCATCAATGTCGAGGGCAATTTCCTGCCGAACGTCGACGCGCAGGCCTGCTTCGCGCGCGGCATCGAGATCCTGTCGGTGGCGCCGGTGTTCGCCGTGCCCGTCGCGGAGATGGCGCTCGGCCTCGCACTGGATCTTGCCCGCGGCATCACCGCCGCCGACCGTGCCGTGCGGGACGGAACCGAGCTCTACGGCCGTGCCGGCTGTGCCGATTCGGTGCTTCTGTCGCGGGCGACGATCGGCCTCGTCGGCTTCGGCCAGCTCGGGCGCGCGCTGCGCCGCCTGCTGGAGGGATTCCGTCCGAGGCTGCTGGTCCACGACCCCTGGCTGCCGGCGGCGGCGATCGCGGAGGAGGGATGCGAGGCCGTCGGCCTTGACGACCTTCTCGCGCGCAGCGACGTCGTGTTCCTGCTCGCCGGCGTGACCAGCGACAATCCGGGCTTCATCGACGCGGCCGCGTTGCGGCGCATGCGCGACGGCGCCATCCTCGTGCTGGCGAGCCGCGCGGCGATCGTCGATTTCCCCGCGCTTCTTGCCGAGGCCGGACGGCTGCGGATTGCGACCGACGTCTTTCCGCACGAGCCGATCCCGGCCGACGACCCGGTGCGGACCTCGACCGTGCTCCTGTCGCCGCACCGCGCCGGCGGCATTCCCGCTGCCTTCCACGACATCGGCGAACGCGTGCTCGACGATCTCGCGCTCATTCTCGCGGGGCTGCCGCCCGTGCGGCTGCAGCGGGCGCAGCGGCAGACCGTCGGGCTCATGCGCAGCACAGCCGGGCGCGGCTATTCGAAGGCGGAAGCCGCGGAACTGGCCGCGCGATAGCATGCCCGCACCGACGACCATCCAGGGCCCTGCGCTTTTCATTGCCCAGTTCATCGGCCCGCCGCCGCTGTTCGACACGCTTCCGGCGCTGGCCGGCTTCGCCGCCGGGCTCGGCTTCAAGGCCCTGCAACTGCCGATCCACGATCCGCGCATCGTCGACGCCGAACGGCTCGACGGCGACGGTTATGTAGGAAGCATTGCGGCGATGCTGGAGGAAGAGGGCCTCGTCACCAGCGAGGTTGCCGCGCACAGGGCGGGACAGTTGCTGGCGGCGCATCCGGCCTATGACGACGTGCTGGACGGGCTCGCGCCCGCCGCCGTGAGGGGCGACCCGCCGGCACGGCAGGCGCGCGCGGAAACGCATCTGCGCCGCGCCATCGCGCTCGCCGCGCGGCTCGGCGCGAACAGGGTCGCGACCTTTTCCGGCGGCCTTGCCTGGCCCTATGCCTATCCCTATCCGCCGCCGGCGGCGGGCCTCGTCGAGCTCGCCTTCGAGACGCTGGCGCGCCGGTGGCGCCCCCTGCTGGACGCGGCGGATGCGGCCGGCGTCGATCTCTGCTTCGAGCCGCATCCGGGGCAGGACGTGCATGACGGCGCCACCTTCGCGCGCTTCCTCGAAGCCGTCGGCGGCCACCCGCGTGTAAAGCTCCTCTACGATCCGAGCCATCTGCGACTCCAGCACATCGACTATCTCGGCTTCATCGATCGCTGGCACGAGCGCATCGCCGCCTTCCACGTGAAGGACGCCGAATTCGTGCCGAGCGCCGATCGCGGCGTCTATGGCGGCTATGGCGACTGGCTCGACCGCCCCGGCCGCTTCCGCAGCCCCGGGGATGGCGATATCGATTTTCGCGGCATCTTTTCCCGCTTGTCCCGTTACGGCTACGAGGGCTGGGCGACGCTGGAATGGGAGTGCTGCCTGAAGAATGCGCTGGACGGCGCCGCGCAAGGCGCGCGCTTCATCGCCGACCACATCATCCGCGTCGGCGAGCGCCCGTTCGATGCGGGCATGCGGGCCGGGGCCGGAACCGCGACGCTCGAGCGCATGCTCGGATTGAAGAGGTAGCAGATGCCGAACCCCGTTCTCGCAGCGCTTGGCCGTCCGCTTCGCCTGGGCATCGTCGGCGGCGCGCCGCCCTCGATGATCGGCCCGGTGCACCGCATGGCGGCCGAGATGGACGGCCGCTTCCGTCTCCTTGCCGGCGTGCTGTCGTCGCGGCCCGAGCGGTCCCGTGCCGAGGGGCGGGCCATCGGCCTCGACGCGGCACGCTGCTACGGTTCCGTCGAGGAGATGATCGCCGCCGAGGCGGCGCGCGCGGACGGCATCGAGGCGCTGGCCGTCATCACGCCGAACGACAGCCACGCGCGCTACATGCGCGCCGCGCTGGCCGCCGGCCTCGACGTGATGGTCGAAAAGCCGCTCTGCAACGATCTCGCCGAGGCGCGCGACCTGCGCGACCTGGCGCGGCGGTCGGGATGCGCGGTCGCCGTCACCCACACCTACAGCGGCTATCCGATGCTGCGGGAGATGCGCGCCCGCGTCCTTGGCGGCGCCATCGGCACGGTGCGGCTCGTCACCGTCGACTATTTCGCCGGGGGCAATGCGGCCCTCGTCGAGGCGACGCCGGAGGGCGCCATGCGGTGGCGGCTCAATCCGCAAGTCAGCGGCCCGTCGCTCGTGCTCGGCGATATCGGCACGCATGGCCACCACCTCGTCTCCTTCGTCACCGGCCTGCCGTTCGAAAGCGTCTCGGCCGAGGTTGGCGCGCTGCTTCCGGGCCGCAAGGTGCATGACATCGCCCAGATCCGCTTCCGGCTCGAAGGCGGCGCGCGCGGCCGGCTCGACGTCTGCAACGCCGCGGCCGGCACCTCCAACGAACTGTCGATCCGGGTATTCGGCGAAACGGGGCATCTGGCCTGGGAGCATCGCGACCATGGCCGCCTGCGCCACGCCACCCTCGACGGCGACGTCACCATCATGGGCGCCGGCCAGCCGAACCTGTCGCAGGCGGCAGGAGAGGCGACGCGGCTTCAGCGCCAGGGCCACCCCGAGGGGCTGACCGAGGCGGTCGCCAACCTCTATGCGGGGTTCGCCGAGATGATCCTTGCCCGCCGCGGCCTCGGCCCGGTGACCGGCCTCGCCCGGCTCACGCCCTCCGTCGACGCGGGCGTCGCCGGTCTCGCCTTCGTCATGGCCTGCCTCGACAGTTCGGCGGCCGGTGGTGCACAAGTTCCTCTTTCAGACAGGATTCGATAGGATTTCCCATGGCAACGATCGTTGTTACCGGCTGCGATACCGGCCTCGGTGTCGAGTTCGTTCGACAATATGCGGCGGAAGGGCATCAAGTGCTGGCGACCTGCCTGAACCCGGACGCCGCGCACGACACCCGCGCGGTTCGGGGGAACGTCGAGGTGCTGAAGCTCGACGTCACCGACCATGGCGACATCGCCGCGCTCGGTCGTCGTCTCGCCGGCGCCCCGGTCGACATCTTCGTCAGCAATGCCGGCATCGGCCGGCCGCACCCGCCGTTCGGCGAGACCGACTACGACAACTGGCGCCGCATCCTCGAGACGAACCTGATCGGGCCGATGAAGCTCGCCGAGACGCTGGTCGAGAACATTGCCGCGAGCGAGTTGAAGATCATGGCTTTCGTGTCGAGCCGCATGGGCTCGATCGCGCTCAACAATTCCGGCGGCTCCTACGCCTACCGCTCGAGCAAGGCCGGGCTCAACATGGTGGTGAAGGGCCTCGCGGTGGACCTCGCGCCGCGGCAGATCAGCGTGATCGCGCTGCATCCCGGCTGGGCGGCGACCGAGCCGGGCGGGCGCGTCCCCGTCGCGGAGAGCGTGGCGGGCATGCGCGGCGTGATCCATCGCGCCGGCCGCCACCATACCGGCATCTTCCAGACCTATTCGGACCAGCCGCTGCCATGGTGAAGCCGCGGATCGAGATCGCCGTGCCGGGGCCGTTCCTTCTGGGAGAGGGCCCCTGCTGGGCTGGGGACGAGCGGGCGCTCTACTTCGTCGACGCCCTGAAGCCGGCCATCCACCGCTGGCGGCCCGGCGACGGTGCCTTCGCGACATGGCGGATGCCGCAGATCGTGGGCTCGTTCGCGATCCGTGCGGGCGGCGGGCTGATCGCCGCGTTGCAGACCGGGTTCGCGGCGGTGAACCTCGCCGACGGGCAGGTCACGATGCTGGTCGACCCGGAGCCCGAGAAGCCGGACAACATCCTCAACGACGGCAAGTGCGACCGGCGGGGGCGGTTCTGGTGCGGCTCGCGCGACGGCGCCCTGACCGATCCGAGCGGTGCGCTCTACCGGCTCGACCCCGACCTTTCGACGCACCGGATGGACGAGGGCTTCATCGTTCCCAACGGCCTCGCCTGGGCGCCCGACAACCGCACCATGTATTTCGCCGACAGCCGCGCCGAGACCGTCTTCGCCTATGATTTCGACATTGACGACGGCGCCGTCTCGAACCGCCGGGTGTTCTTCAGCACCCGCGACATCGAGGGGCGCTGCGACGGCGCCACGGTGGATGCCGAAGGCTTCTACTGGTGCGCGCTGGTGCACGGCGGCAGGATCGCCCGCGTCGATCCGAAGGGCCGTTTCGACCGCGTCATCGAGATGCCGGTGCGCCATCCGACCATGTGCACGTTCGGAGGCGACGATCTCGACGTGCTCTACGTGACCAGTGCCGCCTCGATGGTGTCGGACGAGGAGCGCGCCGCGACCCCGCAGGCGGGCGCCGTGTTCGCGATCCACGATCTCGGCGTCAGGGGGCTGCCGGAGCCGAAATTCGCCGGCTAGGGTCTTTCCCCCGGCCGGCTCCAGCAGACCGTCAGCCGGATCTCGCCGGTGAGCGCCTGTCCCGGCGCGAGGATGCGCAGGCCGTGATCCGCCACGGTTGCCATGCGGTTCGCCGCATCCGGCATGTGGCTCACCGGCTCGAAGGCGAAGAAGTCCTGCCCTGCCGGCGTGTAGACGATTCCCATAGACAGCGGCTCCCCGGCCTCGAGCAGCAATGTGGGCAGTCCCGCGCCGAGGGCGATCCGCGCCCGCCCGTCCCAGCCGGTGAAGCAATGGTTCAGCGCCAGTGCCGGGACCGCCCGCCCGCGGCCGAGTGCGCTGTCCGGCGCCACCGGCAGATGCGCGGTCGGGAGATGGTCCGCATCGGTCATCCACACGCCCCTGGCCGTGAAGGCCAGCATGGTGTCGGGCCGGACGGGGAAGAACGGATGCCAGCCCAACCCGGCCGGCTGCGGCCGCGTGTCGGTGTTCTCGACCGAAAGCGCCACCGTCAGGCCGGCCGGTGTCAGCATGAAGCGCTGCGTTGCGCGATAGGCGAAGGGCCATTCGCCCCGGCTGCCGGGATCCGCATCCGACGGCCTGTGGTCGAGCGCCAGCGTGCAGGCCGAGGCCGCCGCCGACGCCACCGACCAGGTGCGCTGCCAGCCATTGCCGTGCAATGCATGCGCTTCCGGTTCCGCGTTGCGGGCCAGCCGGTGCTCGCCCTCGAACGCGAACCGGGCCCGCGCGATGCGGTTGGAATAGGGCACGAGCGGGAAGGCGGCGACCTCGCGCACGCGGCGCTGCGTGATGGCCTGCGGCGGGGTGGGACGCAGAAGCGGCGTTCCATCCGCGGTGAAAGCGGTGACCGATCCGCCGATCCGCGGCGCAAGCTCGAGGGCGAGGTTGCCCGCGCGCAGGCTCAGGCGACCGTCACCATTCCGCATAGGTGCCGTCGGGATGCGTCCAGTCGGCATCCGGCAGCCGCCAGTCCTGCTGCTTCGCCGCGATCGCATCGGTGTCGAGCGTGATGCCGAGGCCCGGCGCGCCGTTCATCGGGAACACGCCGTCCACCGTGGTCAGCGGCTCCGGGTCCTTCAGATAGTCGAGCAGATCGGCCTTGGGCAGGCCGGAAAACCCGGCATGGTAGTGCAGCCCCAGGCTCTGTTCCTGGATCGCGACGTTCGGGCAGCAGAACGCCACCTGCAGCGAGGCGGCGAGCGAGACCGGCCCGTTGGGACAATGAGGCGCGACCGCCGCGTCGTAGACCTCGGCCATGCGGGCGATCTTCTCCAGCTCGAACAGGCCGGTGATCGACACGTCGGGCTGGACGATGTCGACGGCGCCGGTGTCGAGCACCCGCTTGAACTCCCAGCGCGAGGCGAGCCGCTCGCCGGTCGCGACGGGGATGGAGCGGGCGGCGCGGGCAAGCGCCTTGAGCGTCTCCTCGTTCTCCGGCGTGGTCGCCTCCTCGACCCACATCGGGTGGAATGGCTCCAGTTCCGCCAGAAGCGGCTTCAGCGCGGCGCGGGGAACGCGCCCGTGCAGGTCGAGCGCGATGTCGAGCCCGTTGCCGAACGCGTCCCGCAGCGCGCCCATGCGGGCGGCGGCGGCGTCGATCGTGTCGCGCTCGCCCAGCGGTCCGATCGCCGGCGTCGCGTTCATCTTCACCGCCGTGAAGCCTTCCTCGATGCGTTTGCGGGCGTGGTCGACCACGTCGTCGGGGCTGTCCCCTCCGATCCAGGCATAGGCGCGGACATGGTTGCGCACCGCGCCGCCGAGGAATTCGTGGATCGGCAGGCCGGCCCGCAGGCCCTTGATGTCCCAAAGCGCCTGCTCGATGCCGGCAGCGGCCGTCGCCAGGATCGGCCCGTGCCGGAAGAAGGCGCCGCGGCGCAGGCGCTGCGCGATGTCCTCGATCCGCGACGCCTCGACGCCGAGGATGTTTTCCGCCATGTCCGCGATCGCCGCAACGACGGCGCGGGCCCGCTTGGGGACGATCGATTCGCCCCAGCCCGCCAGCCCGTCGTCGGTGGTGACCCGGACGAAGATCCATCTCGGAGGGACGCGGAAGGTGTCGACGCGGGCGATGCGGGTCATGCAATGCTCCAGTTCTGCCGCCGGACCGGGTCCGGCATCCGCCTCGATACGCGATCGGCGGCGAGGCGGAAACGATGTAAGGGGCGCCGGTGCCGTCAGCGCAGCGCGACACCGGTCTCCGCATCGAAGAGGTAGAGGTGCTTCGCCTCGGTGCGGAAGGCCACCGCCTGCCCCGCCTTGACCTGCTGCTCGCGCGGCACGCGCGCGGTCAGCTCCCCGCCCTCGACGACGAAATGTACATATTGTTCCGAGCCCAGCATCTCGACTGCGTCGACCGTGCCTTCGAGCAGCACGTCCGCCGACATGTCGTCCCGGGCGGCAAGGACCAGGCGCTCCGGCCGGATGCCGATCGTGACCTTGTCCTTCCCGTCGCCGCCGAGCAGGCTGCCCTGCGCTTCGGAGAGGCGGATACGGCCGGTGGCGGGCCTGGCCTCGGCCCGTCCGTGCGCCTGCGCGAGCGGGCAGTCGAAGAACCCCATCGCGGGCGTGCCGATGAAGGAGGCGACGAACCTGTTGTCCGGCATGTCGTAGAGCTCGTCCGGCGTGCCGACCTGATGGATGCGGCCGTCCGCCATCACCACGATGCGGTCGCCCATGGTCAACGCCTCGACCTGATCGTGGGTGACGTAGACCGCGGTCGCGGTGACGGCGCGATGCACCTTGAGGATTTCGGTGCGCATCTGCACGCGCAGATGCGCGTCGAGATTGGACAGCGGCTCGTCGAGCAGGAATACCTTGGGGTCGCGCACGATCGCGCGGCCGAGCGCGACGCGCTGGCGCTGCCCGCCGGAAAGCTGGCGCGGGCGGCGTTGCAGGTAAGGCGTGATGTTGAGCATGTCCGCCGCCTTGCGGACGCGCCGGTCGATCTCGTCCTTCGGCATCTTGCGCCGCTTCAGGCCGAAGGCCATGTTGTCGTAGACGCTCATGTGCGGGTAGAGGCCGTAGTTCTGGAACACCATGGCGATGTCGCGGTCGCCGACATCGACGTCGTTGACGCGGGTCTCGTCGAAATAGAGGTCGCCGGCGGTGATGTGCTCGAGCCCGGCTATGATGCGCAGCAGCGTCGTCTTGCCGGAGCCGGACGGGCCGACGAGCACGATGAACTCGCCGTCCCTGATCTCCAGGTTGCAGTCGTGGAGCACCTGGACGGGACCATAATATTTCTCGACATTGCGCAGCACGATCTTGGTCATTCGGTATTTCCCGGTTCGGTTCTGTCGCCGAAGGACAGCTGGAAGGGGTCGGCCTTGCGGCTGATGCTGCGGCCGCCGTCGACGGCAAGCGCGGCACCCGTGATGAAGGCGGCTTCGTCCGAGGCGAGGAAGGCCACGGCCGCAGCCACGTCCGCCGCGGCGCCCTGGCGGCCGAGCAGCGCGGCCGTGAGGGAAGCGTCGCGCGCGCCGCGGCCGCTTTCCGCGAGCTCCCGGTTGAAGTTGTCGGTCGCGATCACGCCCGGCAGCACGCTGTTGACGCGGATGCCCGCCGGCGCCAGCTCGACGGCGAGCGCCCGCGTCAGCGCCGCCACGGCACCCTTGCTCGCGACATAGGCCGCATAGCTCGGCACCGGAAGGTCCGCCTGGATCGAGCCGATATTGACGATGACGCCGCCGTCCCGGCGCCGCATCGGCGCGGCTGCCGCCCGGGCGAGCGCGGCCGCGGCGGTCACGTTGACGGCGAAGATCTTGTCGATCTCCTCGTCGGGCACGTCGGCGAAGGGCTGCCTTTCGCCCTGGAACGCGGCGTTGTTGACGAGGATGTCGAGCCGGCCCCAGCGTGCGAGCGCCGCCGGCACGAGACGGTCGCGCTCGGCCTTTGCGGCGAGGTCGGCGACCATGGTCCCGATGCCGGCGCCCGTCCGCCCCAGCGCGGCTGCCGCCGCCTCCAGGCGGCCGGCATCGATATCGGTCATCAGGACGCCGGCGCCTTCCGCCGCCAGCCGCTGCGCGATGGCGAGGCCGATGCCGCCCGCCGCGCCGGTGACGAGCGCGGCGCGGCCGCTGAACCGCGCGGCGGCCTGCATGGTCCGGCCCGCGTCAGGCACCGGCGACCGCTCCCGAGGTGAGGCCGCGCACCATCGAGCGCTGGACGGCGAAGAAGGCGATCATCAGCGGCAACGTGGTGATGACTGCGGCGGCCATCATGCCGCCCCAGTCCGTCTTGAACTGGCCCGTGAAAGTCAGCACCAGCGCGGCCGGCAGCGTCTGCCTGTCCATCGTGGTGATGAAGGTCAGCGGGTAGATCAGGTTGTTCCACGCCTCCATGAACACGAAGGTTCCGGTGGTCAGGATGCCCGGCAGGACCAGCGGCACGACGACCTTCAGCAGGATCTGCCAGCGCGGATAGCCGTCCACGCGCGCGGCCTCCTCGACCTCGATCGGCACGGCGTCGATGAAGCTCTTCATCATCCAGACGGCGAAGGGCAGGCCGAAGGTGGTGAAGCCGACGACCAGCCCGGTGCCGCTGTCGAGCAGCCGCGCATTGAGGAGGAGCAGGTAGAGCGGGGCGAGCACCACCACCATCGGCAGCATGCGGAAGGCGAGGATGGAATAGCCGACCGTCCCCGTCAGCCGGAACCGCGCCCGCGACAGGGCGTAGGCGGCCGGCGTGGCGATGAGAACGCAGACGACCGCGGTGACCAGGCAACTGACCACGGTGTTGACGAAGAAGGCGACGAAGGGCAGCGAGGTGCCGGCGAGGCCGACATAGTTCGCCACGGTCGGCGCTTCCGGCCAAAGGGTCGGAACCAGGCGGGTCGCCTCGAGCTCCGTCTTGAACGAGGTCGAGAGCATCCAGTAGATCGGCGCCAGGCTCCAGAACAGGGCGAAGCCGATCGCGACCCATTGTGCGATGCGGCCCGGCGAAAGCCGCCGGGCGCCGGAGGACCGGGGGGCGGAGCTCATCGTTTCTCCATCTGCAGCGCGCGCATGTAGAACCACGCGAACACCATCAGCATCGTCAGCCAGATCACGCCGATCGCCGACGCGTAGCCGAACTCGAAGCTCTCGAAGGCGAGGCGGTAGACATAGACGACCAGCGTGCTGGTCGAATATCCGGGGCCGCCTTGCGTCATCGCCCAGATCTTTGCGAAGTCGTTGAAGTTGGAGATGACCATCAGCAGGCTGCTGATCAGCAGCGGGTTGCGCAGGAAGGGCAGCTTGATGTGCCAGACCATGCTCCAGGTGCCTGCGCGGTCGACACGCGCGGATTCGATCACCTCGTTGGGGATCGCCGACAGGGCGGCGCTGAGCAGCAGGAAGAAGAACGGCGACATCGCCCAGATATTCGCCGCCATGACGGCCGGAAGCGCCAGCGAGGCCGAGTTGAGCCACGGCACCGGCGCGCTCGCCAGCCCGCTCGACAGCAGCAGCGCGTTGATGATGCCGCCGTTTTGCAGGTACATGTAGCGGAACAGGAACGCCACCACGACGAAGGGCACCGCCCAGGGCGTCAGCAGCAGGGCGCGCACCGCGCGGAAGCGGGCGCCGCCGAGATTTTCCGTCAGCAGGGCCAGGGCGAGCCCGATGAACGCGGCGATGCCGACGCTGCCGAACGTGTAGACCGCGGTGTTGCGGAACGACTGCCAGAAGATCGGGTCGGAAAACAGCTTGGTGTAGTTGTCGGCGCCGATATAGTTCGCCGGGCTGAAATCCAGCAGGTTGTAGTCCTGGACCGACAGCACGATCGTGTAGACGATCGGATAGCCGACCACCACCGCCATGACGACGAGCGTCGGCAGCACCATCCAGTCGAGCCAGGGCTCGCGCCCGGCACGGGGCCGGGCGCGGGCATGCGTTGGAGCCTGGGCTGCCATCACTTCGGCAGTTGCTGCTGGATCGATGCGGCGATGGCGTCGATCGGCTGCGAGCCGGTGACGGCCTCCTGGACGCCGGCCATGATCGCGGTTGCCGAGGCGGCGAAGTCCGGCCCGTAAGGCTGCGGGGCGATCGTCGGGATGATCTCCTCCGAGAAGGCCTTGAACACCGGCGTGTCGAGCGAGGTGTCGAGCGAGGCGTCGCCGGTGGACTTGATGGAGGGCAGCGAGGAGTTGACGCTGGTCGTGTAGTTGGCGATCGCATCGGGCGAGGTCGCCAGGTACTCGATGAACTTCCAGGCCGCTTCCTTGTTCTTGCTGGTGTTGAACATCACGAGCTGGTGGCCGCCTTCGAAGGTCGTCGCCTTGCCGCCCGCGGTCGGCAGCGTCGTCACGCCCCACGTCTTGTAGAAGTCCTCGTCGGACATGCCGCTGGCGCCCTGCATGACGCCCTTGAGCAGCACCTGGTCCCAGTGGAAGGCGACATTGCCCTGCGCCGCCAGCGGGCGGAACTCGCCGATCTTGCGGCCGGGATCGATGTAGCCGGCCTGTGCGCTCTCGCGCATCCAGCTCAGATAGGCCTTCATCTCCGCCGATTCGGCGCCGGTCGCGCCGTCGCCGACCGGAACGGCGCCGAAGGCCTGCATCCACGGCCAGTTGGAGCTCAGCGCGAAGGCGCGGTTGGTCGTGTCCATGCCCAGCGGGATGATGCCCGGCTGGCTCGACTTGACGGCAGCCAGCGCCGCGTTCAGCTCCTCGATCGTACGTGGCGGCTTGTCGGGGTCGAGCCCGGCCTTCTGCATGATGTCCTTGTTGTACCAGAAGCCCGCCGGCGACTGGTTCCACGGGAAGGCGAACAGCACGCCGTCCTTGTCGCGCAGGCCGGCGTCGGCGCCGGGCTTGATGTTGGCCGCCAGCGTCTCGCTGATATAGCCGTCGAGCGGCTCCAGCGTGCCGGTGGAGCCGACCAGCACGGTGTCGTTGCCGGCGAGCTGGGCCACGTCCGGCGGGTTGCCCGAGCGGGCCCGCAATACGAGCTGGCGCGCGATCTCGGAAAACGAGATCGCCTCGCTGACGATATCGATGTCGGGATTGGCCGCCTCGAAATCGGCGATCACCTTCTCGATGCCCGGCCGCGTCGTGCCTTCTGCCGAAGCCCAGTTGGCGAAGGTGATCGTCACCTTGTCCTGCGCGCCGGCCGTGCCTGCCATGCCTACGCACAGCGCGGCCGCTGAAATGGCCGCGGCGAGGCGCAGCCTGCTCTTGTCGAATCGAAACATTGACAACCTCCCTTTCGGATCACGATCGGGCCGGGCGTCTCCGACCCTGAACATCGTCTTCTTATATAAGACATAAGATACAATTTCTGGCAATGCGCTCCGCCGCTGGTCCTCGGCCTTCATGGCCGCGCCGAAGCCGCCCTCCTCACGGCCGGAGCCGCCGTCCGGCGCCGCTCCCGAAGCTGCGCCGCCTTCCGTCGCGCCGGCGCATTGCGGGTCAGCTCAGATCGGAGGCGTAGTGCATGGTATCGGTCAGGCAGCGCGACCGGCGATACTCGACCGGCCGCTTGTGCAGGTCGTAGGCCACGCGCCTGATCTCCAGCAGCGGCGTGCCGGGCGCGCAGCCGAGAAGGGCGTGGTCGGTCTCGTCGGCGGCCACCGCCTTCAGCTTCTCCGCGATGCGCGTGATGGTGACCCCCCAGCGCTGCGAGTAGAGCCGATAGACGTTGTTGGGGATCTCGCCGTCGTTCAGCCCCGGAAAGATCGCCGCCGGCAGCGACAGCGTCTCGCGCATCAACAGCGACGAGCCGTGGTAGCGCAGGCGGGTCAGGCGCCAGATCGCGGCATTGTGGTCAAGACCGAGCGCCTCGCATTCGGCCGCGTCCGGCTTCGCGGGGCTGAGCTCGAGCACCTTGGAAACGGGAAACAGCCGTTCGCCCGCATCCGGGTAGAGCCGGAAGAACTGGAACAGGATCCGGCTTTCCTCGTATTCGGCGACGAAGGTGCCGCGGCCCTGCCGGCGCACGAGGATGCGGTCCGCCGTCATGGCGTCGAGCGCCTTGCGCACCGTGCCCTGGCTTACGCCGAGCTCGCGGGCCAGTTCCATCTCGCTCGGCAGCATGGTGCCGGGCTGCCAGCGCCCGCTCGCGAGCTGGCGGGTGATTTCCTCCTGCACCTGCAGGTAGAGCGGGCGGAAGCCCAGCCTCGTATCCGCGCTCGCATCCATTCGACCGCCACCTCCGGAATCCTTTGCCACTCATAGCGAAGTTCGATTGACAATGCCATGATTCCCTATCTTATATCTTATATAAGAATCACGAGTCGATGGAGGGCATGGTGAGCGTACCGCAGTTGCTGGTGCATGAGAGGCGCGACAATGTCGGCGTGGTCGTCGTGGAGGGCCTGAAGGCGGGCACCGACATGACATGCGTCGTCACCGCCGACAATTCGAGCTTCAATCTGACCGTGAACGACGATGTTCCGATCGGCCACAAGGTGGCGCTGGCCGACCTCAAGGCCGGCGATACGGCGATCAAGTATGGCGAGGACATCGGCCGGATCGTCGCCGACGTCGCCAGGGGCGGGCATGTCCATGTCCACAATCTCAAGACCAAGCGCTGGTAGGGCACGATCATGGCTTCCCGGTATTCCAATCTGACTTTCAAGGGCTATCGCCGCGACAACGGCCGCGTCGGCGTGCGCAACCACGTCGTCATCCTGCCGGTGGACGACATCTCGAACGCCGCCTGCGAGGCGGTTGCCAACAACATCAAGGGTACGCTGGCGCTGCCGCATGCCTATGGCCGGCTCCAGTTCGGCGCCGACCTCGACCTCCATTTCCGCACCATGATCGGCACGGGCTCCAACCCGAACGTGGCGGCCGTCGTGGTCATCGGCATCGAGCCGGGCTGGACCAGGCGCATCGTCGACGGCATCGCGGAGACGGGCAAGCCGGTCGCCGGCTTCTCGATCGAGCAGAACGGCGATCTGAGGACGATCATGGACGCCTCGCGCAAGGCGAAGGAGTTCGTCCACTACGCCACCGAGTTGCAGCGCGAGGAGTGCTCCGTCTCCGAGCTGTGGGTGTCCACCAAATGCGGCGAGAGCGACACCACGACCGGCCTGGGCTCCTGCCCGACCGTCGGCAACATGTACGACAAGCTGTTGCCGGAGGGCATCTATGGCTGCTTCGGCGAGACCTCCGAGATCACCGGCGCCGAGCACATCTGCAAGGCCCGCGCGATCGATCCCGAGGTCGGCGAGCGCTGGTACAGGATGTGGAAGGCCTATCAGGACGAGGTGATCGAGGCTCACAAGGACAGCGACCTCTCCGAGAGCCAGCCCACCAAGGGCAATATCGAGGGCGGGCTGTCCACGATCGAGGAGAAGGCGCTCGGCAATCTCGAGAAGATCGGCCGCACCTCGCGCTACATCGACATCCTCGAGCCGGCGGAGGCACCGAAATCCGGCAAGGGCCTCTACTTCATGGACTCGTCCTCCGCCGCCGCCGAATGCGTCACGCTGATGGCGGCCGGCGGCTACGTGATCCACACCTTCCCGACCGGGCAGGGCAACGTCGTCGGCAACCCGATCGTGCCGGTCATCAAGATCTCGGCCAATCCGCGCACGGTCCGCACTATGGGCGAGCACATCGACGTCGACGTCACCGGCATCCTGCGCCGCGACATGACGATCGACCAGGCCGGCGACACTCTGATCGACATGATCATGCGCACGGCAAACGGCCGCAACACGGCGGCCGAAGCGCTCGGTCACCGCGAATTCGTGATGACCAAGCTCTACCGCAGCGCCTGACCGTCCCGTCCCGCCCGGCTTCCGTTTCCGGCAGCCGGGCGGACGATCCGCCTTCCTTCCGGTGGCTTTCGCCATCGCAACCGAACCCTTGAGGCAGAGCTGACCGTGGCCGAGGTCGTCATATCCGAGTTCATGGACGAGGCAGCGCTCGACGGGCTGAAGGCGCGGTATTCCGTGACCTACGATCCGTCGCTGGTCGATGCCCCCGAGCGCCTTCATGCCGAGCTTGCGGACGCCGTCGCGCTGATCGTGCGCAACCGCACGCAGGTGCGGGCGTCCCTGCTCGACCATGCGCCGCGCCTGCGCTGCGTCGGCCGGCTGGGGGTCGGCCTCGACAATATCGACATGGAAGAGTGCGGGCGGCGCGCCGTCGCCGTCCATCCGGCGACGGGGGCCAACGACCTGTCCGTGGCCGAATATGTGATCACCGCCGCCCTCGTCCTGCTGCGCGGGGCATGGCTGTCCTCCGCTGCGGTCGCCGCGGGCGCGTGGCCGCGGCAGGCGCTCGTCGGGCGCGAGCTGTCGGGCCGCGTCGTCGGGCTCGTCGGCTTCGGTGCGATTGCGCGCGAGGTCGCCGTGCGGGCGCGGGCGCTGGGCATGCAGGTGGCCGCCCACGACCCGCTTCTGGCTGCGGACCATCCTGCATGGGCGCAGGCCCGCAGGCTGCCGCTCGACGAGCTGCTGAAGAGCGCCGACGTCGTCAGCCTGCACGTTCCGCTGACGGCGGCCACGAGAAGGATGATCGGGGCGGCGCAGATCGCGGCGATGAAGCCCGGCGCGGTTCTGGTCAATGCGGCGCGCGGCGGCGTCGTCGACGAGCAGGCGCTGGCCGATGCGCTGAAGGCCGGCCGTCTCGGCGGCGCGGCGCTCGACGTGTTCGAGGTCGAGCCGCTGACGGCCGAGGCCGGCGCCCGCTTCGCCGGCATCGCCAATCTCCTGCTGACCCCGCATATCGCCGGCGTCACGGAAGAATCCAACATCCGCGTCAGCCGCGTCGTCGCCGACAAGGTGCTGGCCGGGCTGGAGGCCGCGCGATGAGCGATCTCCGGCTGGACGCGGAAAGGGTCCGCGCGCTGATTTCGGGCGCGCTCGTGCGGTCGCATACGTCGGAGGCGAACGCGGCCTCGGTCGCCGACGCGCTCGTGGAGGCCGAGCTCGTGGGCCAGGGCGGCCACGGCCTGCGCCGCGTTGCCGCCTATGCCGCACAGGCGCGGTCCGGCAAGGTCGACGGTTTCGCGGTGCCGACGCTGGAGCGGAGGCGCCCCGGGGTGCTGGCGGTGGACGCGGCGAACGGCTTCGCTTTCCCGGCGCTCGACCTTGCGGCGGCGCCTCTGGCCGAATGCGCCCGCGCGCAGGGCATCGCGCTCGCCGGCCTGCGCCGGTCGCATCATTGCGGCGTGGCCGGCACCATCGTGGAGCGCTATGCCCGCGACGGGCTGGTTGCGCTGATGTTCGCCAACAGCCCGGGCGCCATGGCGCCGTGGGGGTCGAACCGCCCGCTGTTCGGCACCAATCCGATCGCCTTTGCGGCGCCGCTGGCGGGGGCCGACCCGCTTGTGGTCGACGTCTCGCTCTCCAAGGTGGCGCGCGGCAGGATCATGGCCGCCAGCCAGAAGGGGCAGGCCATTCCGTCCGACTGGGCTTTCGATGCGCAAGGCCGCCCCACCACAGATGCCGAGGCCGCGCTTGCCGGGACCATGGCCCCGCTCGGCGACGCCAAGGGAACGGCGCTGGCGTTGATGGTTGAGCTGCTCGCGGCCGGGCTGACCGGCGCCAACTATGCCCACGAGGCCACGTCCTTTTTCGACGAAAAGGGAGCTCCTCCCGGTGTCGGCCAACTGATCGTCTGCATCGATCCGGCCGCGCTCGGCGGTTCGGCCGTGGAGCGCTTCGCGGCCATGGCCGGCCTGGTGGAGCAGGCGCCCGGCGCCCGGCTGCCGGGCCGCCGCCGGCACGAGCTGAAGCGGACGCTGCTGGCGCAGGGCATTCCCGTCGATCCGTCCCTGCTGGCGGCCATCGAAGCGATCGGGAGATAGGGGACGCCAGCCGTCGCGGCGCCTCAGGGAGTGGGCGTGGTCAGGGAAGCTTTCGCAACGGCGCCGGACGGGCGCGAGGTCGAGCAGGTCCGCATCGGCGGCGGGGGCCTGACCGCGTGGATCATGAATTGGGGGGCCTGCCTCCGCGACCTGCGCCTGGAGGGCCATGCGCACCCGCTCGTGCTCGGCTTTGACCGGTTCGAGCCGTATCCCCTCCATTCGCGCAATTTCGGCAGCATCGTCGGCCGCTGCGCCAACCGCGTCCGTGACGGGCGTTTTGCGCTCGGCGGTGTCGTGCATCGGCTCGACAGGAACGCCGGGCGCCACCACCTCCACGGCGGCACGCTCGGCATCAGCAGGCGCACATGGGAGATCGAGGCCCGCACCGCCGACAGCGTGACGATGACGCTTTCCGAGCCGGACGGTTGGATGGGGTATCCCGGCGCCTGCCATTTTTCGGTTTCCTACAGCATGACCGGGGCCGGCACCCTGCACCTGCGCATGGAGGCGGAGGTGGATCGCCCGTCGGTCGTCAACCTGGCGCCACACACCTATTTCAACCTCGACGGCACCGACACGATCGACAGGCATGAATTGCGGATCGACGCCGCGGCCTATCTGCCCACTGACGGGGACGGCCTCCCCACGGGCGAGATCCGGCCGGTGGAGGGCACGGCCTTCGACTTTCGCACGGCGCGAGCGGTCGCGCAGGGCGGCAAGCGGGCAACCCCTTCCTACGATCACAATTTCTGCCTGTCCGACAAATGGGGCCGGCTGAGGGAGGTGGCCCGTCTTTCGAGCCCCCGGTCGGGCGTTTCCATGACGGTGGCGACGACCGAGCCGGGGCTTCAGTTCTACGATGGCTCCAGGCTCGACGTTCAGGTTCCGGGGCTGGAAGGCCGGCGCTATGGCCGCCGCGCGGGACTGTGCCTCGAGACGCAGGGCTGGCCGGACGCCGTCAACCGCCCGGATTTCCCGAGCTCCGTCGTCAGCCCGGGCGTGCCCTATCTTCAGGAGACGTCCTACCGCTTCACCCTCGCAGGCAAATGAGGCGATGAGGATGCGGCGCGAGTGGTCCCCTGCGAATGTCGGAAACCGGTCCTGTACGCAGGCCACATTTTCCCGTATCCCTTTGCCGGCCATGCAGGTTGCCGGTGGTTGCCGGCCATTGCGCGCCGGTGGTTCGAGAGTGCCATGTCCGCCGAACAGAAACTCAGGGAATTGAATCTTGTCCTGCCGGATGGGGCCTCTGCCCAAGGCCTCTACGAGGAGGCCGTGCGCGACGGAGACCTGGTCTATCTGTCGGGCAAGGGGCCGCGCCGTGCCGACGGTACCCGCAGGACGGGCAAGGTCGGCGGCGATGTCGACCTCGACGAAGCCGTCGAGGATGCCCGCATCGTCGGCCTCAACCTGCTTGCCGCGCTCCGCCGCGAGATCGGGACGCTCGACCGTGTCGAGCGCATCGTCAAGGTCTTCGGGATGGTCAACGCGACCCCCGGCTTCACCGACCATCCGAAGGTGATCGACGGCTGCTCGCGGCTGATGATCGACGTCTTCGGCGACAAGGGGCGGCATGCGCGCTCGGCAGTGGGCATGGGCAGCCTGCCGGGCAACATGACCGTCGAGATCGAGATGATCGTCAGGGTCGCGCCTTGACCGAGGCGGTCACGCTCTCCGCCGGGGACGCGACGTTCGGCGTGCGCGCGCTGGGCGCCGAGCCGGTGTCCTGGCGGGTCGCGGGGCGCGAGCTGTTGTGGTCTGGCGGCGAGGCATGGCCGCGCAGCAGCCCGGTCCTGTTCCCGATCGTGGGGCGGGCCCGCGAGGGGCGGATCCGTGTCGGCGACCGGACCTATCCGATCGGCGTGCATGGCTTCGCTGCGGGCGAGACGTTTTCCGTCGCCGCGCAAACTGATTCCCGCGTGACCTTCGTGCTTTGCGACGGCCCTTCGACGCGCAGCCACTATCCCTTCGCCTTCCGGCTCGAGGTCTCCTATCGGCTGGCCGCGAGCGCGGTCTCGATCGGCCTGACGGTGGCCAATACGGGCGATACGCCGATGCCGTTTGCCATCGGCCTTCATCCGGGGTTCCGCTGGCCGTTTGCGGCACCGGGCCCGGAGGGGCACGCGGTCGAGTTCGAGCATGCCGAGGCCACTTCGGTGCCGGTCATCGACGGCAACGGGTTGTTCACGAATGCCTTGTGCCCCCTCGCCTTCGACGGCCGGCGCCTGCCGCTGTCCCGAGAGGTGTTGGCGCGTGAGGCGCTGTGTTTCCTCGACGCCAACAGCCGCCGCCTCCGCTTCGTCTCTCCGTCGGGCGCGGCCATCGGCGTCGAGACGGAGGATTTTCCGCATATCGCGTTATGGAGCCGCCCGCCGGCGCCCTTCCTGTGCGTCGAATGCTGGACCGGATACGGCGATCCGCAGGATTTCACCGGCGAGCTCGCGCAGAAACCGTCGATGCGCATTCTCGCGCCGGGCGACACGTCGAGCCATGCGATCCGCTGGCGCTTCGAGGAGCGCGCGGCATGAGGCGGCGGGGCCGCCGGAGCGGGACCGGACGCCGGCTCGCCATGCCGCACGCCCGTCCGTTCGGGGAGCGCCCATGGTAGCCGCGCCGCAGCCATACGACCTGCTGCTGAAGGGCGGCCGGGTCGTCGATCCGCGCAATCGCGTGGACGGCCGGCGCGACGTGGCGGTAAGCGGCGGCCGCATCGCGGCCGTCGCGGAAACGCTCGACCCCGCCGATGCCAGGGCGGTGCAGGACGTGTCCGGCATGGTCGTGACGCCGGGCATGATCGACCTGCACACCCACATCTACCATGCCGCGACGAGCTACGGCGTCGACCCCGATCCTGTCGCGCGGCGCTCGGCCGTCACCACCATGGTCGATGCCGGCAGCGCCGGCGCGGGCAATTTCGCCGGCTTCAGGACGTTCGTCGCCGACAGGTCCCGGTGCCGTGCGCTGGCCTATATCAACATCTCCTTTCCGGGCATCTTCGCCTTCGATCGCGATCTCATGTTCGGCGAGGCGAGCCTCGACGGGCTGCTGTCCGTCGACCGGTGCGTCGCGGTCGCGCAGGAGAATCGCGACGTCGTCGTCGGGGTCAAGGTGCGGCTGGGCGCCGGCACGTCGGGCGGGATCGGGCTGCTGGCGCTCGAGCGCGCGCTGGCCGCCGCCGGGCGCCTCGGCCTGCCCCTGATGACCCATATCGGCCGTCCGCCGCCGTCCTATGAGGAGATCCTGGAGCGCCTGCGGCCGGGCGATGTGCTCACGCACTGCTTCCGCCCCGCGCCGAACGCGCCCGTCGACGGGCGGGGCGCTTTGCTGCCGGCCCTCGCGAAGGCGCGGGAACGCGGCATTCTCTTCGACATCGGGCACGGGATGGGCGCGTTCGGCTTCGCCAGCGCCGAGGCGGCGCTGGCCGAAGGCTTCGCCCCCGACATCATCTCCAGCGATGTCCACCTGATGAGCATCGACGGCCCGGCTTTCGACCTTCTCCACACCATGAGCAAGATGATGACGTGCGGCGTCGCGCTTGCCGATGCCGTGGCGATGGTGACGGATGCGCCGGCCCGCGCCATCGGGCGAAGCGATCTCGGGCACCTTGCGCCGGGAGCGGTGGCCGACATCAGCCTCATCGACACGGTCGAGGCGAATTTCCCCTTTGTCGATGTGGCGGGCATCCGGCGGGAGGGAGCCGTCCTGCTGCGGCCGCGCGGGCTCGTCCGCGCCGGCGTCCCGGTCGCGCCGGACCCCCGCCCGTGGGAATCCGCCTATTATCGGCAGAAGGGACAGCGCACATGACCCGGGGCAGCGAATGGCCGGAATGGGCGGGCCGGGGCCTTGCGGTCGAGACGCCGATGCCCGTCGTGGAGCTCTCGGTGGCGGAGCGCAATGTCCGCAAGCTGCAGGATGCCTGCGACAAGGCGGGCGTGGCCAACTGGCCGCACATCAAGACGCACAAATCGGTGGCGATGGCCCGTCTGCAGGTCGAGGCGGGCGCTGCCGGCCTCACCTGCCAGAAGCTCGGCGAGGCCGAGATCATGGCCGATGCAGGCTTCACCGATATTCTCATCAGCTACAACATTCTCGGCGCCGCGAAGCTGTCGCGTCTGGCGGCGCTGGCCCGGCGCGTCCGGCTCACCGTCTCCTGCGACAGCGGCATGGTCGCCGACGGCCTCTCCGGCGCGATGCGGGACGCCGATGCGCCGCTTCCGGTTCTTGTCGAGTGCGACACGGGGCGCCACCGGTGCGGCGTTCCCGACGTGCCGGCCGCCGTCGCGCTGGCGCGCCGGATCGCCGCGTTGCCCGGCCTCGCCTTTGCCGGCCTGCTGGTCTACCCCCCGAATGGCAAGGCCGCGGACACGCGCGCATTCGTCGAGGCGGTGAGGCGCGGCTGCGCGGCGCACGGGCTTGCGGTCGCCATCGTCTCGTCCGGCGGCACGCCGAACGTCCGGCATGCCGGCGAGGCCGGCGAGACGCAGTACCGGTCGGGCACCTCGATCTACAACGACCGGCAGATGATCGCCGCGGGGGCGGCCGCGCCCGAGGATTGCGCGCTCTTCGTCCACGCCACGGTGGTCAGCGCGGCCAGCCGGGGCCGGGTGATCGTCGATGCCGGCTCCAAGGCCCTGACGAGCGATCTCGGCGGGCTGGCCGGCTACGGCCTTCTCGTCGACTATCCCGGCGCCAGCCTCTATCAGCTTGCCGAGGAGCATGGCTTCGTCGACATGTCGCAATGCGCGCGCCCGCCGGCGCTGGGAGAGGTCGTCCGCATCCTTCCCAACCATGTCTGTCCGGTCAGCAACCTGTTCGACAGGATCGCGCTGACGCGCGACGGCAAGGATGCGGGCTGGCTGACGATCGACGCGCGTGGGCGCGTGGCATGACGGGCGGACGTGCCGCGCCTGCCGCGCCATCTTTTCCCTTCTCCTCACCGTTTCAGGAGGCTCGACCGTGACAGACAGCATCTCCCGTATCGCACTTGCCGGCTTCGGGGCCTGGGGGCAGATGCACGCCCGCGCCCTTGCGGCCATCGACGGCGCCGAGATCGTCGCCGTCTATTGCCACGGCGAAAGCTCGGACAGGGCCGCGGCTGAGCATCTGCCCGGCGTTCCGCGCTTCGACGACTATGAAAGGATGCTGGCAGCCGGCGGCTACGACGTCGTGAGCGTCGCCGTCCCCAACCATGCCCACAGCCGTTTCGCCTGCCTTGCGTTGGAAGCCGGCGCCAGCGTGTTCCTGGAAAAGCCGGTCGGCCTGTCGCTGCGGCAATGCGACGACGTGATCGAAGCCGCCGCACGGACCGGCGGGCTGGTGGCGGTGAACCACGAGCTGCGCGTATCCCACCAGTGGAAGGCGGTGCGCGATATCGTGGCGGCGGGCGATATCGGGCCGGTGCGCTACCAGCATCTTTCCTTGTTCCGGCACAAATTCAGGCAGGGCTCCGGCGGCTGGCGCTACGACCCCGCAAAGGTCGGCTCGTGGGTGCTGGAGGAGCTGGTCCACTTCCTCGATCTCGTCATGTGGTACGCGGCCGGGAACGGCAGGCCGGCGCGAGTGCGCACCATCGGCAATGGCGGCGAGGACGGGCTGGTCCGCAGCCTCGTCGTGACGCTGGAATGGGCCGACGGGTCGGTGGCCGTGCTCAGCCAGTGCCTGTCCGGCTTCGAGCACCACACGCTTCTGGAGGTGGCGGGAGAAGCGGGCGCGCTGCGAACCTGGTGGACGGGAGCCATGGACCGCACGCTGCATCCCGAATTCGCGCTGAAGGTCCAGCGCCGGGGGCGCGAGCCGGAGGCGGTCGACATCCCGCGATCCGGCGAGGTGTTCGAGCTTGAGGAGAACCTGCGCCGTGCGCTGGCCGGCTTCCGGGAGGGGCATTCGATTTTCCCGCCGCAGGAGGCGCGGCTGGCGGTGGAGGTGTGCCTGGCAGCCGACGAGGCCTACCGGACGGGTGCGCCGGTCGACCTGTCGCGCTGAACCGGACGTTCGGGCGGGATCTGAAACGAATGCAGCGCACGGGTGTGGACGGGGCGGGGCTTGCGGCGTCGCTGCTGTCGGTGTTCGTCTGGCAGGCCGGGCTCATCCTCCAGAAGGGGCTTGCGCCGGAGACGAATGCCGGCTCGCTGATGCTGGTCCAGATAGGCTGCGCCGCGGCGCTGATGTGGGCGATCCTGCTCGTGCGCAGCCAGCTTCCGCCGCTTCGCTCCCACAGCCTGCTCAACGTGGCATGGGGGATGATGGCTCCGGGGCTGGTGTTCGGTCTGGGCATCGCCGGGGCGGCCCGCACCGACGGCGTCAGCATCGCCTTGATCTGGGGTTTCCAGCCGCTGCTGGGTCCGTTTCTTGCCCGCCTCGTCCTGCATGAGCCCCTGCACTGGACCTTTCCGGCGGGCGGGCTGATCGGGCTCGGCGGGCTGGTGCTGATGGTGTCCGACCGGTCTGCCGCCGGGAACACGGACTGGATCGGCAACGGGCTCGTCCTTGCCAGCGTGCTCTGCTCCTCGCTGAGTTCCGTGATCGCGCGCTTCATCAACCGGGGGCGCAACGCCTGGTTCCAGTCGGCGACCCTGCAGTTAACGGGAGGCATCCTGACCGGGCTGTGCATCGTGCTGCTGACGGGCTGGGATGCGCCTTCGACGCGCGGTGCGGGCAACCTTCTCGCGCTCGCCTATCTGGTCCTGGTCATGACGCTTCTCAACTATGTCGCATTCAACTTCGCGCTTTCGCGGCTGCCCGTGGCATGGGTCGGCCTGACCGCGGCCACGGCGCCGGTCGTCGGCGTCTTCATGGCGTGGCTGTTGATCGGCACCGAGGTGAGCACGATCGATCTGGTGACGACGGTCGTCATCATCGCCGGCGTCGCCCTTCCGTACCTATGGCGCCTGTTCGCGCCGAAGCGCGGCTGAACGGACCTTCCCGCGCCTTTTCCGGAGGTCACCCGGTTCCGCCGCTTCTTCCTGACGATAGGCTTCGAGTACCGCACGCAGTTTCTGCGCTCCCGCGCGCATGTCGGTGCGGCCGAAATTGCCGAAGCCGAGCAGCAGCGCGGGGGGCCGCGGCTGCTCGATCGTCAGGCGCGACAGCGGCGTGATCTCCAGCCCCGTCTTCGCTGCCCGCCGCGCGATCTCGCCATCGTCCCACCGTTCCGGCAGCCAGCCGAGCATCTGGAGCCCGGTATCCAGTGGCTGCAGCCGGATCAGGTCCGGCAGCGTCCGGGTGACCGTGTCGATCAGGATCTCGCGCCGTTCGGCATAAAGACGCCGCATCCGCGCGATGTGCCGGGTGAGGTGGCCCTCGCTCATGAAACGCTCGACCACGACCTGCTCGAAGGTCGGGGACTGGCGGCCGGCGACGATCCTCGCATTGACGAAGAGCTCGACATAGGGCTTCGGCACCACCAGATAGGCGAGCCGCAGGCCCGGAAACAGCACCTTCGAGAAGGTCCCGACATAAACGACGCGCTGCCCGCCGTCGAGCCCCTGCAGCGAACGCACGGGCCGTCCGCGATAGCGGAATTCGCTGTCGTAATCATCCTCGATGATCCAGCCGTGGCTCCGGCGCGCCCACTCGATCAATGCCAGCCGCCGCGGCAGCGACAACGTGCTTCCCAGCGGGAACTGCGATGAAGGGCACACGATCGCCAGCCGCGCGTCGGGGTGCATGGCCATCCCGGCCTCGACGTCGAAGCCGTCATGGTCGACGGGGATGGCTCCGATGCGGGCGCCGGCTGCCCGCATCGCGGCGACGGCGCCGGGAAAGCCCGGATCCTCGCACCAGACCTTGTCGCCCGGGTCGAGCAGCAGCCGCGCCGCCAGGTCGAGGCCCTGCTGCGCGCCGGCCACGATGAGCACCTGCTCCGGCGTGCAGGTCACGCCCCGGCTGATCATCAGGTGCGCGGCGATCGCCTCCCGCAGCGGCCCGTAGCCGGCCGGCTCGGTCTCGCCGAGCAGATAGCCCGCCTTGATCGAGTTCTCCGACAGGAGGGACTTCATCAGCCGCCGCCAGAGCGCGACGGGAAAGGCGTCGACTGCCGGCATGTTGATCCGGAACGGCACCGGCCGCTGCGGTATCTGCAAGGAGCGGGCGACCTCGGAGAACCGCTGCGACCTGCTGGACAGAGGCGGCTTCGGCGTTTGCGGGGCCGCGGCATTGATCGCCTGGCGCATGGAGCCGTTGCCGGGGAGCTGCGTCGAGACGAAGCTTCCGGACCCGTGCCGCGTCTCGATGAAGCCCTCGACGGCAAGCTGCTCGAAGGCCCACGCGACCGTGTTGCGGGCGACGCCGAGCGTATGCGCGAGGTCGCGCGTGGACGGCAAGCGCTCGCCGGGGCGGAAGCGGCCGTCGAGGATCGCCGAGGCGAACCGCTCGTAGACGGAGCGCTGAAGCGGCATGCCGGCGTCCGGATCTATGGCGCTGTATATGGCCTCCGCATTGTTGATGTCAGGCTTCATCGGCGCGTCAGGGCTTCAATGTGGCACCACGATATTAATCGGAACTGGCACTTTCTCAAGGACACTTTGTGGGGAATAATTTCACGCCAGAACTATGAGGGAGAACGTCATGCATATTTTGCGGACAATGGGATTGATCGGTCGCGTGGTCGCGGCCCTTCTTGCCGTTGCATTTCTCGGCACCGCGGCGCACGCCGATCCGAAACAGGGCGGCGTGCTCAATTCGACGCTGTGGCCCGAACCGCCGGGCATCGTCATCGGCATCCACCTCAATGCGCCGACGCTGCTGCCGTCGTCGAAGATCTTCGAGGGCCTGCTCACCTACGATTTCCAGCTCGCCCCGCAGCCGATGCTGGCCGAAAGCTGGGAGGTCAGCCCCGACGGCCTGACCTACACCTTCAAGCTTCGCCAGAACGTCAAGTGGCATGACGGCGAGGACTTCACCGCCGACGATGTCGTCTTCTCGCTGACCAAGTTCATCCCCGAGGTCCATCCTCGCTCTCGGCCCACCTTCGAACGCGCCGAAGTCACCGCGCCCGATCCCTACACGGTGGTGGTCAAGCTCAAGGAGCCCTACGGCCCCCTGATCCGCAGCTTCGACGTGATCAGCGCGCCGATCGTGGCCAAGCACATCTATGACGGCTCGCCGATCCGCGAGAATCCGTCGAACCGGGCGCCGATCGGGACCGGTCCGTTCAAGTTCGCGGAATGGCGCAGCGGCGAATACATCCACCTCGTGCGCAACGACGACTATTGGCTGGAGGGCCGGCCCTATCTCGACGAGATCTACTACCGCTTCATCCCCGACAGCGCCTCGCGCGCGCTCGCGCTGGAGATGGGACAGGTTCAGCTCGCCACGCAGAACGATATCGAGCTCGTCGACGTCGCGCGGCTGGCCGCCATGCCTCACCTCCAGGTCGAGACCAAGGGGTGGGAATGGGGCGCGCCGATCTCGTGGCTTGAGATGAACCTCCGCCGCAAGCCGTTCGACGACGTTCGTTTCCGCAAGGCGGTGATGTTCGCGCTCGACCGCGAGTTCATCCGCGACAACATCTTCTTCGGCCTTGCCACGGTTCCGACCGGCCCGATCCACTCCTCGTCGCCGTTCTACACCGCAGACGTGACCACCTATGAATACGACCCCGACAAGGCACGCGCCCTGCTCGACGAGATGGGCCTGACGCCCGGGGCCGACGGGGTGCGCGTGGAGGTCGGCCTGCTGGGCCTGCCCTATGGCGAGCTGTGGGACCGCCTGTCCCAGTATATCCGCCAGGCGCTCGGCGAGGTCGGCGTCGCGGTGACCATCGAGACGGCGGACGTCGCCGGCTGGGGCAGCCGCATCTCCAACTGGGAATCGGACATGTCGACGACCTATCTGACCACCCTGTCGGATCCGGCGCTCGGCGTGGCCCGCTCCTACATCACGGAGAACCAGCAGAAGGGCGTGCTGTTCACCAACACGGCCGGCTATTCGAATCCCGAGGTGGACCGTCTCTTCGCCCAGGCGGCGAACGAGCCGGACGAGGCCAAGCGCCGCGAGCTCTACCACCAGGTGCAGAAGATCCTGGCCGACGACGTCGCGCTGGCCTGGCTGGTCGAGCTGCAATGGCCGACCATCTTCAGCGCGAAGCTGAAGAACGTGGTCAGGAACGGCCTCGGGCCCAACGACAACTTCGCCGAAGCCTATTTCGAGGAATAGTCGCGGATGCCGCAGATCGGCTTCTTGCTGCAATGGGTGGTGAAGGCGATGGCCGTCGTGCTCGCCATCACCATCCTCAACTTCTTCCTCATCCGCCTGGCCCCCGGCGACCCCGCCATGGTGATGGCGGGTGAGGCGGGAGCCGCGGACCAGCAGTTCCTGGATCGCGTGCGCCAGGATTTCGGCCTCGACCAGCCGGTCGTCGTCCAGCTCTGGACCTATGTGAAGAACGTCGTGACGCTCGATCTCGGGCAAAGCTACAGGACCGGGCGGCCGGTCACCGACATGATCCTCGAGCGGCTTCCCGCCACCCTGCTGCTGACCGGCACGGCCTATCTGCTCGCCCTGCTGGTGGGGCCGCTCCTCGGCGCGCTGGCGGCGATGCGCCCGAGATCCATCTTCGACAGCCTGCTGATGGTGGTGTCGCTGGTTTTCTATGCCACGCCGATCTTCTGGGTCGGGCTCCTGCTGATCCTGGTGTTCTCGGTCCAGCTCGGGTGGCTGCCTCCGTTCGGGATGCACAGCATGATCCCGGTCACGGGCACGGCGGCGCAGATCCTCGATCTCGCCCGCCATCTGGTGCTGCCCGCGATCACGCTGGCCCTGTTCTACATCGCCGTCTACGTGCGGCTGACGCGGGCCTCGATGCTGGAGACGGCGAGCCTGGACTACGTGAAGACGGCGCGCGCCAAGGGCCTGCCCGAATGGCGCGTCGCCTCCGCCCATATCCTGCGCACCGCGCTGATCCCGATCATCACCTTTGCCGGGCTTCAGGCCGGGCACCTGGTCGGCGGCGCGATCGTGGTCGAAACCGTCTTCGCCTGGCCCGGCATCGGGCGGCTCGCCTTCGATGCCCTGTTCCAGCGCGACTACAATCTCCTGCTCGGCGTTTTCCTGGTCTCCGCCCTGATGGTGGTCTTCTTCAACATGCTCACCGACCTCGTGCTCAGGATCGCGGACCCTCGCATCGCGGGGCGCGCCTGATGGCCTTCCTCAAGCGCTATGCGGAAAATCGCGGCGCCGTCGCCGGGCTTGTCATCCTGGCGGTCGTGGTGGCGGTGGCGCTCGCGGCGCCGCTGCTCATGCCGGGCGACCCGATGGCCACGCGCGGCCGTCCGCTGCTGCCGCCGGGGGGCGACTTCCCGTTCGGGACCGACATGCTCGGCCGCGACGTCCTTGCCGGCATCGTCCACGGCGCGAAGGTGTCGCTGATGATCGGGCTGATCTCGACCGTCATCGCGGTTCTCATCGGCGTCACGGTGGGCGCGGTCGCCGGCTTCTTCGGCGGTCAGGTCGACGATCTTCTGGTGCGCGTCACCGAGTTCTTCCAGACCATCCCGAGCTTCATCTTCGCGATCCTGCTGGTCGCGATCATGACGCCGAGCCTGGCGTCCATCGTCACCGCCATCGCCGTCGTCACCTGGCCGCCGATCGCCAGGCTGGCGCGCTCGGAATTCATGAGCCTGCGGCGGCGCGAGTTCGTCGAGGCGGCCGTGCTGTCCGGGCTTTCGCGGACGCGCATCATCGTTTCGGAGGTCCTTCCCAATGCCATGTCGCCGCTGATCGTGATGGGCTCCCTGATGATCGCCACCGCGATCCTGACCGAGTCCGCCCTCAGCTTTCTCGGCCTCGGCGACCCCAACCGCATCTCGTGGGGCTACATGATCGGCGCGGCCCGCACGGTGTTCCGGCAGGCATGGTGGCTGTCGGTGTTCCCGGGGCTGGCGATCGCGCTGACGGTGCTGGCCATCAACCTCGTCGGCGAAGGGCTGAACGACGCGCTCAATCCCCATCTGAAGGGCCGGATGAGGATCGAGACATGAATGCGCGCGCCGTCGCCGACCCCCTCGTCGCGATCGAGAAGCTGACCGTCCGCCTGCCCGTGGATTCCGACCGGGCGCACGCCGTCGACGAGATCGACCTCGACATCGCGCCGGGCAGGATCCTCTGCCTGGTCGGCGAATCGGGCTCCGGCAAGTCCATGACCGCCCACGCGATCATGGGGCTCGTGCCGAGGCCGCTGATATGCAGCGGGACGATCCGCTACGACGGGCAGAACCTTGTCGGCCTTCCCGCCGACAGGCACCGCGCGATCCGCGGCCGGCGCATCGGCATGATCTTCCAGGAGCCGATGGCGGCACTCAACCCGGTCATGCGGATCGGCCGCCAGATCGAGGAGGTCTTCCGCTTCCACGGGATCCCCGGGCCGCATGACGAGCGCATCGTCGGGCTGCTCGCCGACATGGGCCTTCCCGAGCCGGCGGTGCTGCGGCACGCGTTCCCCTTCCATCTGTCGGGCGGCCAGCGCCAGCGCGTCATGATCGCGATGGCGCTGGCGCTCGACCCCGAGCTGCTGATCGCGGACGAGCCGACCACGGCGCTCGACGTCACCACGCAGAAGCAGATCCTCGCGCTCATCAAGAAGGCCCAGGCCGAGCGCGGCATGGGGGTCCTGATGATCACCCACGATTTCGGCGTCGTCGCCGAGATCGGCGACGAGGTGGCGGTAATGCGCCAGGGCCGGATCGTCGAGCGTGGCCCGGTGAAGCAGGTGCTCGGGTCGCCCCGGCACGAATATACGCGCACGCTGCTCGAAGCGGTTCCCCGCCTCGAGCCGAGAGGCGCCGCGCCGGACCGGGACGGGGCCCCGCTTCTTTCCGTGCGCGGCGTCGTCAAGACCTATTCCACCCGCGCCGGCATGTTCGCCCCGCGCCGTACGGTGGAGGCCGTCCGCGATGCCAGCTTCACGCTCGCGCGCGGCGGGACGCTCGGCATCGTCGGCGAATCCGGCTCGGGCAAATCGACCCTGGCCCGCATTATCGTGCGCCTGCTGACGGCCGATGGCGGCGACGTGCGGCTCGAAGGGGTGGAGCGCAACCTGCTCGATCTCGCCAGCCGCGACCTCGCCCCGCTGCGGCGGCGGGTGCAGATGGTGTTCCAGGATCCGTTCGCCTCGCTCAACCCGCGCCGCACCGTGTTCGAGATCGTCGCGCAGGGCCTTCTGGCGCATGGCGTGCCGAGGGAACGGGCGCGCGACCGGGTTGCCGAGCTGCTGCGGCTGGTCGCGCTCGACCCGGCGTCCGCCTCGCGCTACCCGAACGCGTTTTCCGGCGGGCAGAGGCAGCGGATCGGCATCGCCCGCGCTCTGGCGCTGGAGCCCGACGTGCTGGTGGCGGACGAGCCTGTCTCGGCGCTCGACGTCTCGATCCAGGCGCGCGTGCTCGATCTCCTGGCCGGCCTCCAGAAGCGGCTGAGCCTGGGCATGCTGTTCATCACCCACGATCTCAGGGTGGCCTCGCAGGTCTGCGACCACGTCGCGGTCATGCAGCGCGGCCGGATCGTGGAGATGGGGCCGTCGGCGGACGTGCTTTTCAATCCCAGGCAGGATTACACCAAGCTCCTGATCGACTCCATTCCCGGTCGGGGCGCATTCGCGACGCGGCCGGCGGCCGGCACAGGACATTGAACGAGGATTAGCCCATGGAGAAGAAGTCCGTCTGGCAGGCGGTTGCCGAAGCGCTCGACGCCGAGCAGTGCGAGTATGTCTTCGGGTTGCCGGGCAATCCCAAGCATCTGATCTACGATCTCACCGAGCGGACCTCGGTGAAGTTCGTCCTCGTGCGTGACGAGAAGTCGGCGGTTTCGTGCGCCTACGCATATGCACGGCTGAAGAGGAAGCCCGGCATCGTCTTTTCGAATCCGGGGCCCGGCATCACCACGCTGGTGACCGGCATGCTCGAGGCGACGAGCGGCTCGCTGCCCGTCATCGCCATCGCCAACGGCGTGGTCGAATCGCATGACGGCATGGGCGCCTTCCAGGAGCTCGACGCCGTGGCGCTCATGCGCCCGGTGACCAAATGGGCGGTGCGGGTCACCAGCGCCGCCAAGATCCCGTGGGTCATGGAACGCGCGTTCGCGATCGCGATGAACGGTCGCCCCGGCGGCGTGTTCATCGAGATCCCCTCCGACCTTGCCGACGCGGAGGTCGAGATGCCGGCCTACCGGTCGGGCTGGCGGCGGCATCGCTCGCGCCCCGATCCGGATGCCGTGGCCGCCGCGGCGTCCGCGCTGGCGCAAGCCCGCAAGCCGCTGATCGTGTGCGGGTCGGGCGCGGTGTTCTCCAATGCCGCCGCCGGCGTGGCGGCACTGGCGGACCGGGTCGGGATGCCGGTCTACTCGACGCCGGGAGGGCGTGGAATCTATCCGGAGGACGGGCCGCTCGCGCTCGGCCAGACCGGGCTCTATTTCACCGAGGCGGGAAAGAGGTGGTGGGACGATGCCGACCTCATCGTCTCGGTAGGGTCGAGGCTGGAGGCGTTCTCGACCAATAGCTGGCAGTTCTGGCCCGAAAAGGCCCGCTTCATCCAGATCGACATCGACCCGGAGACGATCGGCATGAACAAGCGCCCGGACGTGGCGCTGGTGGGTGACGCCTCGCTCGCGCTGGCGGACCTTTCCGATGCGCTGCCGCCGGTCGACGGAGCGGCGAGGGCGCGGCGCATCGAGGCCATTGAGAGCCTGCGCGCGGATTATCGCCCCAGGCTCGAAGCCGCCAATTCCGACGATTCGACGCCGGTCCGGGTGCCCCGGGTGCTCGATGCCGTCAACCGCGTCTTCGGCCACGACACCATCCTGATGAAGGAAAACGGCGGCGCCGATCTGTGGTGCTACTACTGGCCGCATTATCGCGTCCTCGACGTCGACGATTGCGTTCCCATGGCCGAGCAGACGGCGATGAGCATGGGCGCGATCGGCGCGATCGGCGCGAAGCTCGCCAAGCCGGACAAGAAGGTGGTGTGCTTTGTCGGCGACGGCGCCATGCAGATGTCGATCGTGGAGCTGGCGACTGCGGCGGAGCTCGGATGCGGCATCACCTGGGTGGTGCTCAACAACCATGCCTTCGGCTGGGTCCAGTACAACCAACTCCTCGGGAACAAGCCGTTCGTGGCGACCGGGTTCGAGGTGAACAGCGACTTCGCCGCGATCGCGCAGGCGCAGGCATGCGCGGGCTTCAGGGTGGAGCGCGCCGACCAGATCGACGCCGCCGTAAGGGAGGCGCTGGCGGCCAACGAGAAGGGCGTGCCCGCGCTGATCGATGTCGCCATCGCGCCGCATCTCTACCACGAGCATTTCGAAAGGGTGCATCGCGCCCGTTTCGAGCATTGACGATGACGCCCAGGCCATGACCGCTCCAACCTCGACATCCGACGCCCTCGCCGAAGAATTCCTCGCCGCCCCGTTCGGGCAGCACAGCCCGGCGCTGCGCCGGTTGCTGCTGCAACTGCGCAGCCTGCCCGCCAGGGGCAAGCACGTGCTGGTGGAGGTCGAGCCTTTCGGGCGCTGGCGGCTTGCGCGCCTCGCCGGCCCCGGCGAGCCGGTGGAGCTGCTGGATGAGGTCTTCACCTCGCTCGAGGATGCCGAACGCCACGTCTTCCGGCTCCGCATCGCGCTGCTGGAGGAGGAAGGCAGATGAAGCTGTCGCCTGATTTCGGCATCGTCGGCTACACCGGGCGCTGGCAGTATCGGCCGGGCGAGGCCGTCACCCTCCATTTGTCGGCCGACGAGCCTTGCGAGGCCGCCGTGCGGCTGCACCGCTTCAGGCGGATGGCGCCGGCCGACGGGGCCCTCGACATCGAGTGCGATCCCGTCGAGGGCGCCGGGCTCACCTGTCGCGTGGCGCCGCAGCAAACCGTCATCGGCTCCTGGTTCGAGGCGAAGCTGGGCGCGCTCGACGGCGGCTTCACGCTCGGCCTGCTTGCCATGCCCACGGCCCTGTCCGCCGGGGGAAACGGCCTGGCGGCGGTGGCGATCGGCGATGTAGTCCTGTCTCTGGCGCTCGACGGCGCGGGCCACCCCGTCCTCGCGGCGCAGGCCGGCGAAGGCGATTTGATCGGCGGGACCGCGCCGTTCCGGCTGACGCTCGCGCGATGGGTCGAGCTTGTCCTCGGCTTCGACCCGGCGCGGCAGGTGCTGCGCCTGATCGTGCGCGAGGGGGACGAGGTGCGGTCGTTCGCGCTTGCCCTGCCGTCACGCGCGGCGGACGGTCCCGCGACCCTGCGGCTTGCGGCGACCCGCGTCGGCGCCGATGCGCGGCACGCCAGTTTCGACGGCCGCATCGAGGCGCCGATCCTGTGGCGCGGCGACATGACCGACGACCGCGCGCTGGCCGGCCTTGCAACGCATGCCGGGGGCGACCTGCCGAACCCCGCGGATCTGGTGGCCGCGTGGGATTTCAGCCGCGCCATCGAGAGCGCCGTCGCGCCGGATGTCGGGCCGCACGGGCGCGACGGACGCCTGTTCAACCTGCCGACGCGGGCGGTGAAGGGGAGCCGCTGGAGCGGCGGCGAGCAAAGCTGGCGGCACGCGCCGCGCGACTATGCCGCGATCCATTTCCATCGCGACGACCTGCTGGATGCCGGCTGGCCCGTCGCCGCCCGGCTCGAGCTTCCCGCCGAACTGCGCAGCGGCGTCTATCTGATCGAGATCGCCGGCGCGGCCGGCCGCGAGACGCTGCCGATCCTGGTGCGGCCGAAGGCGCCGCGCGCGCCGCTCGCGTTCCTGGCGTCCACCTTCACCTGGCTCGCCTATACCAACGACCGCTGCCTGCTGCACGGCGCCAACCCCGAGATGTTCGCCAACCGGCTGCTGGTCCTGACGGCAGGCGACTGCAAGCTGGCGGCGCACCCCGAATACGGCTTGTCGCTCTACGACACCCATGCCGACGGCAGCGGCGTCTCCTACGCCTCGCGCAGGCGCCCCTGCCTGACCCTGCGCCATGTGCAGCGCGCATGGCAGGGCGCGCTGGGCAGCAGCCTGTGGAATTTCAGCGCGGATCTGCTGATCCTGTCCTGGCTCGAGCGCGAGGGCATCGCGTTCGACATCGTCACCGACGACGACCTGGACAGGGATGGCGCCGATGCGCTCGCGCCCTATCGCTGCGTGATGACCGGCTCGCACCCCGAATATCATACCGCGCGCAGCCACGATGCCGTCGGCGGCTTCCTCAAGGCCGGCGGCCGCCTGATCTATCTCGGCGGCAACGGCTTCTACTGGCGTGTGTCGACCCATGGCGATTATCCGGAGACGATCGAGCTCAGGCGAGCCGAAGACGGCAACCGGAGCTGGGCGTCCGAGCCCGGCGAATACTATCACGCCTTCGACGGCGCCTATGGCGGGCTGTGGCGCCGCAACGGCCGGGCCCCGCAGACGCTGGTCGGCGTCGGCTATTCGGGGCAGGGCTTCTATCGCTGCCACCCCTACCGTCTGCTCCCCGGCGCGAGCGACCCCCGCGCGGCTTTCCTGTTCGGGAAGGCGCCGCGGGCCGGCTCCCCGCTGGGCGCCTTCGGCCTGTCCGGCGGCGGCGCGGCGGGCATCGAGATCGACCGCGCCGATCCCGCGCTCGGCACGCCCGCGCATGCTCTGGTGCTGGCGACCTCCGACCGGCTCGACGACAGCTACATCCTCGCCAATGAGGAGGTGCTGGTGAACCGCCCCACGGTCACCGGCAACATGAGCCCGCTGCTGCGCTGCGACCTCGTCTTCTACGAGACGCCGGCCGGCGGCGCGGTGCTGTCGACTGGGTCCGTCGCATGGGCCGGCACGCTCGGAGACCCGCGTCCCGACAATGACGTGGCCGACCTCACCCTGCGGGCCGTCGAGCGCTTCCTCGATCCCGCGCCGTTCACCGTTCCGCCCGGCGTCTCCGCCTGACGGCCCCTTCTTGCGCTGACCCGGGAGTACCAGACATGAACGCGACTGCGCCGGCCGAATATCGCGCCATCGCCTCCAGGCTTTCCTTCCCTTCGCAGGCCTTCATCGGCGGCCGCTTCGTGCCCGCGCGATCGGGCCGAACTTTCGAGAACGTCAATCCGGCGACCGGCGAGGTACTGGGCAGCGTCGCGGCCTGCGATGCCGACGATGTCGACGCGGCGGTGGCGGCCGCCCGCCGGGCTTTCGAGCAGGGGGAATGGGCGCGCGCAGCGCCCGAGACGCGCAAGGCGGTTCTTCTCAGGCTCGCCGACCTTGTCCGCCGCGATGCCGACGAGCTCGCCGTGATGGAAAGCCTCGATTCCGGCAAGACCATCACCGACTGCCTCAACGAGGTGGGCCACGAGGTGCCGACCTTCTTCCAGTGGTATGGCGAGCTGATCGACAAGACCTTCGGCAAGGTGGCGCCGACGGACGAGAACGTGCTGGCGCTCGTCGTGCAGGAGCCGATCGGGGTTGCCGGCGTCGTCCTGCCGTGGAACTTCCCGTTGCTGATGGCTGCGTGGAAGCTGGCCCCGGCCCTTGCCGCCGGGTGCAGCGTGGTGGTCAAGCCGGCCGAGCAGACGCCCCTGACCGCGCTGAAGCTCGCCGAGCTGGCGGTCGAGGCCGGGCTGCCGGACGGCGTGCTCAACGTGCTGCCGGGCTTCGGCGAGACAGCCGGGCAGGCGATCGGCCGCCATCCCGACATCGACGTCGTGTCCTTCACGGGGTCGACCGAGGTCGGCGGCATGTTTCTCAGATATTCCAGCGAAAGCAATCTCAAGCCGGTCGGGCTGGAAATGGGCGGCAAGAGCCCCTTCATCGTGCTGGAAGACGCTCCGATCGACGATCGCCTCGTCGCCAACGCCGTGTCGGCGGCGCTCTGGAACGGCGGCCAGAACTGCTCTGCCAACATGCGCCAGTTCGTGCCCCGTTCGCGCAAGGAGGAATTCCTGTCGAAGGTGCTGGCGCGCGTAGAGGCGTTGAAGGTGGGCGACCCGCTCGATCCGGCGACGGAGATGGGCTCGATGGTCACGCAGGAGCACCAGCGCCGGGTGCTCGGCTTCATCGAAACAGGCGTCAGCCAGGGCGCCCGCGTCCTGGCCGGCGGCGGGCCGATAGACGGCAATCCCGGCTATTTCGTCCGGCCGACCGTGTTCGACGACGTGACGCACGCCATGACCATCGCGCGCGAGGAGATCTTCGGCCCGGTGCTCGGCGTCATCGCCTTTTCCGACCCGGAGGAGGCGCTCAGGATGGCGGTCGATTCCCCCTATGGCCTGCACGCCACGGTCTTCACCCGCGATATCGACCGGGCGCTGCATTTCGCGCGCAGGCTTCCTTGCGGCACGATTTCCGTCAACCGGTTCTCGGAAGGCGACGTCAAGACGCCGTTCGGCGGCTACAAGCGGTCCGGCTCGCTGGCGCGCGACAACGGCACCGAAGCCATCCAGCAATATGTGCAGACCAAGACGATCTGGATCGCCGGCCCGGACCTGTAGGCCGGCGACCCGCCCTGGCGGCTCAGCGCGGCCCGCGCTCGCCCGCCAGGTGGGCGATCTGCGCGCCCGCCTCGTAGTAGAATTCCCTCAGAAGCCGCAGCGACGCCGTTGACATGCCGCTCAGCGGCAAGAGCAGGTCCCGCTCGGTCTTCTCCCCGAGGATCAGCAGGGCCAGCTCCTTCCCGAACACCGTTCCGGGCGAAATCCCGCGCCCGTTGTAGCCGAAGACGCCGAAAGCCTGTGGGCCGAAGGCATGCAGGCGCGGCACGGCATCGTCCGTCATGCCGATCTGGCCGTACCATTCATGCTCGAAGCCCACCCCGGCCAGCCGCGGAAAGAGGCGGGCGAGCGCGCGCCTTGCCCAGCCCTTGTGGATCGCGGCGCCGCCGTTGCGCAGCGCTCCCACCGAGCCGAACACCAGCCGCCCCGCCCGGTCGAGCCGGAACGACGACAGGATGGTCCTGGTGTCCCAGACGCCTTCCTTTCCCGGCAGGATCGCGGCAAGGGCGGAGGCGTCGAGAGGCGGCGTGGCGAGATTGAAGTAAGGCAGGCGCACCTGCGCCGCCTGCGTGACCTGCCAGGGTCCGGTGCCATAGGCGTCCGTCGCCACCACCAGCCACTGCGCCCGGACGCGGCCGTCCGGGGTGCGGACGTCCCAATGCGCGCCCTGCCGCGCGATGCCCGTGACCGGGCTCGACGTGAAAAGCCGCGCTCCCGCGGCAAGCGCCGCCCGCGCCAGCCCGCGCGCATAGGCCAGGGGCTGCAGCGTGCCGGCGCGCCGGTCGAGCAGCGAGCCGGCATAGGCGGTCGTGCCGACACGATCGGCCGTCTCCGCCGCATCCAGCAGGCTGACGGGCGCGCCGCGCTTCAGCCATTGCGCCTCGCGCTGCCTCAGCTCGTTCAGGCCGCGTTTCCCGACGGCGCAATGGAGCGTGCCGTTGCGCTCGAGCTCGCAATCGATGCCGTGACGGTCGATGATCGACATGACGAGCGCCGGACCGTCGCCCAGCGCCTCCAGCAAACGTTCGGCATGCGTGTGGCCGACGGCCGCCGACATGTCGTCGGGCATCAGCCACAGGCCGGCATTGACGAGCCCGACATTGCGGCCGGCGCCGCCGAAGCCGAATTCGTGCGCTTCCAGCACGACCGCGGACCGGCCGGCCTCGGCGAGGTGCAGTGCGCAGGACAGGCCAGTATAGCCGCCGCCGACGATGACGACATCCGCGTCCGTGGTGTCTTTCAGCGACTGCGTCGCCGGCGCGGGCGGGGCCGATGCCTCCCACAGACCGTGGGAACGCGGATCGTTCAGCATCTCTCCTCCGTTTCTCGGCCCTGGGCCGCGGCCATGGCGCACGCGCGGACGATACGTGTCGGGCCTCGCAGGCCGGCACGGAAATCGCGGATCCCGCCGGTCGTCACCGTCAAACGCCCTGTGGGCGGCGGGAAAACCCCGCCGCGCGCTCGAACGACCGTCCCAGCCGCAAGACCGACGCGTCGTCGTGCCGGCGGCCGGCGAACTGGATCGACAAAGGCAGGCCGTCCTCCGAATAGCCGTTGCAGACCGTCAGCGCCGGGTTGCCGGTCAGGTTGAACGGCCGGTCGTAGAAGCCGGCGCCGCTCGCCCTTGCATCGTCGCCGAGCGCACAGGCCGTGGTGCGGGCCATCGGCAGCATCAGCATGTCCACGTCCTCGAAGACCTCCGCGATCTGCGCAGTCATCGCCTGCCGTTCCTGCGAGGCTTCCCGGTAGGCATCCGCATCGATCGAGGCGCCGGCCATCAGGCTGGCCCGTGCGGCCTTGCCGACGGCATCCGGGCTTTCCCGGAGCATGGACCCGTAGATCGAAAACGATTCTGCGCGCGAGAGGATCGGAAGGATCTCATGATAGCGTGCAAACGGCTGCAGCCGCACATTGGCGATGTACGCGCCGGCATCGGCCGCGAGACGGAGCGACCGTTCGAAGGCGGCAAGCGCCTGCGCATCCATGCCCGCATCTTCCTCGAAGAAATGGCGCGGCACGCCGATGCGGACGCCCTGGAAGCCCGTGTCCCCGCCTGCCGGGGCGGGCTCGGCGCGCGGCGCGTCGGCCGCCGCGAGACCGTCGCCGGCCAGTGCTTCCAGAACGAGCGCGCAATCCTCGCTGCTGCGGCAGACGGGCCCGACATGATCGAGCGAGGGCGCCAGCGGGATCACGCCCCGGCGGCTCACGACGTCGTAGGTCGGCTTGAAGCCGGCGACGCCGCACCAGGCCGCCGGATTGCGGATCGAGCCGCCGGTGTCGGTGCCGAGGGCAGCCGCGCACAGTCCTGCCGCGACCGCGGCGGCGGAGCCGCTGGACGAGCCGCCGGGGCTGAGCGCCAGATTCCAGGGATTGCGGGCAGGCGGCCACGGCGTGTCGCCCGCTACGGGAGCGCCGCCGGTGGCGAATTCCCACATCGCCAGCTTGCCGAGCACGATCGCGCCCTTCGCCTTGAGATTGGCGACACAGGCCGCGTCGGCGGACGGCACATTGCCGCGCAGCGCCGCCGAGTTGCATGTGGTGCGGATGCCGGCCGTCTCGAAATTGTCTTTCAGCGCGATCGGGATCCCGTGCAGCGCCCCCCGCCAGACGCCGCCCGCGATCTCGGCGCGGGCCCGCTCGGCCGCCGCCAGAGCCTGGGGGCCCAGGACGAGCAGATAGGAATGCAAACGGCCGTCGACCGCCTCGATGCGGTCGAGATAGGCCTGCACGAGCTCCACCGGCGAGAGCTCGCCGGCGCGCATCAGGGACGACGCCTCGCGGATCGAAAGGAAACAGAGATCGGCGCTCATCGTCGCGTGGCGGCCGGTGTCAGTCTATCGTAACCCAGAACACCTCGGCATCCTCCGGCCCGCAGGACACGCATGCGTGCCCCATCTCGCTGTCGATATAGATGCTGTCGCCCGTCTTGAGCCTGACCGGAGCGTAGTGTTCGGTATGGAAGAGAACCTCCCCCGAAAGCACGTACATGCATTCCTCGCCGCTGTGGCGCACAAGGCCGCCTGCGGCTGCGAGATTCCGGGCATGGATGGTCGCGTGGAACGGGATCATCCTCTTCGTGGACAGGTCCTCGAACAGCATGCGCAGGCTGTGGCCGCGCGATTCTCTCACCTGCCCTTCCGTGGCGAGCGTGACCGCCCTCCTGCCGGCGGCGTTGCGCGGGATGCCCGATGAAAGGAAGCCGACCACGCTGAGGTCGAAGCTGCGCGCCAGGCGCTGGATGACGTCGTAGGTCGGCGAGACATGGTTGCGCTCCAGCTTGGAGAGCGTCGAACGCGAAACGCCCGACCTGGACGCCAGGTCGTCCAGGGTCCAGCCATATTGCGCGCGCAGGCCGCGCAGGCGCTGGCTCAACGCCTCCGTGGAAGCCTGGCGATCCGCCCTGCCGTCGTGGATCGACGTCAAATCACCTGCACCGGGAGAAGTGATCGACAAGACTTCGGCATCGCTCCCGTCGGTAGACTTCATATCCATCGCCTCTTCTTTAGTCCGAATCCTGACTTTAGATGTATTCACGATCGTGCTCTCTCGATATAGCGCCTTCTAAGCTCCGAGGTGAACGGGCCGACGCTCCCGTCTCCTATCGGAGTGCCATCTACAGAAACGACAGGAAGCACGAAAGTCGAGGCGGACGTGGAAAATGCCTCGCGGGCGCCCAGCAATTCGGCCGGCGCGAAAGCCTGCTCGCTCGTCGCGAGGCCCATCGCGCGGGCGAGATCCAGAACGACCTTGCGCGTCGTGCCGGGCAATATCCGGTTGTCGAGCTCACGCGTGCGCAACACGCCGTCCGCCCCGACGATGAAGGCCGATGACGAAGCGCCTTCGGTCACCATTCCGTCTTCCACGAACCAGGCATCGTCGAAGCCGCCGTCCCTGGCCGCCGACTTGGCCATCACCTGCGCGAGCAGCCCGGTCGACTTGATGTCGCGGCGCAGCCAGCGCTGTTCCGGCAGGAGCGTGATGCGGCTGCCCTCGCGGCCCCGCGGATTGCCGATGATGTCCATCGCCTGCGGGAAGGCGACGATGAGGCAGCCCGCCCCGCGTGACGGAAGGAAGTTCCGGTCGTCGGCATTGCGCGTCGCCTGAAGATAGATCACGCCGTTTTCAAGCGCGTTCAGCCGTATCAGCCGCTCGTGCATCTCGAGGATGCCGGGTTCGTCCATTCCCGGATCGAGCCCGATCGCGGCGGCCGAACGCCGCAGCCGGGCGGCATGCAGGTCGAAGTCGACCAGCCGGCCGGCGATGACGGCGGTCACCTCGTAGACCCCGTCGGCGAACATGAAGCCCCGGTCGAACAGCGGGATCGAGGCATCGCTTTCGGACAGATAGCGGCCGCCGACGAAAACGGTCCGCGCGCCTTGCCCGGCGGGTGCGTGGGTCACGAGGGTCATGCTGGCTCCTGGAACGTCGGGGCTGCGGCGCCTTCCGCGCCGAACAGATGGCACCGGACCATCGTGCCCGGCAAAGGGGCGACCGGCGCCGGGGCGACGCGGGCGCATATCTCGAGAGCGCGGGGGCAGCGCGGATGGAAGCCGCATCCTGCCGGCGGATTCAAGGGAGAGGGGAGCTCTCCGATATCGGGCAACGAGAAGGCCCGTTCGGGATCGCGCGCGTCGGGGATCGAGTCCAGCAGGGACTGCGTATAGGGGTGCCGCGGCGCGCGCAGTACGCTCTCGGTCGGCCCGAACTCGACGATCTTGCCCAGATACATCACCGCGACATTGTCGCAGAGATACTCGACGATGGAGAAATCGTGCGAGACCACGAGAAAGGAGAGGTTGAACTCGTCGCGCAGATCGGCCAGCAGATTGATGATCTGCGCCTTGATGGAGATGTCGAGCGCCGACACCGGCTCGTCGGCGATGATGAGCCTGGGCTCGGTGGCGAGCGCCCGGGCGATCCCCACCCGCTGCCGCTGGCCGCCGCTGAGCTCGTGGGGAAAGCGCTGCGCGTAGTCGGGGGCGAGCCCGACGCGGCTCAGCAGATAGGCCACCCGCTCCCGCCGCGAGGCTGCCGATCCGATCCGATGGACGACCAGCGGCTCCGCGACGATGTCGCCGACCCGCATCTTCGGATTGAGCGACGACATCGGATCCTGGAAGACCACCTGAAGGCGGCGGCGCATCCGGTGGCGCTCGCGGCGGCCGATGCCCGCAATGTCGACGCCCTCGACGAGGATGCGCCCTTCGGTGGGCGTCGACAGGCCGGCGCAGGCCATGCCGAGGGTGGTCTTGCCGCAACCGCTTTCGCCCACGATCGCCAGGCTTTCGCCGGCCTTCAGGGAAAACGACACGTGGTCGACCGCCGTCAGCGAGACGCCGCCGCGGCCGAACATGCCGGCTCCGATCGGGAAGCGGACCGAAACGTCGTCGGCTACGAGGATGGTGTCACTGTCTGGCCGCATACAACCAACATCTCACTTCGCGATCGTTCGGCATCGGCACGACGGGCGGCGGCGTGCGGCAAACCTCCATCGCCCTGGGGCAACGCGCCATGAACCGGCATCCGGCCGGTGGGTTGGAAAGGCTCGGCATCGTGCCGGGGATCTCCGCAAGCCGGCGCCTGCCGCCGGAGAAGTCGCGCCCGCCCCCCGGCATCGAGTTGATCAGCCCCTGGGTGTAGGGATGGTAGGCGTCGCGAAAGATGTCCTGCACCGCCCCCTGCTCCACCGTCTGGCCGGCATACATGACCATCACCCGCTGGACCAGGCTGGCGACCACGCCGAAATCATGGCTTATCAGCATGAGGCTTGTGCCCGTTTCCCGGCACAGCCCGCCGATCAGCTTCAGGATCTGGAGCTGGATCGTCACGTCGAGCGCCGTCGTCGGCTCGTCGGCAATGATCAGCCTGGGGCTGCATGAGAGGCCCATGGCGATCATCGCCCTTTGCAGCATGCCGCCCGACATCTCGTGCGGGTAGGCGTCCGCCCGCTTTCGCGCCTCGGGTATCCTGACTTTTTCCAGCATCGCGACGGCGTGGGCGTGCGCCTGCTCCCTCGACATGGAAAGGTGGCGCCGGGCCGTCTCGGCGATCTGCTCGCCTATGCGCATCGTCGGATTGAGCGCCGTCATCGGGTCCTGGAAGATCATGCCCACGAGCCGGCCCCGGATATCGGCCAGCTCGTCCGGCGACAGGCCGGTCGTCTCCTGCCCGGCGATGGCAAGGCGCGAGGCGCTGATCGTCGTGGCGCGGGGCGGCAGCAATCTGACCAGGGAAAGCGCGGTCACGCTCTTGCCGCTGCCGGATTCTCCGATGATGCCGAGCGCTTGCCCGGCCCGCAGAGACAGGTTGACGCCGTCGACCGCGACCAGAGGCCCCTTCATGGACATGAAGGTCGTGGTGAGGTCGCGAACGTCGAGCACCATCGGCGCGGACGGCTGCGGGGAGGGTTGCGGGGTCGCAGCACTCATATCACGCCTCTCAGCCTCGGATCGAGGAAGTCCCTCAGCGAATCGCCGACCAGGTTCATCGCGAACACGGTGAGGAAGATCGCGAGCCCCGGATAGATCGACACCCAGGGCGCGAGTTCGACCACCGCACGCCCCTGGTCGAGCATCGCACCCCAGGACGGCTGCGGCGGCTGCACGCCGAGGCCGAGGAAGCTAAGGGAGGATTCGGCGATGATCGCCGTCGAGAAATTCAGGCTGAGCTGGACGATGAGGATGCTGGTGACGTTGGGCAGCACGTGGCGCAGGAGTATCCGCGGCGTGGACGCGCCGATGGATTTCGCCGAGCGGATATAGGTCATCTCCACGACGATGAGCGCCTGCGCCCGGATCACGCGCGCGAAACGGGGGATGTAGGTTATGCCGATGGCGATCATCGCGTTGAGCATTCCCGGGCCGAGGACGGCCACGATGAAGATGGCCATCAGCACCGGTGGGAAAGAGAACAGCACGTCGATCGCCCGCATGACGATGTTGTCGATCTTCTTGTAATAGGCGGCGACGATCCCGATCGGCACGCCGATGGCCAGCGATATGGCGACCGAGACCGTGGCGACGTAGAGCGATGTCCTGGCGCCGAACAGAACCCGCGACAGCACGTCCCGGCCGAGATGGTCGGTGCCGAAGAGATGCGCCGCGCTGGGCGCGGCCAGCCGGCTGCGCGCGAACATCTGCTCCGGGCTGTAGGGAGCGATGAGGGGCGCCAGCACGGCCGCCAGCACCAGCACGACGAGAAAGCCCGCGCCGATGGCGAGCAGGGAATAGCGGGCGAGCAGGCGGCGCGCGGGGCTCGTGGCTGCGACACTCATCCGACGGTCACCCGCGGGTCCAGGACCTTGTAGATCAGGTCGGTCGCGAAATTTATCATCACGAACGCGAAGGCCAGCACGAAGGTGACGCCCTGGACTGTCGTGTAGTCGCGCTCGCCGATCGCCGACACCAGAAGGCGTCCGAGGCCCGGCAGGGCAAAGACGCGCTCCAGCACGATCGACCCGCCGATCAGCACGCCCATCTGGATGGTGATGACCGTGATGACGGGAATGAGGCTGTTGAGCAGGATGTGGCGACGCATGACGGCTGGCTCGCGCAGGCCCTTGGCCCGCGCGGTGCGCACGAAGTCCTGGTTCATCACGTCGAGCACGCTGGTGCGCGTCATCCGCATCACCGCCGAGCCGAGCGCGAGCCCCAGCGCGAGCGCCGGCAGCAGCATCACCGACAGGTTGGCGAGCGGGTCCTCGAAGAAGCCGACATAGCCCACCGTCCGCATCTGCGGCAGATAGAGGCCCGCCCCCATCAGGAGCAGGCTGCCCAGCCAGAAGCTGGGAATGGAAAGCCCCACAAGCCCGACCGGCTGGATCAGGAGATCCCAGAACGTGCCGCGGTTGCGCGCCGCGAGGATGCCGAAGACGATGCCGCCGAAAGAGCCGAACAGCGTTCCCAGGAGCACCAGCTCCAGCGTCACCGGCATGCTCTGGACGATCTGCCGGGCGACGGGGATGCCGGTGCGCATCGAGGTGCCGAAATCGCCCTGCAGCATGCCCGTGACCCATGCCAGGTACTGGACGGGCCAGGGCCTGTCGAGGCCGAGGCGCCGGCGCATCTCTTCCTTCAGGGCGTCGCTTCCGCCATCCGCCTGGAAGAGCAGATCCACCGCGTCGCTGGGGATCAGCCTCAGCGCGCCCGACACGATCACCGAGACGACGAGCAGGACCAACAGCGTCCAGCCGGTCTTTCTAACGAGGTAGCCTAACATCAGACTGTCGCCTGTGGTTGCCGGATACCGATCGAGCGGGCGCGCCGGGAGCTCAGTTGCAGGCCGTGTTCAGCCAGACGTTCGCGAGATAGCCTCTCGAGCTGTCGGGCATGCCCTTGAACCCTTCGACCGACTTGCGCATGGCGAAGAATTCGGAGGTCGTGGCCAGATAGATGATGGCGCTGGTCTCGGCCATCCGCACCTGAAGCTTGTCGTAGACGGCCTTGCGCTCCTCGGGCGAGGTCAGCTCCATCCCTTCTTCGGACAGCCGGTCGATCTCCGCATCGGCCAGCCGGCTGGCATTGCCGGGCGACTTCGAGTGGAGGCGCTCGTAGGTGTAGTAGTACGGGTCCGACCGGCCGGCATAGGTCATCGAGATCGAGGCGAAGTTGTTGCTGCTCCAGTTTTTCAGCAGCACGCCCCATTCGATGACCTGGATGTCCATCTTGATGCCGATCCTGGCCAGTTGCTGCTGCAGGACCTCGGCGACCGGGATGTGGCTGGCATATTGCGGGGCCGCATAGGTCTGCAGGGTGAACCCGTCGGGATATCCGGCCTCCGCGAGAAGCGCCTTGGCCTTCTCCAGATTGGGCGCCTCGTCGTAGAAGGGGATCTCGCTCCGCGGCAACGCCCACGCCGCGAGGCCGTCGGGGAACGGGCCGGATACCTGGCCGAAGCCGCCGAGACCGAGGTCGACCACCTCCTGCCTGTCGACGGCGACGGCGATCGCCTGCCGCACGCGCACGTCGTCGAGCGGTGCCTGGTTGACGTTGAGCACGAGCACGTTGCGCTGCAGCATCGGCACCGTCAGCGTCTTGGCGCTGCTGTCGGATTCGATGATGCGCAGGCTCAGCGGATCGCCGAGCGCGGCGAAGTCGATCTGGCCCGAACGCAGTGCGGCCACGCGCGTCACCTCGTCCGGGATGACCTTGATCTCCAGCCCGTCCAGATAGGGCAGGTCGGGATCGTAGTAGTCCGGGTTCTTCTCGAGCCTGAGGCTCGTGCCGGGCTTGTACTCGACGAACTTGTAGGGGCCCGTGCCGACCATCACGTTCTGCAGGTCGCCGTGCTTTTCGACCTCCTCGCGCGGCACGATCGCCGCCTTCACGGTTGCCAGGACCGACAGGAACGGCGCGAACCTCTCCTTGAGGACGATCTCGACGACGTCGTTCCCGACCGCGCGCATCGACGCGATGTTGTCGAGCCGGGCGCTGAACGGCGTGCCGGCGTCGATGATGCGCTGGAGGCTGTAGATGACGTCGTCGGCCGTCATCAGCCGGCCATTGTGGAACTTGACGTTGTCGCGCAGGTCAAACGTATAGGTCAGGCCGTCTTCGCTCACCTGCCAGGACGTGGCGATGTCCGGCAGGATCTGCATCTTGTCGTCGATCTTGAGCAGGCCGGAATAGGCGAACTGGAACATCAGCTCCGAATTCTGCGCGGTGGTCAAATGCGGGTCCAGACCGACCGCGTCGGCGACGTAGCCGATATTGAGGAAGCCGCCGTGACATGCGTTTTGCTGCTCGGCCGCAGCCGGACCTGCCAGCAGAGCGGCCACAGCCAAGGCAGGCAGCAGCCCGGCGAGCCTTCGCAGATATATTCCATCGGTAGGCATTGTCAGTCCTCCTCTCGAATGTTCTGGTTTCGGTTCTTCACGTGCGAGGCTTCCTGGCGACCCTGGCGAGCCTCTCGCCCTGGTTGATGGATCCCCAATAGGTGCAGGTGGTGACGTAACCGTCGACCGGGCTGACGGCCTCGTGGACCGTCTCGCCGAACAGATTGATGACGCGCGCGATGGCCTGCCCCTTGGCGACCTCGTCGCCGGGCGAGACCAGATAGTCGCAAATCCCTCCGCGCTCGGAGCGGACCTCGTGGATCTCCTCGAGCTCGATCTGCGTGCGGCGCGGCCCCATTTCGCCCTCGATCATGCCGAGATGGATCAGCACGTCGCGGATGCCCGCCGCGCCGAGATCGCTGTGGCGCGCCTCCGCCGGCAATGCCGTGCCGAGCTCGCACCCGAACGCGGGAATGCCGCGCTCGACGGCGACCATGTGCAGCATCGAGCCCATCGCGTAGACGCCGGCCTTGCCGCCGGCGGCGATGATGAAGGGCGCATTGAACACCCGCGCGGCTGCGAGCGAGCGGCGGACGGCCTCGTCCGGTCCGATGGTCGAGACGAAGACGAGCGGCGGGTAATAGCTGCCGGTGGAGCCGGTATGGCAGTCGATGACGAGATCGCAGCCGGCCTCGACGACGATATCGTTGAGGATGAGGTGGCAATTGCGGCTGGCCATGTCGCCGGCCGGGCTGCCGGGGAAGGCCCGGTGCATGTTCTGCTGGTCGAGCTGGTTGAAGGTGATGAGCCGGTAGCGCGCCCTGAAGGCGAGCGGGTTCTGGACCGGAACGGCCACGATCCTGCCCTTGAGCCGGGCTGGGTCGATCCGGCCCACCGCATCGATGACGGCTCGCACGCCGTTGATCTCGTCGCCATGCGCGCCGCCGCCGACGAACACGGTCGGTCCCTCCGCGGCGCCGTTGATGAGAGTGACCGCAATCGGGAGGCGCGAGCCGTCCACCAGTTCCATCGCTTCGATATGGCCGGAAACCTTTTCTCCCGGCTTCGCGGCGAGTGAGCCGATCTTGAAGAGCGACATGCGAATTCCCCTCTTTCCAATTCGAGCATATTTCCATAATAGGAAACTTCCCTATGTGAATTGGATATCTGCTTTGGTGTCAATCGAAAAAGCACGCAGACGCTGCGAGATTGGCGGGAGATGCGCGCTACCTGCCTAAAAACCTGATATTGCTTGATTTATAGGCTTGCGAGGACACCAGCGTCGCAAATCGGCGGTGGAAGCCGGGGCTCGGCCGGTTGACCCGAAGCGCCGGAATCGCCATGAGCGATTCTACTATATGACAATTTTCTTGCTGTAACGGCCGGTTGACGAATAGTGAGGCGCGTATGCACGGAATTTCTCGAAATCTGCCCTTTTTCTCGGATGCCCAGATCGAGGAGATGCTGGATCTCGACGCGCTTGTCGCGCGGGTCGAGGCGTCCCTCGTGGCTCTTTCCGGGGGCGAGGTCGATCAGCCGGTCCGCACCGTCGTGCCGCTCAGGCAGGCGGGAAGCATGATGTTCGTCATGCCCGCCTGCTGGGAGGTCGCGGGGCTGAAGCTCGTCACGCTGGCGCCGGACAACGCACGGCGAAACCTTCCCACCCACAATTCGCTGATCCTTGCCGTCGATGCCCGCAACGCGCAGCCGCTGGCCCTCATGGAAGCCAACTACATCACCATGATGCGGACCGCCGCGGCCTCGGTGGTGGCCTCGAAATATCTGGCCGCCGAGGACGCCGGCAGGCTGGCGATCCTCGGCAGCGGCGTGCAGGCGGAAGGGCATCTCAGGCTGCTGCGCCGCGCCTTCGCCATTCGGGACGTCGCGGTGTGGAGCCCCAATCCCGACCGCCGGGAGGCCTTCGCCCGGACGCATGGCTGTGCTGCGGTTTCCACCGCCGAGGCTGCGGTCGAGGGCGCCGACATAATCGTGACGGCGACCGCCTCCCGCCTCCCGGTGCTGAAGGGCGCCTGGCTCAAGCCCGGCGCCCACGTCAATGCGGTGGGCGCGCCGAGGCCGGACTGGCGCGAGCTGGACGACCGGGCGATGTCGGGAATTGTCGTGGTCGATTCAACCGCTGCCGCGATCCAGGAGGCAGGAGACGTCATCGGCTCCGGCTGCACGATCGCCGCGGAGGTCGGACAGTTGCACGGCCGCGATACGGCCGACTGGCGCCGGCAGGTCACGGTCTTCAAGTCGCTGGGGCAGGCGGTGGAGGACATGGCGGCGGCATCGCTGGTCCTCGAGGCGGCGGACATGGCGGGCTGACGAGCGCACGGCGGGACGCGGCCGGGCGTGCCCCGCCGGCCACGGCTTCGCCGGATCATTGTTGGCAGGGATGCCACGGTCCGGCCGGGCCGCCGGTCGGATCCGCATGCATCGACATGCCCGCCACGGCAGGCCCCTGAGTGCCGACCATTCCGGGGTCGCGCCGAGCATTCCCGGGCCGGGCATGCCTGAGATCGGGTCTCAGGCCGATGTTCCGAGCGCCTTGCGGGCTGCCGCCTCGGCTTCGGCGTGGAGCAACCAGAAGTTCGGCACGCCCTTGTTTGCGATGCGGCGTTCGAGCACGGCGAGATGCGAGAGCCAGCCGCCGCCGAAGTCGAGCGCATCGTCGCGGCCGCGAATCCCCACATGGGTGAGGACCAGACGGGTCCTGCCGCCCGCCTCGGTCAGTTCGAATGTCACTTCCCCCGCTTTTCCGTTGTCCCAGGTGAAGGCCAGCAGATGCGGCGGTTCGAGGCGGGTGATGCGCTCTTCCCAGGCCTGGCCCAGATGGGGCAGGTAGCGTTCGGGCGTCGGCACGTCGTCGTCGGAAAGGGCGTCATGGCGCATGGTCATGCCGATCGCACCGCCGACCTTGAGATCGGTCGGGCCGCCCATGAACCAGCGGGCGCGCAGTTCGGGTTCGACTAGATAGCGCCAGACCTTGTCGAGAGGCGCGTCCAGCAGCCGCTCGAAACGCAGGGTCCGGGGCGTGATTTCGTCAGCGGGCGTCATTCCGGATCCTCCTTCAATACGCGTTCCAGCGTGTCGAGACGATGGGTCCAGAACGCCTCCCAACGCGCGAGCCAGTCGCTGGCCTGCTTCAGCCGTTCGGTCCTGAGGCGGCAGAGCTGCAGCCGCCCCACCTTGCGCCGTTCGATCAGCCCGGCGCGCTCGAGGACGGCGACATGCTTGGCCGCTCCGGCCAGGCTCATCGGATAAGGGGCCGCCAAGGCGCTGATCGGCTTTTCCCCATCGGCGAGCGCCGCCAGCATCCCGCGGCGGGTCGGATCGGATAGAGCCGTGAACGTCGCATCCAGTTGATAGTCAACCATGTGGTTTACTATCATCAATGCAGGATCATCGTCAACCGAACGGTTTAGCGATTTGCCGGCTCTTTGCGATGCGCGTGCAGTCAGCACACCCACCGGAGCCCATATGCCTTTGCTTCCGCTCGGGCAGCACCGCTTTGTCCTCTCCATCCGGCAGGGCGATGATTTCCTCGCAGGTGCGGAAGACGAGGAACTGCAGGGTCCCGCCGATATGGACATCCCCATGGGGTGACGCTTTGGCCGGTATGGCCGGGGCCGATTTCACGCCAGGCTCTGTGAGCCTGAGGCCAACCTGCGCTCCATACCCGCGACGGCTGCTCGTGGGCTTCCGCTATTCTGCCAGCTTGCGCATGACGGAAAACAGCTCCTGCTTCGTTTCGAAGCCGATGCCGGGAGCGTCGGGCAGGCCCACATATCCGTTCTCGACCCGTATACCGTCGGCGAACCCGCAGAATGGGCGGAAGACGTCGGGATAGGACTCGTTGCCACCGAGGTGAAGGCCTGCGGCAATGTTCAGGGACATCTGATGCCCCCCATGCGGCACCACCCGGCGGGTCGACCAGCCGAGTTCGCCCATCATCTCCAGCGTGCGCAGATATTCGACGAGCCCGTAGCTGAGCGCGCAGTCGAACTGCAGCCAGTCACGGTCGGGCCGCATGCCGCCATGACGCAGGAGATTGCGTGCGTCCTGATGCGAGAAAAGGTTCTCGCCCGTCGCCATGGGCCCATCGTAATGCTCGGCCAGCTCGGCCTGGAGCAGATAGTCCAGCGGGTCGCCTGCCTCCTCGTACCAGAAAAGGTCGTATGGCTTCAGCGCCCTGGCATAGTCTACCGCAGTCTTGAGATCGAAGCGTCCATTGGCGTCGACGCAAAGACGGCGGCCGTCGCCGACGACCTCCAGTACGGCGTCGATGCGGCGTAGGTCCTCGTCCAGGCTCGCCCCGCCGATCTTCATCTTGACCACGTGATAGCCGCGATCCACATAGCTGCGCATCTCGTCTTGGAGCGCGCCGTGGTCCTTGCCGGGATAGTAATATCCGCCGGCCGCGTAGACCCACACCTTGTCGTCGGCTATGCCGCCGCGATAGCGGTCGGCAAGCACGCGGTAGAGCGGCCTTCCCTCGATCTTGGCCACCGCGTCCCAAACGGCCATGTCGACGGTCCCGACGGCCACGGAGCGCTCGCCGTGACCGCCCGGTTTCTCGTTCGACATCATGACGTCCCAGATTCGAAGGGGATCGAGATTGTCACCGGCGTCCGTGAGCAGCGCGGCCGCGGGCGCTTCGCGGAGTCGCGGCAGGATACGCTCCCGCAGGATGCCGGAGGCGGCATAACGGCCATTGGAGCTGAAGCCGTAGCCGACCACCGGCCTCCCGTCGCGTACGACATCCGTGACGATGGCGACCACCGAACAGGTCATCTTCGAAAAATCGATGTAGGCGTTCGAGATCGGCGAAGCGATCGAGGCCGTGGTTTCCCTGATGTCGACGATGCGCATGACTTGCCTTCCAGACCTAGCTGTTGTCCGCCACGACGGGATTGCGCAGGGTGCCGATGCCGGAGACCTCGACCTCGACCACGTCGCCCGGCTTCATCCAGATTTTCGGGTTGCGGAAGGCACCGACGCCTCCGGTGGTCCCGGTGACGATGACGTCTCCCGGCCGTAGCGTCGTGAAGGAAGAGCAGTAGGCGACCAAGGCCGGTACGTCGTACACGAGATCGGAGAGCACGCTCTCCTGCATCACCTGTCCGTTCAGCCGGGTCACCAGGCGCATCTGCCGCGGATCGCCCACCTCGTCGGGTGTGACGAGCCACGGGCCAAACCCGCCCGTACCGGGGAAGTTCTTGCCCGGCGTGAACTGATGCGTGTGCCACTGCCAGTCGCGAACCGAGCCATCGTTGTAGATCGAGTAGCCGGCGACATGGTCGTATGCGTTTTCCGCCGCGATCCGCCGTCCTTCCTTGCCGATTATGACGGCGATCTCGCCCTCATAGTCGAGCTGTTCGGATTCCCGCGGCACGACGATCGGCTGCCCGTGCCCGACCTGCGTGTCCGCAAACCTGGTGAAGACCAGCGGATATGCCGGCGCCTCGCGGCCTGTCTCGGCGAGGTGGCTCGCATAGTTCGTCCCGATGCAAAGGACTTTCTCCGCGTCGGAGATCACCGGCATCAGGGAGACCTTGTCCAGCGCTAGCCGGGGCGCATTCGCGGCTCCCGACGCGAACCTGCCCAGGTCGCCCGCCGCCAGGGCCGCGCGCAAGGTCGCATGCCCGGACAGGTCCGTCAGGTCGACGATCTCGTCGCCGACGACCATGCCCCAGCGGGAACTGCCGTCGTGATTGAAGCTTGCGAATTTCATGTATCTCTCCTCGCGCCCCGGTGCGAACGTCTGCGACAGCCTGAAAGACCACGCCGGCCTGCCCATCGAAAGGCCAGTAGGGAGCTGGACGGAAGGCCACAGGACAGACGATGCGGATCCGGCGCGACCGTCAGTAGCCCGATTGCCTGTCGATCAGATTGGTCATCTCATCGCCGGAGATAAGCCGCCGGTACTCGGCCGCGATCTGGTGCGCTGCGGTCAGCGGATCGGGCTGGCTGGCGACATGCGGGGTGACGACAAGATGCGGCTCGTCCCAGTAGGGAGAGGACGCAGGCAGCGGCTCTCCAGGAAAGACATCCACCACTGCCTGTCCGATTTGCCCCGAGCGGAGTGCGGCAACCAGATCCTCCATGACGATCTGCCCCCCGCGTCCGACATGGATGAGGGCCGCGCCCCGCTGCATTCTGGCGAACAGTCCCGCGTTGAGGATGTTTCGCGTCTGCTCCGTGAGCGGCAGCAGGCAGACGATCTGGGAGCAGGACCCCAGAATTTCCCGCAGCCCGTCTTCTCCCCAATGGCACCTGACGCCGTCTATCGATTTCGGCGATCGGCTCCATCCCGAAACGGAGAAGCCGAATGGTCTGAGAGCTCCGGCCAGATGCCTCCCGAGCATTCCCAGCCCGAGAATGCCGATCCTTGTATCAGCAGCGCGCGGCTGCACGGGTACATGCCATACGCGTTCCCGCTGCTGGCGCGCTATGCGATCGAAATCGCGATGGATCCTGATCGCATGATAGGTGCAGAACTGCGACATGGCCTCCGCCATGCCGGGATCGATGACGCGACCGACGAGGATGTTCGGTCCGGGTTCTGCAGCCAGAATATGCTCGACGCCCGCACCGGTAGAGTAGACGGCTTGCAAGTTGGGGAACCGGTCGAAATATCCCTTGGGCGGAGCCCATGCCACGGCCAGCCTGATCGCGTCTGTCGGGGCTTCGGAACCGGCATAGACGGGCACATCCGGCAGTTCGCTCCGCAGCATTCGCAACCAGAGCGGGATATTGTGGGTGGGGCTGTAAAAAAGAACCGCCACGGCATTCTCCTACCGCTTGCGTGGCTTCTGCGCGGCGTCGAAGCCATAGACCGCCTTCGCCCGCTCTGGGCTGATGAGCTCGTCCACGACATCGCGCGCGA
>Ga0207868_1000219_pt1 | contig 73572 bp, 71 predicted proteins | sample Passage237B_FD_187370 | JGI IMG/M metagenome (GOLD analysis project Ga0207868, IMG submission 187370) | Cellulose adapted compost microbial communities from Newby Island Compost Facility, Milpitas, CA, USA - Passage2 37B (SPAdes) (version 3) ...
CCGGTCTTTCGCGTCCACTCCTCGAAGACCGGCCCCGGCAGCGTCTCGCCCGCCGAAACGGCCACCCGCAGCGAGGAGAGATCGGCGCCCTCGTCCATCGCCTTCATCATCGCCCGATAGGCGGTCGGCGCGGTGAAGGAGACCGTCGCCCGGTACTTCTCGATGATCTCGATCATGTTGGGCGGGGTGGCGGTCTCGAGCAGGGCGGCCGCTGCGCCGAAGCGCAGCGGAAAGACGGCGAGCCCGCCGAGGCCGAACGTGAAGGCCAGCGGCGGCGAGCCGACGAACACGTCGTCGGGCGTCACCTTGAGGACCTCCTTCGCATAGCCGTCGGCGATGATGAGGATGTCGCGGTGGAAATGCATCGTCGCCTTCGGCACGCCGGTCGTCCCGGAGGTGAAGCCGAGCAGGGCGACGTCGTCGCGGCCCGTCCTCGCCGCCTCGAAAGTCACGCCCTTGTCGAGGGCGGCGCGGTCGAGCTCGGCATCGTGGTTGGCGGTGCCGTCGAAGCCGATCACCTTCTTCAGGAAGCGGCTTTCCTTGGCGCAGGCGACCAGTTCGTCAAGCGAGCGCGTGTCGCACAGCGCGATCTCGATCTCGGCCTTGTCGACGATCTTGGCGAGCTCGACGGCGCGCAGCAGCGGCATGGTGTTGACCACGACCGCGCCGACCTTGGTGGCGGCCAGCCAGCAGGCGACGACGGCGGGGTTGTTGGGCCCGCGGATCAGCACCCGGTTGCCCGGCCTGACCCCGTAATTCTCGACCAGGGCGCGGGCGAGCCGGTTGGTCCAGTCGGCAAGCTCCTTGTAGGTGCGGCGGCGGCCGTTGCCGATCAGCGCCGTGTGGTCGCCGAAACCTTTCTCGACCATGCGGTCGGTGAGCTCGACCCCGACATTCAGCCAGTCGGGATAGGCGAAGCCGTCGAGCCTGAAATCGGGCCAGAGCTCACGCGGCGGCAGGTTGTCCCGCGTGAACGTGTCGACATGCCCTGAAGGGCCGAGTGCGGTCATCCAGCCTTCCTATCCTCCCATTGTCTGCCGCGCGATGACCACCTTCTGGACGTCCGACGCGCCCTCGTAGATGCGCAGCGCGCGGATTTCCCGGTAAAGGCTCTCGACGATGTGGCCCCTGCGCACGCCGTCGCCGCCATGGAGCTGGACCGCGCGGTCGATCACCTCCTGCGCACGGTCGGTGGCGAACAGCTTCGCCATCGCCGCCTCGCGGGTGATGCGTGGCGCCCCCCGATCCTTGGCCCAGGCCGCGCGATAGACGAGCAGGGCCGCCGCGTCGACGTCGAGCGCCATGTCGGCGAGATGTCCCTGCACCATCTGCAGGTCGGCCAGCGGCGCGCCGAACAGTTCGCGGTCGCGGGCGCGCGCCAGGCTCTCGTCGAGCGCGCGCCGGGCGAAGCCGAGCGCCGCCGCGCCGACCGTCGGGCGGAAGGTGTCGAGCACCGACATCGCCACCTTGAAGCCCTCGCCGGCCTTGCCGATCACGGCCGAAGCGGGAAGCCGCACGTCCTCGAAGCGCAGCCGCGCCAGGGGATGCGGCGCAATCACCTCAAGACGCTCGGCGACGGTCAGGCCCGGCGTATCGGCCGGCACCAGGAAGCAGGTGATGCCCCGCGCGCCGGGCGCCTCGCCGGTGCGGGCAAAGACGCAATAGAGGTCGGCGATGCCGCCGTTGGAAATCCACGTCTTCTCGCCGGCCAGCAGGTAGTCGCCGCCGTCGCGGACGGCGGTCGTCTCCATATTGGCGACGTCGGAGCCGGAGCGCGGCTCGGACAGGGCGAACGCCGCGATCGCTTCGCCGCCCCGCGTCCTTTCCAGCCACGCCTGCTGCGCGGCGGTGCCGAACAGGCTGATCGCGCCCGTGCCCAGCCCCTGCATGGCGAAGACGAAATCGGCAAGCCCGTCATGGCGCGCCAGCGTCTCGCGCGTCAGGCACAGCGTGCGTACGTCGAGCGGCTGCGGATCGGCAGCATCGACGGCCGTCGGCGCCAGCCAGCCAGCCTCGCCCAGCATCTTCACCAGCGTGTGGCAGGCCGCGTCGACATCGGCGCCCGCCTCGCCATGGGCGATCGGCAGGTGCGCGGCGCACCAGGCGTCGAGGCGCGCGGCATGGTCGCGGTGGCGATCCTCGAAGAAGGGCCAGGACAGGAAGGAGCGGTCAGGCATCAATTCCCCTCGAAAACCGGTTTCTTCTTGTCGACGAAGGCGCGGTAGGCACGCTCGAAATCCCTCGTCTGCATGCAGATCGCCTGCGCCTGCGCCTCGGCCTCGATCGCCTGTTCGAGCCCCATCGCCCATTCCTGGTTCAACTGCGTCTTGGTGATGGAGTGGGCGAAGGTGGGGCCGGAGACGATCCGCGCGGCAATGTCGAGCGCTTCGGCCTCGAGCGCCTCGGCCGGCACGAGGCGGTTGTAGAAGCCCCAGCGGTCGCCTTCCTCCGCGCTCATGCTGCGGCCGGTGTAGAGCAGCTCGGCCGCCCGCCCCTGGCCGACGATGCGCGGCAGGATCGCGCAGGCACCCATGTCGCAGCCGGCCAGCCCGACGCGGGTGAACAGGAAGGCCGTCTTCGCCGCGGGAGTGGCGATGCGGATATCGGAGGCCATCGCCAGGATGGCGCCGGCGCCGACGGCGACACCATCGACGGCGGAGACGATCGGCTTGCCGCAGTTCAGCATCGCCTTGACCAGGTCGCCGGTCATGCGGGTGAAGGCGAGCAGGCCCTTCATGTCCATGCCGACCAGAGGGCCGATGATGTCGTGGACATCGCCGCCGGAGCAGAAATTGCCGCCATTGGGCAGGATCACCACCGCGTCGACGTCGTCGGCATAGACGAGGTCGCGGAAGGCATCGCGCAATTCGGCGTAGCTTTCGAAGGTGAGCGGGTTCTTGCGCTCCGGCCGGTCGAGCTGGACGATGGCGACGGTGCCCTCGACGCGCCACAGGAAATGCTTCGGCTTCAGCCCGGCCATCTTGATCGCCATCAATGTTCCCCTTCCCATTCGCTGCGGAACGCCCGCAGCATGCCCGACAGGCGGCGCGCATCGTCGTCGCCGACGCCACCGAGGAGCTCGGAGATCCAGGCCTCGTGCGCACGCGCCATGCGCGCGAAGACATCGACGCCTGCCGCCGTCAGCCGCACGATCGAGGTGCGGCGGTCGCCGTCGCGGCGGGCGCGCGCCACCAGACCGTCCGCGGCAAGGCGGTCGACGATGCCGGTCACGTTGCCGTTGGAGACGAGCAGGAAACGCGACAGGTCGCTCATCAGCATGCCGTCCGGCTCGCGATAGAGGGCCGCCATCACGTCGAAGCGCGGCAGCGTCATGTCGAACTCGCGCTTCAGCCGCTCGCGCAGCTCGCCCTCGATGGTGTGCGTCGCGCGCAAGAGCCGGATCCACAGCCGCAGCCGTTCCTTGGTGCCGCCGTGATCGTCGATCGCCGAGAGCGGAACCGAAACCATCAGCCCGCCCCTCCAGCGATCGCGATCGGCTGGCCCGTGACCGAGGCCGCGGCGTCGCCGACCAGCCACATGACGGCCGCAGCCACCTCGTCCGGGCCGATCAGCCGGTGGTTCGGGTTGATCTCGGCAAAGCTGCGCCGCGCTTCCTCCCGCGTGCGGCCGGTCTTTTCCATCACGCGCCGGATCGACTGCTCCAGCATCTCGGTCTCGACATAGCCGGGGCAGACGGCATTGACGGTGACGCCGGTCATCAGAAGCTCGGCCGCCAGCGCCCGCATCAGGCCGACGACGCCGTGCTTGGAGGCGACATAGGGCGCGACATAGGCCGAGCCGCGCAGGCCGGCCACGGAGGCGATGAAGACGATGCGTCCGCGCTTGCGCTCGGCCATGCCCTTCAGCGCCGGGCGCACGGTCAGGAACGCGCCGGTCAGGTTGACGTCGAGCGTGCGCTTCCAGTCGGCGAGCGAGGTCTTCCAGGCCGGTGCGCTGGAGGCGATGCCGGCATTGGCCACGACGATGTCGAACGGCCCGCGCGCCGCCTCGGCCTCCCGGTACAGGTTTTCCACCGAAGCCTCGTCGGTGACGTCGGCGACGACCGGGTGCAGGGCGTCGGCCTCGGCCGCGACGGCGCGCAGCGCATCGCCGCGACGGCCGCAGATGGTGACGGCCGCGCCGTCGGCGGCGAGCGCCAGCGCGATCGCCCGGCCGATCCCGGAGCTGCCGCCGGTGACGAGCGCGTGGCGGGCGGTCACGGGGTCGCCTCCCCGCGGTCCAACCCCTTCGCGCCGGCTCTCGGCGAGATCATCAGACCTTCCCCGTCATCTGCTCGGCCCGCTCGGCCAGCCGGTAGAGCTGGTTGCGGCCGGGGAAATAGGGGCTCGGCCAGGCAACGTCGCGGTCCCCGAGGGTCGCCGCCGCATGCAGCGTCCAATAGGGATCGGTCAGGTGCGGGCGGGCGAGCGCGACGAGGTCGGCGCGGCCGGCCATCAGGATCGAGTTGACATGGTCCGGCTCGTAGATGTTGCCGACCGCGATGGTCGCCATGCCCGTCTCGTTGCGGATGCGGTCGGAGAACGGCGTCTGGAACATGCGGCCGTAGACGGGTTTCGCCCGCGTCGAGGTCTGCCCGGCCGAAACGTCGCAGATGTCGACGCCGGCCGCCTGCAGGAGGCGCGCGATCTCGACCGCCTCGGCCGGGGTGACGCCCTCATCGCCCACCCAGTCATTGGCGGAGATGCGCACCGAGATCGGCTTTTCCTCCGGCCATACGGCACGGACGGCATGGAAGACCTCCAGCGGATAGCGCATGCGGTTTTCGAGGCTGCCGCCATATTCGTCGGTGCGGCGGTTGGTCAGCGGCGAGATGAAGGCCGACAGCAGGTAGCCGTGCGCCATGTGCAGCTCGAGCATGTCGAAGCCGCAGCGGTCGGCCATCCGCGCGGCCGCCACGAAGGCGTCGCGGACACGATCCATGTCGGCGCGATCCATCGGCTTCGGCGTCTGGTGCTGCGGCGACCACGGCACCGCGGACGGCCCGAGGATCGGCCAGTTGCCTTCCTTCAACGGCATGCCGTCGTCCTCCCAGCCCACCTGCGTGGAGGCCTTCGGGCCGGCATGGCCGATCTGGGCGCAGATCTTCGCCTGCGTCTCGGCATGGACGAAATCGACGATGCGCTTCCACGCCGCCTCGTGCTCCGGCTTATAGAAGCCGGGGCAGCCGGGGGTGATGCGCCCTTCCGGCGAAACGCAGGTCATCTCGACGTAGAGGAGGCCAGCGCCGCCCTTGGCGCGCTCGCCATAATGGACGAAATGCCAATCGGTCGGCGTGCCGTCGACCGCCCGGTACTGCGCCATCGGCGAGACCACGACGCGGTTTGCGAGCTCCATGCCGCGCAGGCGGAACGGCGCGAACATCGGCGCCCGGCGGGCATTGGCGGGCACGCCGGCCCGGCGCTGGAACCAGGCTTCCGCGCCGCCGAGCCAGTCTGCGTCGCGCAGGCGCAGGTTCTCGTGGCTGATGCGCTGCGAGCGCGTCAAAAGCGAATAGTTGAACTGGACCGGATCGAGGTCGAGATAGCGCTCGACGTCCTCGAACCATTCGAGCGAATTGCGCGCCGCCGATTGCAGCTTCAGCACCTCGGTGCGGCGTGCGTCCTCGTATTTGACGAACGCGGCCGCAAGGGTCGGCTCGGACCGGACGTAGTCGGCCAGCGCGATGGCGCTCTCCAGCGCGAGCTTGGTGCCGGAGCCGATGGAGAAATGCGCGGACGCCGCGGCATCGCCCAGAAGAGCCAGGTTTTCGTGCGACCAGCGCTCGCACAGGACGCGCGGGAAGTTGAGCCAGGCCGAGCCGCGCAGATGATTGGCGTTCGACATCAGGGGATGCCCCCCGAGATGGGCGGCGAAGATGCGCTCGCAGGTGGCGATCGATTCGTCCTTGTCCATCCCGCCGAAGCCGAACTTCTCCCAGGTTTCAGGGCCGCATTCGACGATGAAGGTCGCGGTGTCGGCATCGAACTGATAGGCGTGCGCCCACACCCAGCCATGCTCCGTCTCTTCGAAGATGAAGGTGAAGGCGTCGTCGAACTTCTGGTGCGTGCCCAGCCAGACGAACTTGTTGCGGCGGATGTCGATGTCGGGCCGGAACACGTCGGCGAAGGCGGTGCGGCTCCTGGAGTTGAGGCCGTCGGCCGCCACCACGAGGTCGTAGCCGGCCATGAAGGCCTGCGGGCCCTCGACCTCGGTCTGGAAGCGGAGCTCGACCCCCAGCTCGCGGGCGCGCCGCTGGAGGATGTTCAGCAGCTTCATGCGGCCGATGCCGCAGAAGCCGTGGCCGGTGGAGAGCGTCCGGGTGCCGCGATAGAACACGGCAATGTCGTCCCAATAAGCGAAATGCGAGCGGATCTCGGCCGCACTCGCCGGGTCGTTGGCGGCGAGATTGTCCAGCGTCTCGTCGGACAGCACCACGCCCCAGCCGAAGGTGTCGTCCGGGCGGTTGCGCTCGAACACCGTGACCTCGTGGCCGGCGTCGCGCAGCTTCATCGAGATGGCGAAATAAAGGCCGGCGGGGCCGCCGCCGAGTACCGCGACCTTCATGGCAATCCTCTCTCCCTGCAAAAAAGATCGCACCGGCCCGAAATTATTTCAAGCATGAAATTTCAAGGTTGAAAGATTTTTCCGCACGTTCGAAGCTGGTGACGCGCCAGCCGGCAGACGCTAGGATTCGCCGGGCGGAGCCTGCCGGGGAGAAAAGCGCCATGATCCTTCACAGGGTTGACGACTGGGACGATGCCTATGCCAACGGCGCCAACATCCCCGGCGGCGAACGCTGGCCGCAGGCCTGGGTCGAGCCGGCCCGGGCCTATCGCGAGACGCTGCAGGCGGCCGGCCGCGCGCGGCTCGACCTCGCCTACGGGGACGGCCCGCGCAACCGCTTCGACCTGTTTCTGCCGGCGGGGCGGCCGCGGGGGCTGGTCGTCTTCATCCATGGCGGCTTCTGGATGCGGCTCGACAAGAGCTACTGGTCGCATCTGGCACGCGGTTCCGTCGAGGCCGGTCACGCAGTGGCGATGCCGTCCTACACGCTATGTCCCGAAGCGCGGATCCCGGAGATCACGGCCGAAGCCGGCCGCGCCGTGGAGGCGGCCGCGGAAACGATCGAGGGCCCGCTGCGGCTGACCGGCCATTCGGCGGGCGGCCACCTCGTCACACGCCTGATCAGCGCCACCTCGCCGCTTTCGGGGCCAACGCGCGCGCGGGTCGCCCACACGGTCTCGATTTCCGGCGTCCACGACCTGCGGCCGATGCTGCGGACGAAGATGAACGAGACGCTCGGGCTGACGCAGGCCGAAGCCGAGACGGAGAGCCCGGCCCTGCTCGCGCCGGCGGCCGGCGCGCGCCTGACATGCTGGGTGGGCGCGGCCGAGCGCGCGGAGTTCGTGCGTCAGAACGCCCTGCTGGCCAACATCTGGACCGGCCTGGGCGCCGAAACCGCCGCCTATGAGGAGCCCGACCGGCACCATTTCAACGTCATCGACGGGCTTGCCGAGCCGGCGCACCCGCTGACGCGCACGCTGCTTTCGTGAACGGGCGTTGACACATGCGCCGCGGGGCGCAAAGTCATGCCAAGTCGAACCATGTCTCACAGGGATCAGATGCGCGCCGTCTTCGTCCAGCTCCAGTGCCAGCCCGGCAAGACCTACGAGGTCGCCGACGCGCTCTTCGAGCGCGAGATCGTCTCCGAGCTCTATTCGACCAGCGGCGACTACGACCTGCTGATGAAGATCTACGTCTCCGACGAGGACGACATCGGCAAGTTCATCAACGACAATGTCGCCAACGTGCCGGGCATCGTGCGCTCGCTGACCACGCTGACCTTCAAGGCGTTCTGAAAGACCCGGCAGACCGGGCCGAAAGGCAGCGGCCGCCGCCGGCCGGCGCGCTCTCAGCCGACGAAGGCGCGCTCGACGACGAACTGGCCGGGCTCGGCCACGGAGCCTTCCTCCAGCCCGGCCGCCTCGACCAACGCCTTGACGTCCTTCAGCATCTCCATCGATCCACAGATCATCACCCGGTCGACGGCCGGGTCGAACGGCGCCAGCCCCAGCCCCGCGAACAGCGATCCGTCGGCGATGCGCGCGGTGATGCGACCCATCAGCGGCGAAGCCTCGCGGGTCGTGGCCGCGACATAGCGCAGCCGCCCGGCCGCGAATTCGCCGATCAGCGGGTCGTCCTTCAGCGCGGCGACGAGCTCGTTGCCATAGGCCAGCTCCGCCACGTCGCGGCAGGTGTTGGCGAGCACGACCTCCTCGAACTTGTCGTAGGTCTCGGGATCGCGGATCAGGCTGGCGAAGGGGGCGACGCCGGTCCCGGTGGCGATCATCCACAGGCGCCTGGCCGGCGTCAGCGCGTCGAGGACCAGCGTGCCGGTCGACTTCTGCCGCATCAGCACCGTGTCGCCCGGCCGGATCTTCTGCAGATGCCGGGTCAGCGGGCCATCCGGCACCTTGATCGAATAGAATTCCAGCTCATCGTCCCAGGCGGGGCTTGCCACCGAATAGGCGCGAAAGACCGGCTTTGCCGCATTGGGAAGGCCGATCATGACGAACTCGCCGGAGCGGAAACGAAAACTCTGCGGGCGCGTGATGCGGAAGGAAAACAGCCGGTCGGTGTAGTGCCTGACCGAAACCACGTTCTGCGCATAGCAGCCCGCCGGCACCGGAAATTCCGCCGGAGCCGCGCCCTCGACCTTCTCAGCGGCGACGTCGTGCATCTTCGGTTCCTCCGGGATCGCCGCGCAAGACCGGCCGGACCCACAATGAAACGCCCGCGTTCGGCGCGGGCGGAGGGCAACTTGTCAGGCATATTTATTAGTATACAAATGAAATCCTGCGTCAAGACAGCGGCCGGGGCGACGGGCTGGGCCGGCCTTTCAGAACCAGCGATTCGAAGGGTTTGCGTTCCGGATTCTGCCGATGGGCGAGCATGATGCAAAGCACCCGGAAGCGCGCGGCGGCCACGTGGTCGCAGGGATCGACGTCGGCGGCACCTTCACCGACCTGATCCTGTTCGACGGCCGCACCGGGCGGGTGCGCATCGCCAAGACGCCGACCACCGTCGACAACCAGGCCTTCGGCGTGATCGCGGCGCTGGAGGCCTCCGGCATCGCCATCGCCGATGTCGACATGATCGTCCACGGCACCACGACCACGACCAACGCCGTGCTGGAGCGCCGGCTGGCACGGACCGGCCTCATCACCACCGCCGGTTTCCGCGACGTGCTGGAACTGGGGCGCCGGACGCGGCCGCAACCCTACGGCATGACCGGCACCTTCGTGCCCGTCATCCCGCGCGACCTGCGGCTCGAGGTCGAGGAGCGGATCGAGGCCTCCGGCCGCGTGCGGGTCCCGCTCGACGAGGAGGGCGTTCGCGCGGCGGTGCGCGGTCTGCTCGAGGCCGGCTGCGAGGCGCTGGTCATCCATTTCCTGCATTCCTACGCCAACCCGGCCCATGAGCGCCGGGCGGCGGAAATCGCCGCTGCGCTGTGGCCCAACGACCACATCACCACCGGCCACTCGCTGCTGTCGGAGGCCCGCGAGTTCGAGCGCGGGGTGACGGCGGCCGTGAACGCGTCCGTGCAGCCGATCCTGAAACGCTATGTGGAGCGGCTGCGCACCGAGCTGTCGGCCCGCGGCTATCGCCGCGACTTCCTCGTCATGAACGGCAATGGCGGCATGATCACGGCCGCCAATGTCAGCCGCGAGGCCGCCAAGACGGTGATGTCGGGGCCGGCTTCGGGCGTGATGGCGGCCGCCTATACCGGGCGCCGGGCCGGCCATCTCAACCTGATCACCTACGACATGGGCGGCACCTCGACCGACGTCGCCCTGATCCGCGGCGCGCAGCCCGCCGTCTCCAGCGAGATCGAGATCGAATATGCGATGCCGATCCACGTGCCGATGGTCGACGTGCGCACGGTCGGCGCCGGCGGCGGCTCGATCGCGCATGTCGACGCGGCCGGCCTGATCCGCGTCGGGCCGCAAAGCGCGGGTGCGGCTCCCGGCCCCATCTGCTACGGCAAGGGCGGCACCGAGCCGACCATATCCGACGCCAATCTGGTGCTCGGCCGGCTGAACCCCGGGCGCCTGCTGTCGGTCGACACCCCGGTGACGGTGGAGCGCGTCGCCGCGGCCTTCGCCGACAGGCTCGGCAGCCGCATCGGCATGGACGGCGTGGCGGCGGCCGACGCCGTGCTCCGGCTGGCGAACCTGAAGATGGCCGGCGCGATGCGGATGGTCTCGCTCGCCAAGGGGCACGACCCGCGCGACTTCACCCTGTTCGCATTCGGCGGGGCCGGGCCGCTGCACGCCTGCGCGCTCGCCCGCGAGCTCGGCATCCCGAAGGTGCTGGTGCCGGCCCGGCCCGGCATCACCAATGCGCTCGGCTGCGTGGTGGCCGATATGCGCCACGACTTCGTGCGCACCCTCAACCGGCCGCTCGGCGAGCTCGACGAGGGCGAGATGGCCGCCATCCTCGAGGACCAGAAGGCCAGCGGCCGCGCGCTGCTCGCGCAGGAGGCCGTGGCGCCGCAAGGAGTGCGCTTCCTTCACTCGGCCGACATGCAGTTCGTCGGCCAGACGCATCTCATCACCGTCACGCTCCCTTCCGCCGCGCCGGACCGCGCGACGCTGCAGCGCCTGTTCGAAGCCGCCTATTTCACCCGCTTCAAGGTGACGCTGCCGCAGATCCGGGCAAATCTCGTCAACCTCAACACGTCGGTGATCGGCACGCACCCCGAGGTCGATCTGTCGACCTTGATCGACCCTGCCGGCCGCGCGCGCTCGCTCCGCGGCGCCATGATAGAGACGAGGCCGGTCTGGTTCGGCGGTGCGTGGCGCGACACCCCCGTCTATGCCCGCGAAAAGCTGCCGCTCGACGCCGAGATCGAAGGCCCGGCCATCCTCGAGCAGCTCGACGCGACGACCGTGCTGGAGCCGGGAGATCTGGCGCGGGCGGATCGGGAGGGGAACCTGGTGGTGGAGGTTGGCGCGTGATGCGCGGCGCGGGCGGTCCAGATTCTCCGGCTGCGGGGAAAAAAGCCCCTTCCGCCGCGCCGGAGCCTTCTTCCGTGACCGGCGAGGCCACGACGCTCGACGCCATGACGCTGTCGGTCATCGAGGCCGGCCTCAGCCAGGTCTGCGACGAGATGGATCTCGCCTTTTCGCGCGCCGCCTTCTCACCCGTCATCGCCGAGGCGAACGACCGCTCGGACGGTATCTATTCGGCAGAGGACGGCGCGCTGATCGCGCAGGGGCTGGGCGGCCTGCCGGTCTTCGTCGGCGTCATGCAGTATTCCACCGGCAGGCTGATCGAGATGATCCGCGACGGGGAATGCCTGCCGCCGGAGCCCGGAGACGTCTACATCGTCAACGACCCCTATCTCGGCGGCACCCACCTGATGGACGTGCGCTTCGCCAGGCCGGTGTGGCGCGGCGGCAGGATCTGGTGCTGGCTGTCGAACACCGGCCACTGGCCCGACATCGGCGGCGGCGTGCCGGGCGGCTTCTCGGCCTCGGCGACGGCGGTCGAGCAGGAGGGGTTGCGGCTGCCGCCGGTCAAGCTGTTCAAGAAAGGGCGGATGGACCCCGAAATCTACGCCATCATCACCTCCAACATCAGGGTGGCCGAACAGCGGATCGGCGACATCCGCGCGCAGGCCGCCGCGCTCGAGATCGGCGAGGAACGGCTCACCGCGCTGCTCGACCGCTATGGCGACGCAACGGTCGAGGCTGCGATCGCCGAATTGCGCCGGCGCGCGGCCGAGCAGATGCGGGCCCGCATCGCGCCGATCGCCGACGGCGTCTACCGGGGCACGGCCATCGTCGATTCCGACGGCGTGGTCGACGTCCCGCTGACCATCGCGCTGGCCGTGGAGAAGACGGGCGACACGCTGACCTTCGACTTTTCCGGCTCGAGCCCGCCCTGCCTCGGGCCGATGAACTCGGTCCTGGCGACGACGCTGTCGTCGGTCTATCTGGCCATCCGCCACATCTTTCCCGACGTTCCGCTTTCGGCCGGCGCCTTCGAGCCGCTGGTGGTGCGGCGGCCGGAAGGCACCTTCCTCGATGCCGCCTATCCCCGCCCCGTTTCAGGCTGCGCGGCGGAGGTCTCGCAGCGCATCGCCGAGGCCGTCTTCTCGGCGCTCGTGCCGGCATTGCCGGACAGGGTGACCGCGGCGCCGGCCGGCACGTCCGGCAATTTCGGGCTGGGCGGGCACGACCCGGAAAGCGGCCGCGGCTTCGTCATGTACCAGCTCTCGGGCGGCGGCTACGGGGGAAATGCCGGCCATGACGGGCTGACCAACGGCTGCTCGACCATCGGCATCTCGAAATCGCCGCCGGTGGAGATCATGGAGCAGAATTTTCCGGTGCTCTATCGCCGCTATGCGCTGCGCGAGGGGTCCGGCGGCGCCGGCCGCCACCGCGGCGGCTTCGGGCTCGAATACGAGATCGAGCTCCTGCGCGGCGAGGCCCGCGCCTCCTTCGTCATGGATCACGGCCGCTTCGGCCCGCAGGGCGCGCTCGGCGGGGCCGACGGCGCGGTGAACACAGTCACCGTCTGGCGCGGGGGCGTCGCGCATGTGCCGCCGCATCTGTCGAAGGAGCAGGATATCCCGATGAAGGCCGGCGACCGGGTCGAGGTCGGCACGCCGGGCGGCGGCGGCTATGGCGACCCCTTTTCCCGCGATCCGGCGAAAGTGGCCGCAGATGTGCGCCTCGGCTACTACACGCGCCAGCAGGCGCAAAGCCTGTTCGGCGTCGCGCTGACGGCCGAAGGCGAGCCCGACCCGGACGCCACGGCCCATCTGAGGGCGCAGCGCAGCGCCTGAAATGCGGAACGGCGCGGAGAGGGCCGCGCCGTTTCGGGTCTTTCCGGCGGCCGGCTTCCAGAGCGTTTCCGTTTTGAGGGAATCAGAACAGACGCTCCAGGTGCCTGGTTTATCGCGTTTCCAAACCCAATAAGCGGTGTCCACCTATTCTGGAAACGCTCTACCAGCCGAACTGGAAGGTGGCGCCGGTGCCGCCGGTGCCGTTCTGCTGGACGTGGCCCTGGGTGCTCCTGCCGAACTGGAACAGGCCGTAGGCATTGCCGTTGCCGTTCTGCGCCAGGGTGCCGACATGGCCGTCGCCTTCCTGATGGACGACGCCGAGATTGCCCGACCCGTTCTGGGCGAGCCCGGCCATGTTGCCGAAGCCGTTCTGCCTGATGCCGCCATTGCTGAAGCCGTTGGCGAGCGCATACATGCCCAGCCCGACGCGCATGGCCTGGGCCTGCTCCGCATTGGCGGGAACGAGGTCGATGGAGATCTGGCCCGCCAAGGCGGGGGCGGCAAGCGTAGCGGTGCCGGCGACAGCGGCGGCGATCACGGTGGCGAAACGGGTGCGGGACATGGTTTTCTCCTCTGGTTGCGGTTCGGCGGCTCTTTCCAGCCGATGGGAGAGACAATGGCGCGGCCGCCCTGAACCGGGCCGGAACCCGGCATTCAGAAATCGTTAATCTCCCGACCCCGCCGCGGCATGCGAAAAGGGCTCCGGTCGTCCGGAGCCCTTTTCGGGATGCGTCGCATCGAGGACGGAAGTCGACATCGCGCGACCGCATCGGAGCCGGGCCGTCATCCTTGGGGCAAGCCCGAGGATGGCGGCGCGCGCCGGCGTATGCGGTTGCCCTGGGGAATGCGGGCCTGTGCCGCGGCGCGTCAGAGCGCGCCGCCGGCCCGTTCCTCGCAGCGGGCGGTCTCGCCGCCGGCGGCAAGCTCCAGCCGCGCATCGTAGATGCCGTTCGCGCCGAGCATCACCCGGCCGAGCTCGGCCGGCGCGCCGGGAGCGACGGAAAAGCCGCCGCCCTGGCGGATGGTCGAGCCGCCAGGGCCGGCAACGCTCTCGACCGTAAACCGGTATGTGCCGCCAAGCGCGGCGTCGCTTTCGGCCAGCGCCGCAAGAGAAATCATGCCGCCTGCCGTGCCGGCCACGATCTCGCAACGGAGCGCGCCTTCACCGGCATTGCCGGAGGCGAGCGCGGCGCCGGCAATGCCGGCTGCGCCGAGCGCCGCATATGAAAGGGATTTGCCGATCCTGAACATCATGCTCTCCTTTTGCGATGGCCGCGGCCGGGATGCGCGGCGGCGCTCCCGGCCCGGCATCGTCACCGAAATCCACCCGTCACGGGCAGGTCTGGACGAAGGCAGCGACATTGCCGCCGCCGGTCTGGGCGATATCGGCGTCGCAGCCATGGCCGACCTGCACGCCGGCGGCGACGTTGCCGTTGCCGTCCTGGGTGAGGATCGCGTTGTGGCTGGAGCCGAACTGGCCGACGCCGGCCTGGTTGCCGTTGCCCTGCTGCCAGGTATCGGCGTAGTTGTCGAAGCCGTCCTGTCCGACAGCGGCGGTGTTGTGGTTGCCGTACTGGCGGCTCACCGAGCTGTTCCAGACGCCGTTCTGGTAGACGCCGATCGAATTGTGATGGCCGGACTGGACGCCGCCGGCGCTGTGGCCGAAACCGAACTGATCGATGAAGACGCTGTTGGCGAAAGCGGGCGCCGACACGGAACCGACGAAAGCGGCGGCGATTGCGGCGATAACGAGCTTGCGGGTCATTTCTGTCTCTCCTCTGGGTCCGGGCGGGTCGCCCTGTTCACGAGGAGAGTTCTAGGCAGCCCGTCTCGAACCCGGCCTGAACCGCGCATTCACGAAGCGTTCACCGTGCGGATCCGTCCGCAACGGCCATGCGCGGCGCGTCAGGTCAGCCGCGCCAGCAGCCTGACGAGGGCGGCCGCCTCGCGCGGCGCAAGCGGCGCAAGCGTCTCCTCGCTGATCGCCTCGCCGCGCGGCAGCAGCGCCGCGATCAACGAGCGGCCGGCCGCCGTCAGGCTGACGACGCGGCGGCGGCGGTCGGAGCCGTGGTTGGCAAGCTCGACCAGGCCGCGCCGCTTCAGCCGGTCGATGACGCCCTTCACGGTCGCCGCATCCATCGCGATCATCTGCCCGAGCTGGTTCTGCGAGGCCTCGCCCACCTCCGCCAGGCGGGCAAGCGCGGCAAACTGCGGCGGCGTCAGGTCCGGGATCGCTTTCGCGAAGATCGCCAGATGGCGCTGGTTGGCCTTGCGCAGCAGATAGCCGACCTGCCCGTCGAGCCGATAGGGCGCGGCCGCCGCGTCCGCCACCAGCCTGAGGCTAGGCGCCCGCTCGCTCATCGCAGCCCGTCCTCGCCCTTGACCTGCCAGGCCTCAAGCCCGCCCATGCGCGCATGAACGCGCCCCCCGACCGACATGGCGAGAACGAACAGGATCTCGTCGGGGCGCGGCCCGTCATGGGCGGTCACCGTGATCGCGTCGAAATGGCTGCGCACATAGGCGGCATTGGCATGGCCGAGCGGCACGTCGAGGCTCGACCCGAAGGCGCCGACCTTCATCGCCGACGGCACGATCGCCTTCGACGCACCCAGCCGCTCGCGCATCGCATAGCCGCCCGGCGCATGCCACAGCGCGCCGTGCTCGATCTCGCCCGCGGTGCCGACGATGGCGCCCTTGCCGTACCCGTCGATCGCCGCCGCATCGCCGCTAAGCGCCGCGATCAGCCGGCTGGTCAGTTCGCGGCCGAGCGGCTTCAGGTCCTCCATCGCCGGCTGCAGATCCTGCGCATAGCGCCCGGCGAACGGGTTGCCCACGAGCGCCAGCGCGGCGCCGCGCTGGCGCGGCCGCTCGGGCGCCGGGCCGCCTTCGTGGCGGATCTCCTCCGTCACCACCATGATCTTGCGAATGGGGAATTCAGGCATGTTTCCTCCAATGTGAGCGCCGGCTTTCCCTTTCCTTTCAGGCAAGGGCGGCCGCAAAACGACCGGGTCGGGTCGAAATCCCCGCGCGCGACCGGTTCGCCCCCTCCAGGGGGCCTCGCCCGGCGCCCGCCCCCGTCAGGGGAAGGAACGCGCCGGCGATGCGGCACTTCCGCGCCAGAAACAGCGCGGCGGCCTCGATCAGCCCTTTGCAGCGCAAATCCTCGGCCACCGCCAGGCCGCCTCGCAGCGCTTCCTCGATCTCGGCATCCGCCAGGGAGCCGACCGCCACCGTCACCGGGCGCCCGCCGAGGTCGCTGTCCGGCGCAAGCTCGTTTGCCGGCTTTCTGGCCACTTCCGGGTGGCCCGGCAGGTCGACCGCATTGGCGATGATCGTGGCCGCCGCGTCGGCTGCCGCCCCGGACCGGGCCAGCACCGTGACCGCATCCGCGATCCCCAGCGAGAAGGAGCGGCCGCGCCAGCCCGAGGTCGCGACGCCGCGAACGGCTGAGGCCGCGTCGATCTCCACGCGGTCGGCGAAACCGTGGCCGGTGCCGGCGATCGCGAGCCGCAAGGCCTGCCCCGGCGCGAGATGAAGGGCGATGTCGCCGCCGTCGTTGACATAGGCGCGGGCAAGGGCGCGGCCGGCGGTCATCGCCGCCAGCACTTCGTCGGCGACGCTGCCGGCGACCGCCGCCATTGGCGTGACGAAGACATCGGCCAGGGGCCGGCAGGCGGCCTCCATGCGCCGGGCGGTCGCGCCGGCGAAAGCGCGCGGGGCGGCAGGGTCGCACGGCCTCCGCAGCTCGGGCAACTCGGCGACCAGCTCGTCGAGGATGGTGCGAAAGCGGGCGGCGGCCTGCGCATGGGCCGCGCGCCGCTCGGCTTCGGCGCCGAACGCCTCGACGATCAGGTCGATCGGCCCGTGGTTCAAGTGCAGCCGGCGGCCGTCGGCCAGGACGGATATCTGCGCGCCGGTCATCCGCGATCGCGCTCCGCCTGCGCCAGCGGCGGCCAGGGATTTCCGCGCGGGGCGGCCGCCGCGCTGCGGTCGTTGCCATATTCGCCGCCCGTCGCGAGCACGTCGGCGACGCTGCGGATCTCGCCGGCATGGCCGCCCAGCGCGATATAGTGGTCGCGGCGCAAGGTGAACTCGATCGGCGCGACGAGCGCCGGCGTCGGCACGTAGCCGAAGGCGTTGTCCGGCAGGCGGGTGACGTCGACCATCAGCGTGATGCCGCCGCCCGGCCAGACATAGGCCGGCGCGCCGCCGACCGTCACATAGGTCTGGAGCCGGTGGACGGACCGGGTCAGGTTGACCGGGTTTTCGGTGACGCCGGCGCGCAGCGAGCCGCCGGCGCCGGCCATGAACAGGACCGTGCAAAGCGCCGGCTCGCAATTGTCCTCGATCAGCTCGACCGACCTGCGCAGCCGCTCTGGAAACGGCCTGGCGACCGGTTGCAGCGCAGCGTCCAGCTCGTAATAGGCGAACTGCTCGCCGGTGGTCGACACCATCAGCAGCGATAGGCCGGGGCGGGCGCCCTTCTTGTCGTTCCAGGGTCCGAGGATGGCAAGCGGGTCGGAAAGCTGCGTGCCGCCCCATCCCAGCCCCGGCTCGGAAACCTTGAAGTAACGGCCCGGCGTGGAGCGCCGGCCGACGATCCTGATGCCGGTGTCCTCCCAGCCGAGCACCTTGCCCGCCTGATGCTCCGAAACGACGCCGGTGATATGGTCGTCCACCACCACCACCTCGTCGACCAGCCCGCGCCATTGCGCGGCGAACATGCCGATCGCGGCCGAGCCGCAGCCGACGCGCATCCGGCGCTCGGCCTTGCCGTCGATGACCGGGGCGGCGCCCGCCTCGACCACCAGTCTCGAGCCGCCGTCGATTTCAAGCTCGACCGGCTTGCGGTTGCACAGCGCGAGCAGCGTGTCGCAGGTGATGCGGCCCTCGGCCTTGGAGCCGCCGGTCAAATGGCGCACCCCGCCCAGTGACAGCATCTGCGAGCCGTATTCGCCCGTGGTCACGTGCCCCACCGGCTCGCCGCCGGCCCGCACGGTCGCCGCCTCGTCGCCGATGTGGCGGTCGGTATCGATCTTCACCTTGACGCCGCAATAGGAAAAGATGCCCTCCGTCACCACGGTGACGAGGTCGACACCCTCGACCTGCTGGCTGACGATGAAGGGCGCTGGCTTGTAGTCGGGATAGGTGGTGCCGGCGCCGATGCCTGAGACGAACCGGCGCCCGGTATTGACCGGATTGCCGTCCCAGGCACCGGCCTCGCCCTGCACGAACGGAACCAGTGCGGCGCCCTCATCCTGCGCGTGGTGGAGGATCGTCAACGGGTCGCAACGCACGATGCGGCCGCCGAAATTGCCGTAGCGGTCGCAGGCCCCGGTGCGGCCCTCGGCGATGTAGCACATGACCGGGCAGGCATCGCAGCGCAGCTTGTCGGACGCCGGCTTTCCGGCCGGCTGCGGGGGCTCGAAGCGCTCGACGAGCTCGTTCATGGGGCGGGCCGCCCGGAAGAGGTCGGCGCTCCATGTTGCCCCGCCTCACGGATCGCCGCGAGCACCCGGCTGGGCGTCGCCGGCAGCCTCGTCACCAGCGCGCCGGTGGCATGGCGGATCGCATTGAGGATCGCGGGCGCGGTGGGGATCAGCACATGCTCGCCGAGCCCCTTGGCGCCGAACGGGCCCTCGGGGTCCGGCACCTCGACAAGGATCGTCTCGATCTCGGGCACGTCGCCGATGGTCGGGATCAGATAATCGTGCAGGTTTTCGGTGCGGCCGGGGACATATTCCTCCATCAGCGCCATGCCGAGGCCCTGCGCGATGCCGCCCTCCACCTGCCCTTCCGCCAGAGCCGGGTTGATGGCGCGGCCGACATCGTGGGCGGCGGTGATGCGCACGACACGCACGGTGCCGAGCGCCATGTCGACGTCGAGCTCCGCCACCTGCGCGCCCCAGCCATAGACGGCATAGGGCCGGCCCTGGCCGTTCTCGTCCAGCGGCGCGGTCGGCGGATCGTAGCTTTCCTCGGCCCTGAAGACATAGCCCTCGGCATCCGCCGGCAGGACCGACAGATCGATGCGCCGCGAGGCCGCGCCCTCGCGCACGACGATGGCGGCGCTGTCTAGCGCAAGCCCGGCCGCGGCGGAGACGTTGGCGAAGCGCAGGATCTTCTCGCGCAGGCTGCGGCCCGCCTTTTCGGCCGCCTTGCCGGAAATATAGGTCTGGCGGGAGGCGGAGGTCTTGCCGGCGTCCGGGGTCAGGGCCGTATCGGCGCCGACGAAGCTGAAGGCGTCCAGCGGCAGGCCGAGCGCATCGGCGCAGATCTGCGGAATCACGGTGTTGGCGCCCTGGCCGATATCGACCGCGCCCTGATGCAGAACGAGGCGTCCGCCGGCGGTCAGGCCGATCTTCATCGTCGACGGGTTGGGGATGCCGGTATTGCCGCAGCCGTACCAGCAGGAAGCGATGCCGACGCCGCGCCGCACGGCGCCGTCGTCCCGGTTGAGACGTCCGGCTTCGGCAAGCGCGCGGCGCCAGGCCGGCTCGAGCGCCGCGAGGCAATCGGAAATGCCGATGCCCCGCTCCATGAGATGGCCGCACACGGTCGGCTGGCCGTTGCGCAGGGCGTTCTTCATGCGGAATGCGAGCCGGTCCATGCCGAGCCGGCCGGCCAGCTCGTCGTAGAGCGTTTCCTGCATCACCGCCGCCTGTGGCACGCCGAAGCCGCGGAAGGCGCCGGACACGGGGCCGTTTGTGTGGATGGCGCGCGCCTCGGCCAGATAGGCCGGCGTGAAATAGGGGCCGCTGGCATGCACCGGCACGCGGGTCGCGACCGTCGGCCCCCAGCTTGCATAGGCGCCCGTGTTGAAGTCGCCGTCGAAGATCATGCCGGTGATCTTCCCGTCCGGATCGGCGCCGACCGTGGCGGTCATCCGCGCAGGATGGCGCTTGGTGGTCGAGGCCATCGAATCGGCACGGGTATAGGTGAGCGCGGCCGGGCGGCCGGTCTTCAGCGCCACCAGCCCGACCAGCGGCTGCAGCGACACGTCGAGCTTGGACCCGAAGCCGCCGCCGGTGGCGGCCGGGACGATGCGCACCTTGTCCGGCGGCAGGCCGAGCACGGCGGCGGTGTCGTCGCGGTCCATCACCGGCGCCTGCGTGCAGGCCCTGATCACCAGCGTGTCGCCATCCATGAAAGCATAGCCGGCTTCCGGCTCGATATAGGCGTGCTCGACATAGGATGTCTCGATCGTGCCGGTGACGGTCACCGCAGACGCGGCAAGTGCCGCGGCGGCATCGCCGCGCACCACGCGGCCGCTGGTCAGCAGATTGCCGGGGCGGGCCGGGTGCAGCGGCGCGGACGCCTTTCCCGCCTCGCAATCGAGCGCGTGCGGCAGGGGCGTCCACACGACGGGAAACGCCGCCGCGTCGAGCGCCTCGATCGCGGCGCGCTCGCCGGCGACGAGCGCCACAGCCTCGCCGCGGAAGCGCGCCGGGCTTTCCGCCAGGGCGGGCTGGTCGGCAAAGGGCGGGATGACGCCGAAGCGATTGCGGCCGGGAATGTCGGCGGCGGTGTAGACCGCGACAATGCCGGGATGCGCCGCGACGAAGCCGTCGAGATCGCCGAAGGAGAATTCCGCGTGCCAGTGCGGCGAGCGGATGACGAGCACAGACAGGGAATCGGCGGGGCGCTCGTCGGCGCCGAACAGCTCGCTGCCCAGCACCTTCGGCCGGCCGTCGAGGCGGGGGATCGAGGCGCCGACGACCCCTTCTGCCCGCGCATTGGCACAAGGATCTCCGAGCGGGCGCAGGAGGGGCTGTGCAGCCTGTGCGGACCGAGCCGGACCCTCATCCTCCCGCCCGGACCTTTTCCCCGCGAAGGACGCTGCATCCATCACCGCCGCGACGATCTTGCGATAGCCGGTGCAGCGGCACAGGACGCCGCCCAGCGCGTCCCCGACCTCGCCCTCGGTGGGATGCGGGTTTGTCTCCAGCAGGGCGGATCCGGCGATCAGGAAACCGGGCGTGCAGATGCCGCATTGCGCCGCGCCATGGCGCAGGAAGGACGCCTGCAGCGCCGAAAGCGCGCCGTTCGCCAGGCCCTCGACGGTGCGGATCTCGGTGCCCTCGGCCTGCGCCACCGGCACCAGGCAGGCACAGGCGACCTCGCCGTCGATCAGGACCGTGCAAGCGCCGCAGTCGCCGGCGTCGCAGCCGACCTTGGTGCCCGTCAGGCCGAGCCGGTCGCGCAGGACCGACGACAGCCGGCCCATTGGCGGCGCGTCCACCACCACGTCGGCGCCGTTGACGCGGAAGGCGATGGGTGCCGCGGCGTGGTTCATGCTGCCGCCTCGCGGATATGGGGGCCGCCCGCCGCCCGCAGCGCGCGGCCGACGATCTCCCGCACGGCGGCGAGGCGATAGGCGGCCGTGCCGCGCACATCGTCGATGGGGGTAAGTCCCTCCAGGTGCCGTTCGTCGACGATCTCGGGCGAAAGCGCGGCGGCCTGCATGCCCACAAGCGCCGTTTCCAGCCCCGGCAGGCGCCGCGCCACCGGCGAACAGGCGCCGACGGCGACCGCGGCGTGCGCCACCCGCCCGTCAGCCCCGACGAGGATGCGCGCCGCCGCCATCGCGATCGAAATGACGAGATAGCGCCGCGCGCCGAGCTTGACGAAGGCGGAGCGCCCGCGCGCCGCAGTTTTCGGCACCCGGATCGCCGTCATCACCTCGCCGGCGGCGAGCGCCGTCCTGCGGTTGCCGAGGACGAAGGCCGCGAGCGGGGCGAGCCGGCGGCACCCCTGCGAGCGCAGTTCCACCTCGGCGTCGAGCGCGAGCAGCGGCGGAACGCCGTCGGCGGCCGGCGAGGCGTTGCAGAGATTGCCGGCGACGGTCGCCCGGTTCTGGATCTGCGGCGAGCCGACCTCGCGGGCGGCCTGGCGCAGCGCGTCGAAGGCGGGCGGCAGGTCCGCGCGCGCGATGTCGGTCCAGCATGTCAGGGCGCCGATCACATGATGGCTCGCGGTCTCGGAGATACCGGCGAGCTCCGCGCCGAGGCGCGAGAGATCGAGCACGTCCTGCGTCAACGGCGCGGCGCCGAGCGCCGGGTAGAAATCGGTGCCGCCCGCCAGCATCCGCCAGCGGCCCTCGGCCAGCAGGCCCAGCGCCTCCTCCACAGATCGCGGTCTGGCGTAGCGCGCCACGGTTCCACTCCGGCCTTCTCGCCTCCTGCCGGACGGGTCGGATGCGGGGCCAAATTCATTGGTGTGCAAATGATATCAATCGGCCGAGGCTTGTCAAAGCCATGTTTCCCGGCCCATCTTCCCGCAATGGCAATCCGAGGCGGAGAAGAGAGTTGGCGGATACGGCGCTGATCGTGATCGACGTGCAGAACGACTTCTGTCCGGGCGGGCGGCTGGCGGTCGCCGGCGGCGACGAGATTCTGCCCGTCGTCAACCGGCTGATCGCGCAGGCCGACCATGTCGTGCTCACCCAGGACTGGCACCCGGCCGGCCATTCGAGCTTCGCCTCCAGCCATCCCGGCCGCGAGCCGTTCTCGTCGATCGAGATGCCCTACGGTCCGCAGACGCTGTGGCCCGACCATTGCGTGCAGGGCAGCGAGGGGGCGGCCTTCCATCCCGATCTCGACCGGACCAGGGCGGAGGTGGTGGTGCGCAAGGGCTTCCGCCCCGCCATCGACAGCTATTCGGCCTTCTTCGAGAACGACCACGTCACGCCGACCGGGCTCGGCGGCTATCTCAGGGAACGCGGCATCGGCCGGCTGACGATGGCGGGGCTCGCAACCGATTTCTGCGTCGCCTATTCCGCGCTCGACGCGATGCGGCTGGGCTTCGACGTGACGGTGGTCATGGATGGCTGCCGGGCCATCGACCTCGGCGGCTCGCTGGCGGCGATGACCGGGAAGATGAAGGATGCGGGCGTGCGGATCGTGTGAGGGCGGCCCGAATGGCCGGCAAACCCCGAAAGCCACCGCTCCGCCATCCTCGGGCTCGTCCCGGGGATCTGCACGGATGGGTGAAGCCGGAGGCGGTTATGATTCGCCGATGCGGATAGATCCTCGGGACGAGCCCGAGGATGGCGGCAGAGCGCGGCCGGTCAGGCCACGGCCCGCGCCAGCGCGCATTGAGACCACAGGCCCGACAGGGCCGAAACCAGCCGGTCGATGTCGGCGTCGGTGTGGAGCGGCGTCGGAGTGATGCGCAGCCGCTCGGTCTTGCGCGGCACGGTCGGGTAGTTGATCGGCTGCACGTAGATGCCATGCTCGTCGAGCAGGATGTCGGAGAGCCACTTGCACTTGGCGGCGTCGCCGACCATCACCGGCACGATATGGCTGGGGTTCGGCATATATGGAATGCCGATCGCGTCGAGCCGCGAACGCACGGCCGCCACGCGCTCGCGATGCCGCATGCGCTCCATCTGCGAAACCTTGAGATGGCGGATAGAGGCGATGGCGCCGGCCGCGACCGCAGGCGGCAGCGCCGTCGTGAAGATGAAGCCGGACGCATAGGAACGGACGAAATCGATCAGTCTCGCCGAGCCGGTGATGTAGCCGCCGATGACGCCGAAAGCCTTGCCCAGCGTGCCCTCGATGATGTCGATGCGGTCCATCAGACCCTCGCGCTCGGCGATGCCGCCGCCGCGCGGCCCGTACATGCCGACCGCATGGACCTCGTCCAGATAGGTCAGCGCGCCGTATTTTTCCGCCACTTCGACGATCTCGCGCAGGGGCGCGATGTCGCCGTCCATCGAATAGACGCTCTCGAAGGCGACGATCTTCGGCGTCGACGCGGGGAGCAGGGCGAGCTGCCGCTCCAGGTCCTTCACGTCGTTGTGCTTCCAGATGCGCTTTTCGGCCCGCGAATGCCGGACGCCCTCGATCATCGAGGCGTGGTTCAGCGCATCGGAGAAGATGACGACGCCGGGAATGCTGGCGCCGAGCGTGGACAGCGTCGTCCAGTTGGAGACGTAGCCCGAGGTGAAGATGAGCGCACCTTCCTTGCCGTGCAGGTCGGCCAGCTCGCGCTCCAGCAGCACGTGATAGTGGTTGGTGCCGGAGATGTTGCGGGTGCCCCCGGCCCCCGCGCCGCACCTGTCCAGCGCCTCGTGCATGGCGGCCAGCACCTTCGGATGCTGGCCCATGCCGAGATAGTCGTTGGAGCACCAGACGGTGACGTCGCGCGCCTCGGGGCCGACATAGCGCGCGGCGGCGGGGAACGCGCCGGCGCGCCGCTCCAGCTCGGCAAAGACTCGATAGCGGCCTTCCTCGTGAAGGCTGTCCAGCTTCGTGGCGAAAAAGGCTTCGAAGTCCATCTTGTTCTTGATCCCCCGCCGACGGATGCGGCCGTTGAATGCGGTATGGGCGAGATTTGCCCGGCGCGCAAGGAAAAGGGCGGCCGCCAAGGTGCGGCTCATTGACCCCCGCCGGCGCCGGCCGGGCGGCATCGGCGGAAGGTCCTACGCGGCGGAGGATAGCGGCCTTTCCGTCCCGCTCGTTGATCTCGATCAAGGATGCGTGCGCGCGCTCACGCACCGTCCGGGAACGCGGCAAGCGCGGCCTCGACGTCGGCGGCAAGCGGAATCGAAGGCTGCGCGCCCGGCTTGAGACAGGCAAGCGAGCCGGCGACGCCGGCGCGGCGCACGGCCACCCTCAGCGGCAGGCCGGCTTCCAGCCCCTGCGCGAGATAGCCGCAGAAGGTATCGCCCGCGCCCACCGTATCGACCGGGGCGACGGCCATCGCCGCGACATGGAAGAAATCCCCGCCGGCGGCGGCAAGGATGCCGTCGGCGCCGAGCGTGACGATGAGCATACCGCCGGTGCGGGCGGCAAAGGCGCGCATGCGGGCGGCCCTGTCGGCGCCTGGAAGCGCGAGCGCGGAGGCCGCCTGATCGAATTCCGTCTCGTTGGCGACCACGACGTCGGCCCTGTCGACGAGGGCGAGGCATTCCTGCCTGAACGGTGCGGTGTTGAGGATCGAGACCGCGCCGGCTCGGCGGGCGCGGTCGATGGCGCGCGCCACGGTGTCGACCGGAATCTCGAGCTGCAGGAGGACATGCTCGCCGCGCCCGAACGCCAGCGCGTCCACCGCCGCAGGTGCGACCCCGGCATTGGCGCCCGGCACCACCGCGATCATGTTCTCCCCGTCCTCGCCGACCAGGATGAGGGCGACGCCGGTCGCCGCATCGGCCGTCGCAACGGGGGCGAGGTCGACGCCGGCCTGCCGCAGCAGCATCGTCGCCTGCGCGGCAAAAGCGTCGCGGCCGGTCGCGCCGAGCATGCGCACGGCGGCGCCGGCGCGTCGCGCGGCCAGCGCCTGGTTGGCGCCCTTGCCGCCGGGCGCGGTGGCGAAGTCGGCGCCGGGCACGGTCTCGCCGGGGCCGGGCAGGCGCGCGACACGGGCCACGAGATCCAGATTGATCGAGCCGACGACGGTGATCACGGGCGGCACTCCTTCCGACCGACCACTCTAGCCGGCCCCGCGCCAAAGGAAACCGTCCGCTATTCGCAGCGCACAGTTACCTCGGCCCGGTACGAGCCGGCGGCGAAGACGCCCGCGATGCGCGTCGCGGCGAGATCGACGTCGACGAGGTGCGCCCCGTTGAGCACCTCCGTCTGGACCGCTCCCGGCACGGTGCCGCCCCCGTCGATCCGGTAGGTCGTCGAGAACGCGACATCCGCGTCGCCGCCGGGCGGGCTGCTCTGGAACACGGCCGGCGGCGGCGCCGAAACCCTGTAGCAATCGAGCAGGCCGAGCACCCAGCACAGCGTCGAGTTCGCATTGACCCGTATCCGGGCGGCGGTGCCGCCGGGGCGCGCCGAATCGAGCTTGCCGATAGCCGGATCCGGCACCATCACGCCGGCGCCGAGCACGGTGATCGTGCAGCTTCCCAGCAGCGGGGCGGCCGCAACCGGACCGGGGGCCGCAAGCGCGAGAAGCAGGCCGGCGCGCATGCGCCGCCGCCAGGCGCGTCTACCTGCCCGAACCGCGCCCATCGCCCCAGCCTTCATGCGCCCAGGCGCCGTCGGCGGCGGGCCGGGCGCCGCCGCCGCGCGCCAGCCCCATCTTGAGAAGGCGCAGCTCCATCTCCAGCCGCTCGACTTCCAGCGCATAGAGACGCGCGCAATCGAGCCGGCTCGGCGAGCGGCCGAGCGGGATCACCACCCGGCCATAGGTGGCCATCGAGCCGGCGGCAGCGCCGGAGCCGCCGATGACCCCGACGTCGAGATAGGCGCCGCGGCCGGAGATCGCGGAGCGGCAGGTGGTGCCGTCGGCCGCGCGCACCTCGTCCTGCCCCTGCGGCAGCGTGACGCCCGGCAACGAAAAGCCGTTCTGGTTCTGGTTGAGCGTGTAGATGTCGCCGGCCGCGGCTGGACCGCAGGCCAGGATGCAGGCGAGCGCAGTCAGCGCCGCACGGCGATGAACTTTCCGCATATCTGGGCCCTTATGCGCGTCTGGTTGTCGGGAAACGGAACGCTTTCGGTACAGATACGGATCTTGCGGACAGGCATGCCGGCAAACGGCACGACGACGAGGACGGAGCGCGAGGCGCCCGCGGCGAGCGCGAAACGGCCGGGCATGACGCGTGCCTCGACCGGCGCGAACGCCTGGTCGTAGACGCGGACATCGACATCGATGCGCCGGCCATAGGGATTGGCCGGAAAGACGCGCACCGCAAAGGCGTCGGTGAAGCTGACCACCTCGCCGCGCATCGGGCTCATCGACTGGCCGTGCGCCATGCCGCCCGCGCCGCACATGGCCGCCGCCAGCGCCACCCCGAGCGGGATGCGCGCGGTCATTCGCATCGCACGGTCACCGTGGCCTGATAGGTGCCCTCGGCGAAGCGGGCCGGGCCGCTCTTGGTGCCGACGAGATCGACCGATACCGAGGAGGTCCCCGGCCCGGCCAGCGCGGTCGGCGCGGCCGTCTCGGCGATCGGATGGGCGCCGGTGGCCGAGTAGGTCGGCGTCCAGGCGGTGGCGGTCACATCGGCGGCGGGCGTCGACACCACCGTCACCGGATCGACCGACAGGTCGACCCCGCCGGTCGTCGACAGGCTGACCAGGGCCGGCGCGCCGCCGGCAAGCTTGGAGCTCAGCGTGCCGAGGTCGGCGCTGGCGACCATCGTGCCGTTGGAATTGACGGCGAGCGTGCAGACCGCCGCGACCGTGGCGTCGAACGTCACGGCCGCGCTGCTGCCGTCGGCATATGCGAAACCGCATGGCGGCAGGCCGGCAAGAGCCAGTGCGAGGGCAAGGCGATACAGCACATTTTCACCTAAGGTTGCATAGCTTATGGCAATGCAACCTTAGGTATTGATGGTTAACGGACGGTTAAGCGCCTGCCGCTCCGCCGGCCGAGAGCTGCCCGGCCTCCCAGCCCAGCATGGCTCGCTTGCGCGTCAGGCCCCAGTGATAGCCGGTGAGCGCGCCCGACTTGCCGACCGCGCGGTGGCACGGCACCACGAAGGACAGCGGATTGGCGCCGATCGCGGCTCCGACCGCGCGGCTGGCACGCGGGGCGCCGATGCCGGCGGCGATCGCCGAATAGGAGCGGGCCCGCCCCATCGGGATGCGCAGCAGCGCCTCCCACACGCGCATCTGGAAATCGGTGCCGATCAGGACCACCCGCAGCGGCTCGTCGGCCCGCCAGCGCGCGGGATCGAATATGCGCGCGGCATAAGGCGCGGTCGCGCCCGCATCCTCGACAAAGCGGGCGTTCGGCCAGCGCGAGGACATGTCGCGCAACGCCTCGCGCTCGCCTCCGGGATCGCAGAAGGCGACGCCGGCCAGGCCGCGGTCGGTCGCCATCAGGAGCGCGATGCCGAAGGGCGAAACGTGCCAGCCATAGCCGATCGTCAGGCCGGCACCGCGGCTCTTGTAGTCGCCCGGCGACATCGCCTCATGGGTGACGAACAGGTCGTGCAGGCGGCCGGGGCCGGACATGCCGACCTCGTAGGCGGTTTCCAGAAGCGGCATGCCCTCGTCGAGCAGGCGGCGGGCATGGTCGAGCGTGACCGCCTGCAGGAAGCTCTTGGGCGACAGGCCGGCCCAGCGGGTGAACAGCTTCTGCAGCGCGGTCGGCGTCGTCCCGGCCGCCGCCGCCAGCTCCTCCAGAGAGGGCTGGTCGCGGTAGTCGACGCTGATCTTCTCGATCACCGCACGCACGGTCTCGTAGTCAGCACCGGCCGGGGTGACGTCGCGGCCGAGGCTCAGTTCCGGTTTGGCGATCGTCCGGTGGGTCATGGCGGCATCAATCATCGTGGGAGCGTTCATGGCAAGATCTCCTTGAGCGCGAATATCGGCGCCGCAAGGCATCAAGACCACCCGATTCCTGCAGAAAAGGACGCGGCTATCGGCCCTTCGCGGTCGCCAGCGCACTGCCGAAGGCCGTGGCGAAGCTCTCGCGGTCGTCCGGGTTGAGGAAGGCTCCGACCGGGACCGAACGCGCCCTGTCGGCCACGGCCATGCCGGTGATGCCGATCTCGGCATGGCGGGCGACCTCGAAGCGGGCCCAGAACGGGTTGAAGTGGTGCTGTTCCGAGCGGCCCGACGGCGCGACCTTCAGGATATCCAGCGCAGACCGCGAAACCGACACTTCCTCGCGGACCCGCGCGGCGCGATAGTTCCAGCGGAAGGCGAGCCAGAGACCCAGCACGTCGAGCCCGAGGAAGCCGAAGATGGGCCAGGCGCCCATCGCCAGGAAGAGACCGCCATAGAAAAGCCAGCACGCGACCAGCAATCCCATGAGAATGACGAAGCCCCGCTGCCCGAGCGAGCGGTGGGGGACGAGCAATGCGCGGAAAAGCGGCTCTTCCGCGGAGTTCATTCCGGCCATGAACCCGATTATAGAGCGATGATGCCGAGACCCAAGCCCAAAATCGCCGCACCCGCCGCCGCCCCGTCGAAAACGCGTGACAGCGGCAACGCCAGGCCGAAGCCGCGCCCCGGGCGGCGGCCCGCCACGCTCTACAGCGAAGCCGAGATCCGCGAGATCTTCCGCCGCTTCGCGATCCAGCGGCCGGAGCCGAAGGGGGAGCTCGAATCGGTCAACGCCTTCACGCTGCTGGTGGCCGTGGTGCTGTCGGCACAGGCGACGGACGCCGGGGTCAACAAGGCGACGCGGGAGCTTTTCCGGATCGCCGACACGCCGGAAAAGATGGTCGCGCTCGGCGAGGACGAGGTCGGCCGCCATATCCGCACCATCGGCCTGTGGCGCAACAAGGCCAGAAACGTCGTGGCGCTGTCGCAGGCGCTGATCGCGGAGCACGGCAGCCGGGTGCCGGACAGCCGCGAGGCCCTGCAGAGCCTGCCCGGGGTCGGGCGCAAGACGGCGAACGTCGTTCTCAACATCGCCTTCGGCCAGCCGACGATGGCGGTCGACACCCACATCCTGCGCATCGGCAACCGGATCGGGCTCGCGCCCGGCAAGACGCCGGAGGAGGTCGAACGCCGGCTGGTCGAGGTCATCCCGCCCGAATATATGCGCCATGCGCACCACTGGCTGATCCTGCACGGACGCTATGTGTGCAAGGCGCGGAAGCCGGACTGCGAGCTCTGCGTGATCGCCGACATCTGCAAGGCGTCCGTCAAGACCACCGACGTGCCGGCGCCGCTGGTCCCGATCGGCGAAGGGCCGCCGCCGCGCCCCGCGCGCGCCTGATCGCCGGCGGGACGGCTACGCGCCCGCGATGCCGCGCGCCATCATCGCGGCGAAGGCGGGGATGAGGAGGAAGACGGCGGCCTCCCAGTGGACCAGCCGGCGCACGGCCGCGATCTCGCTGTCCGGCACGACGTAGAGGCCGGTGGCGTTGTTGGCGGCAGAACGCCAGGCGATGATGCGCATGGTCGGCCGGATCGACAGCAGGCCGACCGCGGCAAAGGCGATCATCTTGGCCCAGAACGCCCAGCTGGCGACATAGAACTGCCAGCCTTTCAAACCGAAGAAGACCCGCGTCACACCGACGATCACGATCGCCAGCGCCAGCGCGCCGAAGATCTGGTCGACGCGCGCGACGACCCGGAGCTCGCGGCCGGCCAGCCCCGGCCGCAGCAGGATCAGCTCGGCGGCCAGCGCCGCCGCCAGCGCGAAAGCGAGCAGGTGATGCCCGATGGCAAGCAGAAGATCGACTAGCACCTTGTTCCCTCCGGACAGGACGTCCGGCCACCCTCGCCCCACGACATGGCGCTTTGGTGTCCACGGTTCAAGCCAAATCCGCAGCTATGGTTGACCGCGGCGCCGGTTGCCGGCGGGCGCGGCGGCCAGCGCGCCGCGCGCCTCGCTCGCAGAGAGCAGCTTGTGGAGATGGACCATCATCGCCGCGGCGAAGAGCGGAGTGAGAAGGTTGAGCAGCGGCACGGCCAGGAAGGCGGCGATCACCAGCCCGGCGCCGAACACGGTCAGGCCATTGCGGCGACGCATGGCCCTGGCGTCGGCCTGCGAACGGAACCGCATTGCGGCAAACTCGAAGAATTCGCGGCCGAGCAGGTAGCCATTGACGAGGAAGAAGGCCGCGACGTTGACGCCCGGCAGGAGCAGCAGGAACAGCGCCACGAGGTTGCCGAGGATGACGACGCCGAGGAACTTGATCGCCAGCCACAGCGCCGGAAGCGCGGGCATCGCCGTGCCCGGCGGATCGGCCGGGTAGTCGACCCGCTCGACCACCTCGGCGATATCGTCGAGGAAAAGGCCGGCCACCAGCGCCGTCACCGGCGCGATCAGCAGGGCAAGCGCCAGCGCCAGACCGATGCCGGCGAAAACCGCTGCGACGACGCCGAGCCAGCCGGCCCAGGCGGGCAGGCCGGGCAGCAACGCGTCGAGCCACGGCATGGCGAGATATCCGAACAGCTCGCGCAAGCCGAACCATGCCGCCGCCAGCGCGAGCACGGTCAGGCCGAGCGACTTCAGGAAGACGGCACGAAATTCGGGCGTCAGCAGGCGGGTGACCGCGGCGCGGGCGGCGTCGAGGATCATGGGCGGGCTCCTTCGTGCCTCGAAATAGGTATGCGGCCGCTGCGACGCAACGCCTCGCATCCGCCCCGGGGGCCCCGCGGGGAGCGCGGCCGAGGCTTGCAAATGGCCCTGCAGCGCCTTAACCCCGCGCGGGGACCTTTCAGCGACATGCGGAGAACCGAATGAGCCAGATCGACGTGCTGTGCATCGGCAATGCGATCGTCGATATCATCGCCCGGTGCGAGGACGACTTCCTGGTCGGCAACGGCATCACCAAGGGCGCGATGAACCTGATCGACGCCGGACGGGCGGAGCTTCTCTATTCGCGCATGGGTCCCGCGGTGGAGACGTCGGGCGGAAGCGCCGGCAACACGGCGGCGGGCATCGCCAGCTTCGGAGGCCGCGCCGCCTTTTTCGGCAAGGTCTCCAGCGACCATCTGGGCGAGGTCTACACGCACGACATCCGCGCGCAGGGGGTTGCCTTCGACACCAGGCCGCTGACGACCGAGCCGCCGACGGCCCGCTCGATGATCTTCGTCACGCCGGACGGCGAGCGCTCGATGAACACCTATCTCGGCGCCTGCGTCGAGCTCGGGCCGGACGACGTGGAGGCCGACAAGGCGCGCAGCGCCAGGGTCGTCTATTTCGAAGGCTATCTGTGGGACCCGCCGCGCGCCAAGGAAGCGATCCGCCTGACCGCCGAGATCGCGCATGCGGCGGGCCGCGAGGTGTCGATGACGCTGTCGGACCCGTTCTGCGTCGACCGCTACCGCGACGAGTTCCTCGCGCTGATGCGTTCGGGGACCGTCGACATCGTGTTCGCCAACGAAAGCGAGCTGAAATCGCTCTACGAGACCTCGTCCTTCGAAGACGGGCTCACGCAGATCCGCAAGGATTGCAAGCTCGCCGCGGTGACGCGCTCCGAGCGCGGCTCGGTGGTGGTGCGCGGAGACGAGACCGTGCCGATCGAGGCGATCGAGATCGCCGAGCTGGTCGACACGACCGGCGCCGGCGACCTTTACGCCGCCGGGTTCCTACACGGCTATACCAGCAACCGCACGATGGCCGAATGCGGCGCGCTCGGCTCCCTTGCGGCAGGACTGGTCATCCAGCAGATCGGCCCGCGGCCGATGACGAGCCTGCGCGACCAGGCCCGGCAGCGCGGGCTGGCCTGAGGCGGCGGCTCAGACGATATCTTCCGGCCGGCGGCCGGGCCGGCTGCGATAGCGCGGGACGCGCCAGCCGAACCACAATGCGCCGCCACGGATCGTGAACGCCACGAGGAAGGCCGCCACCGCAGCCGCCAGCAGCGGCAGGCCGGCGACGTCGGCCACGGTGAAGGCCAGCGCGCCGACGATCGCGGCGGTGACGTAGACCTCGGGTCGCAGCACCACGGACGGCTCGTTGGCGAGCTGGTCGCGCAGGATGCCGCCGAAGGTCGCCGTCAGCATGCCCATGACGACCGCCACGACGCCGGAGCCGGTGACGACCAGCCCCTTCCACGCGCCGAACACGCTGTAGGCGGCAAGCCCCACCGCATCGAGCCACAGAAGCAGCCTGTAGCGCGACTCGACCATATGGGCGGTGAAATAGACCAGCAGCGCCATCGCCAGGCAGATCAGGATGTAGTCCGGATTGGCGAGCCAGAAGACCGTGACGTCGAGGATCAGGTCGCGCACGGTGCCGCCGCCGATGCCGGTGACGCAGGCCAGGAACAGGAAGCCGATGAAGTCGAGCTGCTTGCGCGAGGCGGCAAGCGCGCCGGTGGCGGCGAACACAGCCACGCCGGCATAGTCGAACAGCAGGATCGGGTTCATGCACGCCTCCCGCGGCATGAATAGCGGAGACGGTCAGGCGGGGGAAGCGGGGCTCGCCGCTTCCTTACCCGTCGACGCTCACGAGGAAGGGGGGATCAGGGCCGCGCGCGGCCTTACGCGTCCTTCTCGGCCTGCGGGTTCGGCGGGCCGGGTTCGGCCGCAGCGCCGGCTTCGGCGGGCGCCCGGGGGCCGCCCCTTGCGACGCCGACCATTGCCGGCCGCAGGACCCGGTCGCCGATGACATAGCCGGTCTGGACGACCTGGACGACGGTGCCGGCGGGCACGTCCGCGTTCTGGACCTCGAACATCGCCTGATGGAAGTTGGGGTCGAAACGCTCGCCCTCGGGATCGAGCTTCTTGACTCCGTGGCGCTCGAGCGCGGCGAGCATCGAGCGCTCGGTCAGCTCGACGCCCTCGGCGAGCGTGGCCAGCCCGCCGCTCTTCTCGCCGGCGGGGATCGCGTCGAGCGCGCGCCGCAGATCGTCGGCCACGCCCAGCATGTCGCGGGCGAAATTGGCGATCGCATAGCTTCTGGCGTCCTGCACGTCGCGGGCGGTGCGCCGGCGCAGGTTCTCCATCTCGGCCACCGCGCGCAGGCGGCCGTCCTTCAGCTCCTCGTTCTCCTTCATCAGGCGCACCAGCGCCTCGTAATCGTCCGATGCGCCGCCGGCCTCGCCCGGCCCGGCGGCCTCCGCATACTGATTCTTCACCTGGGCCTCGCTGCCTGCCGCATTCTCGTCGGGCGCGCGTTCGTCTTTCGGCTGTTCGCTCATCGCCTCGTCCACTTGGGAATGGTTTGAAAGTCGAGCCGCATATCGAGCTTCGGGCAAGGAAAATCAAGGGGCGGCGGAGGGGCCTTTCCGGCCGGAGGGCACGTCCGGCAGGCCGACGCCGCCAACCGGCCCGGTGCGGACCTGGCTGTCGAAACCGGCGATCAGCGGCCGGCCGGCGGCGATCGCCGCCCGAACCTGCGGCAGGGCCAGCGAAGCCTGGTGCGCGGCCTCGTCCGCCCAAACCTCCGTCACCCACAAGGCGTCGGCATCGCCGGTGTCGCGCGCGATCACATAGCTCAGGCAGCCGGGCATGGCGCCGGTGCCCGCAAGCAGGATCGCGATCAGTTCCTCGCGCTTGCCGGGATGCGTGCGCATCCTGCCGATCAGGCCGAACATGAGCGTCTCCTTCCTCGAGGCTTCCCCGGAGGGCGTGTCCAGGCGGCTGCGGGCGACGGGCCTATTTCAGCAGCCGGCTGACGACCTGAGCAGTGTAGTCGACCATCGGCACGATGCGGGCATAGTTGAGCCGCGTCGGGCCGATGACGCCGAGCGCGCCGATGACGCGCGAATCCTTGTCGCGATAGGGCGCCACCACCAGTGACGAGCCGGACAGCGAAAACAGCTTGTTTTCCGAGCCGATGAAGATGCGCACGCCCTGGCCGTCCTCGGCCAGGTCGAGAAGCTGGACCAGCCCCTCCTTGGTCTCCAGGTCGTCGAACAGATGGCGCAGAAGGTCGATATCGGCCTGCGCGGTGACGTTTTCGAGCAGGTTGGAGCGGCCGCGCACGATGAGCCGCGCCGGGGCGGTGCCTTCCGTCCCCGCCCATACGGCAAGCCCGCGCTCGACGAGGTCCTGCGAGAGCTGGTCGAGCGCGGCGCGGGTCTCGTCCTTGAGGCGCGCGACCTCGGCCCGCGCCTCGGCCAGCGTGCGGCCCCGGATATGGGCATTGAGGAAGTTCGACGCCTCGTGGAGCTGCGAGGCGGTGACGCCGGCCGGCAGGTCCAGCACGCGGTTCTCGACGTCGCCGCTCTGCGAGACGAGCACCGCGAGCGCCTTGGTCGGTTCGAGCTGGATGAACTCCATATGCTTCAACGCCAGCTCGTTCTTGGTGGCCACGACGAGGCCGGCGCCGCGCGACATGCCCGAAAGCATCTGGCTCGCCTCGGTCAGCATGTGCTCCAGCGTCTGGCCCGAGCCAGAGGCCTTGACCTGCGCTTCGATGACACGGCGCTCCTCGTCGGACAGATCGCCGATCTCCATGAAGGCGTCGACGAAGAAGCGCAGCCCCTGCTGGGTGGGCAGGCGGCCGGCCGAGATATGCGGCGCATAGATGAGGCCGAGGCTTTCCAGATCCGCCATCACGTTGCGCACCGTGGCGGGCGAGAGCGATTGCGGCAGCAGCCGCGACAGGTTGCGCGAGCCGAGCGGCTCGCCGTCGCGCAGATAGCTTTCCACGACGGCGCGGAAGATGTCGCGGGAGCGCGCGTCCAGCGACTGGAGGTTCTGTTCGAGGACGGGCTTCGTCATGTCCTTGTCCTGATCGCCTGCAGCGGGAAAAAATATAGCCCGCGGGCGCCGGCGTGCAAGCAAGGCGGCCCGCAGCGGCGGCCTTTTCCTTTGCGTCCGCCCGAGCCTCCCGCTACAAGCCGCGCCAGGGAAACAATCCGCGAGGAAACCGACGATGCGGCCATCCGGACGCCGGCCAGACGAAATGCGCGCCATCTCCTTCGAGCGCGGCGTGTCGAAGCACGCGGAAGGCTCGTGCCTGGTCAGGTTCGGCGACACGCATGTGCTGTGCACCGCGAGCCTCGAGGAGAAGGTGCCGGGCTGGCTGCGCAATTCCGGCAAGGGCTGGGTGACCGCCGAATACGGAATGCTGCCGCGCGCCACCGGCGAACGCATGCGCCGGGAAGCCTCGTCGGGCCGGCAGGGCGGGCGCACGCTGGAGATCCAGCGCCTGATCGGCCGCAGCCTGCGCGCGGTCGTCGACCTGCAGCAGCTCGGCGAATTCCAGATCACCGTCGATTGCGACGTGATCCAGGCCGATGGCGGCACCCGCACCGCGGCGATCACCGGCGGCTTCGTGGCGCTCCACGACTGCCTGCGCTGGATGGAGCAGCGCAAGATGACCTCGGTGCAGCGCGTGCTCAGGGACCATGTCGCCGCGATCTCGTGCGGCGTCCACGGCGGCGAGCCGGTGATCGACCTCGACTATATCGAGGATTCGTCGGCCGGCACCGATGCCAATTTCGTCATGACCGGCAAGGGCGGCATCGTCGAGATCCAGGGCACGGCGGAAGGCGAGCCCTTCTCCGAAGCCCAGTTCTCGGCGCTGATGAACCTCGCCCGCGCAGGGATCGCCCGGCTGGTCGACCTGCAGAAGATGGCGATCGGGTAGCCTAGGGGTCCGCAGATGTCTGTGCCCTACGTCACGCGGCGGTTCTGTTGGTGGGAAATTTGCCGATGACGCCGTCCGCCATCCTCGAATCTGCCCTCTATGCCGACGACCTCGCCGCCGCGGAGGATTTCTACACGCGCATCATGGGGCTGGAGCGGATCGCGAAGGCGCCGGGGCGGCACGTCTTCTTCCGCTGCGGGGAAGGCGTGCTGCTGATCTTCGATCCGGCCGCGACGAAGATCCCGCCGGCGCCGGGCGCGAAGCTTCCCGTTCCGCCGCACGGCACGCGCGGGCCGGGCCATCTGTGCTTCGCCGCCACGGCCGAGGAGATCGACCGGTGGAAGGCGCACCTGATCCGGCACGGGATCGCGGTGGAGGCGGATTTCGCGTGGCCGCCGAAAGATGGCGAGCCGGAAGGCGGGCGCTCGATCTATTTTCGCGATCCGGCCGGCAACTCCCTCGAATTCGCCGAACCGCGCATCTGGGGGCTGTGATGCGCCGTCTCGACACCAAACGGCTCGTCGTGGCGAGCCACAACAAGGGCAAGCTCGCGGAGATCGCGGCGCTGATCGGCCCCTACGGCTTCGAGGCGCGGTCGGCCGCCGATTACGGCCTGCCGGAGCCCGAGGAGACCGGCACGAGCTTCGAGGAAAACGCCTATATCAAGGCTTTCGCGGCCGCCTCCGCCACCGGCCTGCCGGCGCTTTCCGACGATTCGGGGCTGGAAGTCGACGCGCTGGACGGCCAGCCCGGCGTCTACACCGCCGACTGGGCCGAGAAGCCCGACGGGACGGGCCGCGACTTCCGCATGGCGATGGACAAGACCGAGGCGCTGCTGCGCGAAAAGGGTGCGACCACGCCCGCCCGGCGCGGCGCCCGCTTCGTCTCGACGCTCTGTCTGGCCTGGCCGGACGGCCATGCCGAATATTTCCGCGGCGAGGTGGAAGGCCGGCTCGTCTGGCCGCCGCGCGGCGGCAAGGGCCACGGCTACGATCCCGTCTTCCAGCCGCTCGGCCATGCGCTCACCTTCGGCGAGATGGACGCGGACGAGAAGAACGGGACCGCCGAGCCGCTGTCGCACCGCGCCCGCTCCTTCGCCAGATTCGCGGCGGCGATGCTGGCGAAGGCATGACCGGCAGCCCGCCCGATGGGAAGCCTTCCCGCGCCGGCCCGCGGGCCGCGGAGGCCGCGATGACCGACCCCGGCTTCGGCGTTTACATCCACTGGCCGTTCTGCGCGGCCAAATGCCCCTATTGCGACTTCAACAGCCATGTCCGCCACCGGCCGATCGACCAGCCGCGCTATGCGGCGGCTTTCGCCCGCGAGATGGCGGCAATGCGGGCACGCACCGGCCCGCGCACGGTGACCTCGATCTTCCTCGGCGGCGGCACGCCTTCGCTGATGGAGCCGGAGACGGTCGGCGCCGTTCTGGAGGCGGTGGCGTCCAACTGGACGGTGCCCGCGGCGCTGGAGGTCACGCTGGAGGCGAACCCGTCCTCGGTCGAGGCCGCGCGCTTCCGCGGCTATCGCGCGGCCGGCGTCAACCGCGTGTCGCTCGGCGTGCAGGCGCTCGACGATGCGGCCCTGCGCTTTCTCGGCCGCCTCCACGACGTCGCGCAGGCGCTGCACGCCATCCGGCTGGCGCGCGAAACCTTCCCGCGGCTCTCCTTCGATCTGATCTATGCACGCCCGGGCCAGACCGTGGAGGCGTGGGCGCGCGAGCTCGAACAGGCGATCGGGCACGCCGCCGACCACCTGTCGCTCTACCAGCTCACCCTCGAGGAAGGCACCGCTTTCCACGCGCTGCATGCGGCAGGCCGGCTCGCGGTGCCGGACCCGGAACACGCGGCGGCACTCTACGCGGCGACGCAGGAGGTCACGGCCGCGCACGGGCTGCCGGCCTACGAGATCTCCAATCACGCGGTGCCCGGCGCCGAAAGCCGGCACAATCTCGTCTACTGGCGCTACGGCGAATATGTCGGCATCGGCCCCGGCGCGCATGGCCGCTTCATCGAAGGCGGCCGCCGCCACGTCACCTTCACCGAGCGCATTCCCGAGACCTGGCTCAACCGGGTCGAGGCCAGGGGCCACGGCGTCACCGGCGGGGAGACGCTGACGCGGGAACAGGAGGCGGACGAGTTCCTGCTGATGGGGCTGCGGCTCACGGAGGGGATCGACGTCGCGCGCTACGAGGCGCTGGCGGGGCGACCGCTGTCGGCACGGCGCATCGGCATCCTCCAGGACGAACGGCTGATCGAGCCGATCGGCAATTCACGCCTGCGCGCCACCGCCTCGGGCATGATCGTGCTCGACGCGGTGGTCGCCGACCTCGCCGCATAGACTCACGCCGCCGAAGGCCCCGGATCGTCGTCGCCGTCGAACGGGCGGCGCACTACCCGGCGGTGGGCCACCGGTTGCTGCGGCGGCTGCGCGGCGTCGTCGGCGCTGTGGACCAGCCGCAGCGCGGGGCGCGCAGGCTCCGGGGCCGGCGCCTCGCGCAGGATCGGCGCCGGCGGGCGCGTCACCGCCCGCACGGTCAGCGTGACGGGCGTCCCGTTTTCCAGGATGGCGATGGCTTCGCCGACCGCGAGGCCGAGCAGGGCCAACCCTCGCAGCGTCGTCACCGGCAGCACGGCTTCGGCCGGCCCTTCGACAGGACCCTGCGTCAGCAGGCGGGTCCCGGCCGTCTTGCCGTCGACCTCGTAGAGGACCCGGCTGTCCAGGGTCGCGACCGCGGCGGGAATGCTGCCGTCCGAGCGGACGTCGGCGCCCGCGAGCTTGCCGCGCAGCAGCGCGGCATAGGCGCCGTCCGGCTCGCGACACCGTTCCAGCATGGCTTCGAGGATCGCATGATCGCGGACGGTCAACAGGCATGGCGATGGATGGTTCACGTCTCGTCTCCCGGCGGACCGCGGCCGCCCGTGCAGGGTCTCAAGCTCGGCACCCCCCCGGGCCATCCGGACCCGGGGGTCAGACGCGCGGCCCCGAGCTCCCCTGCGCGGAGACGACGTCCAGGCTCATGCGCGCGCCTCGGCGAGCGGCTCGTCCTCGCTGGGATCCGGCTGGCGCACGGAAACCACGGTCAGCTCGTGGCTACGGCCGGACCGGTCCTCCCAGCCGATCGACTGGCCTTCGGTGAGGCCGATGAGCGCCGCGCCGATCGGGGTCAGGATGGAGACGCGCCCCTGCGCGATGTCGGCTTCGCCGGGATAGACGAGCTGAACGCTCTTTTCGGGACCGCTGCCCGACCGGAAGGTGACGTGCGAGCCCATGCGCACGACGGTCGCGGCCAGGCCGGCCTGCGGGCGGGTGCGCGCCCGGTCCAGCTCGCCGAGCAGCTCGTCGGCAACGTCGGCAAGGTTGTCGGGCGCCGACGAGGCGAGCCGCGTCAGCCGCTGGTGATCGAGATCACCGATGATGATGGGCGGCCTGCGCCGCCTGCTATTCGTCTCACTCATGTCGTTCGTCCGTCGGAATGCGCGCACGAACAAAGCGTGTGCGACGCGCGAAAATATATCTGGTGGATCAAGCGCCCCTGGCGGGCGACGCGGGCGGATCGTCTGGAAGAAGTCCGCTACGCCCTAAGCCCCCTCGGTCCGGGGGCGCAAAGCAGCCGGACCGGGGGTCAATATCCCGCGATGGGACACACCCGGAGAAAGAACAGGGACGGGACGACTGCGTGCTTCATGGACAGATATTTCGGTCCGGCCCGGCCGGAAGTCAAGCGGGGCGGGCGCCGGGGCGCAAGCAAACGGCGGTCAGACGGCGGCGGACGCCCTCTCCTCGCGGTCGGCGCGGCGCGCCACCGCCCAGCCCAGCGCGGCGCCCGCGAGCAGAACCAGGGCCGCGATGAGGAAGGCGAGGCCGGAGCGCGCCAACGGCATTCCGGGGCCGACCGACCAGGAATAGACCGCGCCGAAGAACAGCGGCGAGACGATGCCGGCGATCGAGGCGACGCTCATGCTGGCGCCCTGAAGCTGGCCCTGCTCGCTTTCGGAGACCCGCCGCGTCATCAGCGACTGCAGCGTCGGCATGGCAAGCCCCCACAGCGCATTCGGGAGCATGGCCAGCAGGAACAGCGTCCCGGTGGGCGCCAGCCCCATCACCGCGATCCCGGCCGCGCCGCCGAACAGGCCGGCGACCATCACCGCTCGGTCGCCGAAGCGCTTGACCAGCGGCCCGACGACGAGGCCCTGCACGATCATGTCGAGCACGCCGACCAGCGCCAGCAGGCTGCCGACCTGCCAGGCGGTCCAGCCGTAGCGGTAGCCGGCATAGAGCACGAAGACGGCCGAAAAGACATGGTGGGCGAAGTGCAGCAGGAAGGTGACGGTCGCCAATCCTGCCAGTTCGGCATGCGAGCGCAGCAGCGCGAGCGCGCCGACCGGGTTGGCCCGCTTCCACGAAAAGCGCATGCGCTTTTCGGGGGCCAGCGATTCCGGCAGCACGACCAGGCCGTAAAGGAAGGCGATGCCGCTGATGACGGCAGCGAACCAGAACGGGGCGCGCGGCGAGATCTCGCCCAGGAAGCCGCCGATCAGGGGGCCCGCGACGAAACCGGCGGAAAAGGCGGCGCCGATCAGCCCGTAGGCGCGAGCACGCTCTTCCGGCGGGGTGACGTCGGCCATGTAGGCGAAGACGGTGGTGAAGCTGGAAGAGGTGACGCCGGCGATGATGCGGCCGAGCGCCAGCCACCACAGGTCGGGAGCCAGCGCCATCAGCACGTAGTCGATGGAGAGGCCGACGGTGGACAGCAGGATCACCGGCCGGCGGCCATATTGATCCGACAGCGAGCCGATGATCGGCGAACAGAAGAACTGCATGCCGGCCCACAGCGCCACGAACAGGCCGTTGATCCAGCCGGCGCGCGCCTGCGAGCCCGCAAACTCCTCGATCAGGGGCGGCAGGACCGGGATGATGATGCCCATCGCCACGATGTCGAGCGCGGCGGTGACGAGGATGAATGCGATCGCCGCCTTGCGGCGGGAACCTGTGATTGCCAACATGGCGTGCGTTCCTTCGGGGCGCGGGTCTATACAGAAGCAGGGGCGGGAAAGCCATCCCGGCGCCGCAGTCTGGCGTCCATTGCTGACACTGTGTTGTCAGCAATCCACACCGCCGGGGGGAACGAGGGATCGATGACGGAAAGGGCGCAGGATCACCGCCGCAGCTTCATGGTCGGCGGCGCCGAGATGCCGGCGCGGCCGCTTTTTCCGGCGCTCTACCTGGTGGCGACGCCGATCGGGAACCTCGGCGACATCACGCTGCGGGCGCTGGAGACGCTGGCGGCGGCGGACGTCCTGGCCTGCGAGGACACGCGGGTGACGCGCATCCTGCTCGCCCGCTACGGCATCCGCCAGAAGCCCGTCGCCTATCACGAGCACAATGCGGCGGAGGCCGGCCGGCAGCTCATCGCGGCGCTCGTGCAGGGACGCAGCGTCGCGCTGGTCTCGGACGCCGGCACGCCGCTCGTTTCCGATCCCGGCTTCCGGCTGGTCGAGGCCGCGCGGCAGGCGGATATCGCGGTCGTGCCGGTGCCGGGGCCTTCGGCCGCGCTCGCCGCGCTGACGGCATCCGGCCTGCCGTCGGACGCCTTCTTCTTCGCCGGCTTCCTGCCGGTGAAGGCGGGGCAGCGGGCCAGCCGCCTGGGTGAGCTCAAGGCCGTGCCCGGCACGCTGATCTTCTACGAATCGCCGCGCCGGCTGGCCGACGCGCTTGCCGCGATGGCGGAAACGCTGGGCGACCGGCCGGCCGTCGTATGCCGCGAGATCACCAAGGCGTTCGAGGAGTTCCGCGCCGGGGCGCTGGCCGAGCTGGAGCGATATTACAGGGAAGCCGGCGCGCCGAAGGGCGAGATCGTCGTCTGCGTGGCGCCGCCGGGGGCGGCGGAGACCGTCCCGGGAGAAGATGTCGACCGGCTGCTGCTGTCGCTTTCGGCCGAAATGGGCGCCTCCAGGGCCGCGGCCGAGGCGGCGCGGCTCACCGGCGGCCGCAAACCCGAGCTTTACCGCCGCCTGCTGGAGCTCAAGCGCGATGGCTGACGCGATCCGGCTGCGGCACTACCGGCGGGGATACCGCGGCGAGCGGCTGGCCGCGCTGGCCCTGATGCTGAAAGGCTTCCGCATCGTCGCGCGCCGCTACCGCACGCCGCTCGGCGAGATCGACCTGATCGCGCGGCGCGGCGATCTTGTCGCTGTCGTCGAGGTCAAGGTGCGCCCCAGCCTGGTCGCGGCGATGGAGGCGGTGACGCCCGCCGCGCAGCGGCGCATCGAGGGGGCGGCCGATCTGTGGCTGTCGCGCCAGCGGGACCATGCGCGCCTGTCGATCCGCTTCGACCTGGTGGCGGTGCTGCCCCGCCGCTGGCCGGTGCATGTGCCGAACCTGTTTGCAGGGCGCGGCTGAGCCGCGACACCGGCGGGTCAGCCGCGGGGCGGCGCCCCCGGCCATGCTTTCGCGATCCGCGGATCGGCGGCGAAATCCGCCAGCGAGAACCCGAGCCGCTCGCCGGGCGCCTCGCCGAGCGCGATCGCCCCGGCTCCGGACAGCGCGATGCGCCATGTCGTGCGCCGCAACGGCGCCTGCCCGCGAAACGCCGTGCAGGACAGCAGCGCCAGATTGGCGCCGCGCTCGGGATCGCGCACCGAGCGATAGCGAATCACCGCGATGCCGGCCGCGCGCGCGGCATCGGCAAGATCGAGGCAGGCCGAATAGTCGGAAAACCGCGTCCACACGGCCGCGTCGCGCGAAAGCGGCGGCACGGTCAGGTCGATCGCCAGCGCGACCTCATAGGCCGCCTCGAAGCCGGTGAACTCGAGCGGGTTGCGCGGCAGCGGCGTGGCCGGGCTCTCGGCGAAGAACAGCAGCCGGTAGAACACCGTCTCGGCCAGCGCCGTCCGCGCCGTCTCCCCGGCATAGAAGACGCCCGGCGACCAGCCCTCGCGGCGGAAGCGCGAGCTGCCCGGATAGCGGCCGTAGCGGAAGGGCGTGGCGAGCAGGTAGTGGAGGCCGGCGCATTCCGGCGGCGCCGGCGGCTTGGTGCGCTCGATCTCGTCTTCCAGCAGCGCCTGCTCCTCCAGCGTGTCGACGAGCTTCATGGTCGACACCCGATGCTGGGCCTCCACCAGCCGCCAGCCCGTCCCGGCGCGCGGCCGCGCCTCAGAGCGGAGCGCGACGGGCGTCCAGATAGGCGAGGACATGGGAAAGCCCGTCTATGGTGCGGATACGTTCGGCCGGCACGCCGCCCAGGGCGGCATTCTCGGCGCGCAGCCAGCGCCGCGACACCGCGTCGTCGCCGCCGGTGATGGCGTCGAGCGAGCGGTAGAGCCGCACGAACAGCAGCGCCAGCTCGTAGGCCTTGCCCGACAGCGCGACCGCCCCCGGCCCGTGCTTCAGCCGCGACAGCGTCGCCTCCGAAACCCCGACCACCGCCGCGAGGTCGCGCGCCGTCAGTCCCAGCAGCTCGGCCGCGCGCAGCATCGCCTTGGCGACGGTTGCCTGCCGGTCGGAGCCCAGATCGGGCGCGGGTCGTGCCATGGCCATGCCGTTTCCTTTCATCTGAAAGGAAATATATTACCAGTTTCAGAGGAAATCAACGGCGGCTGACCCGCATCGGCAGGCCGCCCTGAGGATGCGTCGTCAGCTTCTGCACGGGCCACGGCCTCGTTTCCGGCAGGACGTCGAAGCGGAGGCGCGACATCAGCACGGCGAGCGCGATGATCGCCTCCTGCATGGCGAAGCTGGCGCCGATGCAGACGCGCGGGCCGGCGCCGAAGGGGAGGTACTGGTAGCGATCGATCGCCTCGCGCCGGCCGGGATGGAAGCGCTCCGGCATATAGGCGTCGGGCTGCTCCCACAGCGCGCGATGGCGGTGGATGGTCCACGGCATGACCAGAACCTGGGTGCCGCGGCGGATCGTCAATTCGCCATACGCGTCGTCCTCCACCGCCTCGCGGTTGATCGAGGGCGCGGGCGGATAGAGCCGCAGCGCCTCCTCGAAGGCGGCGCGGGTCGCCGGCATCGCCGCCAGCCATTTCGACGGGTCGGGCTCGGCCGCCACCACGCGGTCGATCTCGGCCTCGACCGGCTCCCGCTCCCACGGCGCCTGCGCCAGGCAGAAAAGGGTCCAGCCGAGGGCGCGGGCCGTCGTCTCGTGGCCGGCGCCGATGAAGGTGATGATGTTGTCCTCGACCTCGCCGCGGGTCAGCCCGTCCGGCCCCTCGGCCTTCAGCAGCAGGGTGAGGAAGTCGTTCGGCACGGCGCCGGGCGCGGCGCGCATCCCGTCTTCGCGCCGGCGGATCGTCTCGGCCACGATCTGGCGAAAGAAGGCAAGCGAGGAGCGGCCGAGCAGGCGCGTGATGCGCGGCAGCCAGTCCGGCGCGCCCAGAAGGTCGAGCGGGTCGACGCGGCCCATCGTCTCGAACAGCCGGTCGACCTGGCGGGCGAAGCTGCCCGGCTCGCCGGCGACTTCGCCGGAAAACAGCGTCTCGGCAAGGATGTCGAAGGTAAGCAGGGTCATGTCGCGCGCGATCTCGGCCGTGCCGCCCGCCTCGTAACGATCGGCGAAAGCCTGCGCGCGCGCCAGCATCGGCCGGGCGAAACCGCCGATATGACGCGGCGTGAAGACAGGCGCCATCGCCTTGCGCGAGCGCCGCCAGACATCGCCCTCGGCCGTCAGCAGGCCGTCGCGCAGGATCGGCCGCAGGATTCTCTGGCGCACCCGCGCCATCCGGTAGTTGCGCGCATTGTCGACCAGGACGTGGCGGATGAGGCCGGGATCGTTGGCGATCAGGAGCGGACCGGCGATGCCGCCCGGGATCGATACCCACGGCCGGGTGTAGGAGGGCTCTCCCCAAAGCTCCAGCGGGTTGCGGTAGACGATGCGCACCATCTCCAGCGTCGATGGCGGCGAGGTGCGCGGCGCCGGCGCCGGCGGCACGAAGGGAGCGGGCCTGGTGTCCATGACGAAGCCTTCGATTGCCGACTGAATGTAGGAACCGGCTGCCGACGGTGCAAACCCCGTCGTTCCGACGCCCGGACGGGCTGCCCGCCGCGGCCCGCATGCCCGCACGGGAAAGGGCCGCCGAAACTTGGAAAAAGGGGCGCAAAGACCTATATCTCAAGCATGTTCCGCGTCGCGATTCGGCGCGGTGGCCGTCCGGCCTTTCCGAACAGCCCCAGAAACGGATTCACATGACCGAAACGCCCGAAAACCTCCCCGGCGCCGCCAGCGGCTACGGCGCCGAATCGATCAAGGTGCTCAAGGGCCTCGATGCGGTGCGCAAGCGGCCGGGCATGTATATCGGCGACACCGACGACGGCTCCGGCCTGCACCACATGGTCTACGAGGTCGTGGACAACGCCATCGACGAGGCGTTGGCCGGCCATGCCGACCTCGTCACCGTCACGCTCAACCCGGACGGGTCCTGCACGGTCAGCGACAACGGCCGCGGCATGCCCGTCGGCCTGCATCCGACCGAAGGCGTGTCGGCGCCCGAGGTCATCATGACCCAGCTCCATGCGGGCGGAAAGTTCGACCAGAATTCCTACAAGGTGTCCGGCGGCCTGCACGGCGTCGGCGTCTCGGTGGTCAATGCGCTGTCGGTATGGCTGAGGCTCAAGATCCGCCGCGACGGCAATATCCACGAGATGGGCTTCACGCATGGCGACGCGGACGCGCCGCTCGCCGTCACCGGCACCTACGAGCCGCGCCACCTGCCCGGCACCTATGAGGGCCGCAGCGGCACGGAGGTCACCTTCCTGCCCTCCCCCGACACGTTCAGGGGCGTCACCGAATTCGATTTCGCCACGCTGGAGCACAGGCTGCGCGAGCTCGCCTTCCTGAATTCCGGCGTCCGCATCCTCCTGACCGACCGGCGGCGCGCCGACGTCAAGGAGCAGGAGCTGCACTACGAAGGCGGGCTGGAAGAGTTCGTCAAATATCTCGACCGCGCCAAGAAGCCGCTGATCGACCGGCCGATCGCCATCCGCAACGAGCGCGACGGCATCGGCGTCGAGGTGGCGATGTGGTGGAACGACAGCTACCACGAGAACGTGCTCGCCTTCACCAACAACATTCCGCAGCGCGACGGCGGCACGCATCTCGCCGGCTTCCGCGGGGCGCTGACGCGCCAGGTGACGGGCTATGCCGAGACCTCCGGCCTGACCAAGAAGGAAAAGGTCACGCTCACCGGCGACGACTGCCGCGAAGGGCTGACGGCGGTGCTGTCGGTCAAGGTGCCGGACCCGAAATTCTCGTCGCAGACCAAGGACAAGCTCGTCTCCTCGGAGGTGCGGCCGGTGGTCGAGAGCCTCGTCAACGAGGCGCTGGGCATCTGGCTGGAGGAGCATCCGGGCGAAGCCAGGACGCTCGTCGGCAAGGTGGTCGAGGCCGCCGCCGCCCGCGAGGCCGCGCGCAAGGCGCGCGAGCTGACCCGCCGCAAGGGCGTGCTCGACATCACCTCGCTGCCCGGCAAGCTCGCCGACTGCCAGGAGCGCGACCCGGCGAAATCCGAACTGTTCATCGTCGAGGGCGATTCGGCCGGCGGCTCGGCCAAGTCGGGCCGCTCGCGCCAGAACCAGGCGATCCTGCCCCTGCGCGGCAAGATCCTCAACGTCGAGCGCGCCCGCTTCGACCGCATGCTGTCGTCCGACATGATCGGCACGCTGATCACCGCGCTCGGCACCGGCATCGGCAAGGACGAGTTCAACATCGAGAAGCTGCGCTACCACAAGATCATCATCATGACGGACGCCGACGTGGACGGCGCCCATATCCGCACGCTGCTGCTCACCTTCTTCTTCAGGCAGATGCCGGCGATCATCGAGGGCGGCTATCTCTATATCGCCCAGCCGCCGCTCTACAAGGTGAGCCGCGGCAAGTCTTCGCAATACATCAAGGACGAGCGCGCCTTCGAGGAGTTCCTGATCGAGTCCGGTCTCGACGACACGTCGCTCGAGCTGGCTTCCGGCGAGGTGCGGCGGGGGCGCGACCTGCGCGGGGTGGTGGACGACGCGCTCGCGGTGCGTGCGCTCATCAACGGGTTGCACACGCGCTACTCGCGGCCGGTCGTCGAGCAGGCGGCCATCGCCGGCGCGCTGTCGCCGGCGGTTCTGGCCGACCCCGCCCGCGCCGGAGAGGCGGCGGCCTATATCGCGCGCCGGCTCGACCTCATCGCGGAGGAGACCGAACGCGGCTGGAGCGGCCGCATCAACACGGCAAACGACGGCACCGGCGGCTACGTCTTCGAGCGCACGGTGCGCGGCGTCCGGGAATTCGTCGTGCTCGACGCGGCCCTGATCGGCTCGGCCGACGCGCGCGCGCTCGACCGCCACGCGGCGCGGCTGCAGGAGGTCTACAACCATCCGCCGGTGCTGCGGCGGCGCGACGCCTCGGAGGCGATCGCGGGCCCGATCGCGCTGCTCGACGCCGTTTTCGCGGCCGGCCGCAAGGGCCTCACCATGCAGCGCTACAAGGGGCTGGGGGAGATGAATGCCGAGCAGTTGTGGGAGACCACGCTCGACCCCAACGCGCGCTCGCTGCTGCAGGTCAGGGTCAACGACGCGACGGACGCCGACGCCCTGTTCGCCCGGCTCATGGGCGACGAGGTGGAGCCGCGCCGCGAGTTCATCCAGGACAACGCGCTCTCGGTCGCCAATCTCGACGTATAGGGCGGAATCGCCCGGCCGAACCGTCGCCCGACATAGCGCCTGCCTGCGCGCCGCTCGCCCGGCAGGCGGGCCGCCATGCGCACGCAGGCGCGGCCGACTGCGCCTGGCGGCGCCAAGGCGCGCCCTCGGCACGGGCATGAAAGCCCGCCCCCGCCTCGCCGGGGCGCCGCCCCCTGTAGCGCGCCGGCATCCGCCCCATCGTCAATTTAAATCAAATTTTACCATCTCGCGTGGAGGCTGGGGACAAACCGGGATGTGCGGGAACTAGCGGGAGCGCCGGCGGTTTAACCCATACTGAACTGGAAGCGTGCGATGAGCGCGAACGATAAGACTATGAACGAGCAAGCTAATCTGGCCCGGCAATTGCGACGTCTCGCCGCCTCGGACGCGAACAGACGCTACCTGCACAAGCTGCCGCTGTTTCAGGTCGACGGCGACCTGCCGGACGAATTCGACGCGCTCCTTAAGGAGCTCGCCGTCGCGGAAAGCGGGGGCAGGCGGCAATAGGGCGCGCGCACGCCCTGCGCGGCCCGCCCGCCGAAACCAGCGGCCGGCCACGCCAGAACCGAAATTTCCATATCGGGGGAACCCGGGCCGCTCCCGCGCAGGAAGCGGCGGGCGCCGGTCAGCGGGCCGCTGCGGGGCGGCCGGCGGGCGCCTTGCGCTTCGGCTTGGGCAGCAGGCCCTCCCGCTGCGCCTGCTTGCGCGCGAGCTTGCGGTAGCGGCGCACGGCCTCGGCCTTCTCGCGGGCCCGCTTCTCCGAAGGCTTCTCATAGGCGCGACGCGCCTTCATCTCGCGGAAAACGCCCTCGCGCTGCATCTTCTTCTTCAGCACCCTGAGAGCCTGATCGACATTGTTATCGCGGACAAGTACCTGCAACGGTCTTCCTTCTTCGATTGGCCGGAACGGCAAAAGGCCTCTCCGGCGGGAGAGCAGCCGCGACCCGTGGGGAGACGACCTGAAAAGGCGCATCGGAAACCGGCCATGGCCGGCAGCGGCCGCAGGAGCAGCCGGGATGCACACACGAACAGGCCGAACATAGTGTCCAAGGCGAGAAACTCAAGCCCGAAGAGCGGATGCGCGGCCGTGGCCGCAAGGTGAGGGAACCGCCGGCTTCGCGCCCGCGTTCTGACGGACATCCACCGGCCGGCGCGCCGGCCGCAACGCGCATGCACAGGGGTTTCCATGACAGAGATCAATCTCGCCCACGACATCTGGATCCTCGTGGCAGACGGAGAGAAGGCGCTGTTTCTGCGCAACGAGGGCGACACCGAATATCTGAACCTGCAGGTGGTGCGGAAGGTCGAGGAGGACAATCCGCCGACGCGCGAACAGGGAACCGACGCGCCCGGTCGCACCCAGGGGCCCGCCGCGGCGACCAGCGCGATGGAGGAGACCGACTGGCATCGCATCGCCAAGGAGAGGTTCGCCGACGAGATCGCCGACCGCCTCTACAGAATGGCGCATCGTGGCGATTTCGAGCAGATCGTGCTGGTCGCGCCGCCGCAGGTGCTGGGCGACATGCGGCAGAAGCTGCACAAGGAGGTGGCGGCCAGGGTCGTGGCGGAGGTGCCCAAGACGCTGACCGGCCATACGATCTTCGACATCGAAAAGATCCTGAAGGCGGCCTGAGTCCGGACTGGCCCGGCGGCCGCCTATTGCGGCACCGTGCTCAGGTGCGACAGCAGTTCGGCGACGTTGACGGCGCCGTATTTCTTCATCAGGCGCGCCCGGTAGGCCTCGACGGTGCGCGGGGAGATCGACAGCGTGCGCGCGATCTCCTTCGAGGTCCGCCCTTCGCCGAGATGCATGACGATCTGGCGCTCGCGCGTGGTGAGCGTGGCGACGGGCCGGTAGTCCGACAGGTCGGCGAAGCTCCACACGGCCTTGCGCAGCGGATCGTCGTCGGGGGTGAGCGTATGGCCGCGCACGCGGCACCAGAACAGCGAGCCGTCCTTGCGCGCCATGATGCGCTCGTCGGAATATTTGTTGTAGCGCTTCAGCGGCTCGACGCCGACGTCGCGGATCCGGACGAATTCCTCTATCGAGGGGTAAAGGATGGCGAAGGAATTGTCGATCAGCTCGTCGCGGCGATAGCCGAACATGGCCGCGAAGGCCGGGTTGCAGGTGCGGATGATCCGGTTTTCCGTCATCACGACGCCGATCGGCGCGTACTGGAAGGCCGTCATGGCCAGATCGGTGTCGGCGGGCGTCATCTGCGCTGCGGGTCCCGTATTTCTACGATATTGCGGGCGTTTCTGGCCGCCGCCGATAATAGCGGCCGGTTCGCACCGTACCAAGCGGAAACGCCGCCTGGACGATCGGTTGCGCACGGGGAGGAGAACGGACAACGCGGCAGCCGCACAGGGCCCGCTGCCACGCCATCTTCCCCGCCGTCAAATCCGACGCGCCGGCCGCTCGACGGGCCGGAGGCGCCTTCGGGGTTCATGCGTCGAGCATGTGGAGGAGATCACCATGAGACAACTGCTCGCCGCGCTGGCGGTGACGAGCGCCATGCTGGGCGCGACGGTGGCCGTCGCGCAGGACGGCCCGGCGAAGATCGCGCTGGTCCACGGCCTGTCCGGCTCGCCGCTGGAGGCCTATTCGAAGCAGACACACACCGGCTTCGAGCTGGGGCTGGAATACGCCACCAACGGCACGCTGGAGGTCAAGGGGCGCAAGCTGGAGGTCGTCAAGAAGGACACTCAGTTCAAGCCCGACATCGCACGCGCCCTTCTCGCCGAGGCCTACCAGGACGAGGACGTCATCCTCGCGGTCGGCGAGACCTCGTCCGGCGTCGCCACCGCGATGCTGCCGATCGCGGCCGAGTACGAGAAGATCCTGCTCATCGAGCCGGCCGTCGCCGACAGCCTGACCGGCAAGGATTCCAGCAAGTACGTCTTCAAGACCTCGCGCAACTCGTCGATGGACATGCAGGCCCAGGCGGTCGCGCTCAGGCCCGACGACAAGCTCTACGTGGCCACGCTGGCGCAGGACTACGCGTTCGGCCGCGACGGCATCGCCGCCTTCAAGAGCGCGCTCGAAGGCACCGGCGCGCATGTCGTGATCGAGGAATACGTGCCGCAGCAGACGACCGACTTCACGGCCACGATCGAGCGGCTGTTCAACGCGCTGAAGGACCAGCCGGGGCGCAAGGTGATCTTCATCAACGTCGCCGGCATCGACCCCTTCACGCCGCTGCTGGCCGCCGACCCGTCCCGCTACGGCATCGAGCTGTCGACCGGCGGCAACATCCTGCCCGCGCTCGTCGCCTACAAGAAGATGCCGGGCATGGAAGGCGCGATGTACTACTACTACGAGGCGCCGAAGAACCCGGTGAACGACTGGCTGGTGGCCGAGCACCAGAAGCGCTTCGGCACGCCGCCGGACTTCTTCACGGCGGGCGGCATGGCCGCCGCGATGGCGGTCGTCAAGGCTCTGGAGACGGCCGACGACTGGGAGAGCGACACGCTCATCAAGACGATGGAAGGCATGAGCTTCGACACGCCCAAGGGCCAGATGACCTTCCGTCCGGAAGACCACCAGGCGCTGCAGTCGATGTTCCATTTCAAGATCAAGGTCGATCCGAACGTCGAATGGGCGATCCCCGAGCTGGTCCGCGAGATCAAGCCCGAGGAGATGAACATCCCCATCGGCCGCAACAACCAGGAGTGAAGCCGCGCTTCTCTCCCCGTCCGCGGGGAGAAGATGCCGCCCTTCGACGAACCCAAAAAGGCAGATGAGGGGCGGCGCCCACCTTGCCGCGCCGGCGCCGCCTCTCTCCCCCACCCTCTCCCCCCGCGAACGGGAGAGGGCCGCCAATGTCGAGCCCCATGTCCCCTTCGCTCCGCACAGAGAATCTGACGATCCGCTTCGGCGGCCACGCGGCCGTCAACGGCGTCACCTGCGCGTTCAGGCCGGGCGAGCTCACGGTGATCGTCGGACCGAACGGCGCCGGCAAGACGACCTGGTTCAACCTCGTGTCGGGCCAGCTTGCGCCGAGCGCGGGCCGCATCTTCAAGGGTGAGACCGACATTACGCGGCTGGCGCCGTCCTCGCGCGCCAAGGCCGGCATCGGCCGCGCCTTCCAGCTCACCAATCTCTTTCCCAAGCTCAGCGTGCTGGAGAACGTGCGGCTTGCCGTCCAGGCGCGCGCGGGGCTCGGGCCGCGCCCGCTGCGGCGGGCCGCGTCGTTCGCGCGGCTTGCCGAGGAGGCGCGGGAGTATCTTGCAAGGACGCGGCTCACCGACGTTGCCGACTACCCCGCCGCCGCCCTGCCGCATGGCGACCAGCGCAAGCTGGAGGTGGCGCTGCTGATGGCGATGCAGCCCGACATCTACATGTTCGACGAGCCGACGGCGGGCATGTCGGTCGACGAGGCGCCGGTGATCCTCGAGCTGATCGCCGACATCAAGCGCGACGCGTCCAAGACGATCCTGCTGGTCGAGCACAAGATGGACGTGGTGCGCGCCCTCGCCGACCGCATCGTGGTGCTGCACAATGGCGAGCTGATCGCCGACGGCAATCCCGACGCGGTGATGGCGATGCCGCTGGTGCGCGAGATCTATCTCGGCATCGGCGCGGAGGATGCGGCATGAGCGCAAGCGGCTTCATCCTGCGGCTCGACGACGTCCACACCGACATCGGCCAGTACCGCATCCTGCACGGGGTTTCGCTCGACGTGCCGGAAGGCGGCGTGCATGTGCTGCTCGGCCGCAACGGCGCCGGCAAGACGACGACGCTGCGCACAATCATGGGGCTGTGGCGGGCGCGCAGCGGCGCGATCACCTTCCGCCATCGTGACATCACAGCGCTTTCCACGCCCGACATCGCCCGGCTGGGCATCGCCTACGTGCCGGAGAACATGGGCATTTTCGGCGGCCTGACGGTCGAGGAGAACATGCGGCTGGCCAGCCGCGACGGCAGCTTCGACACGCAGAGGCTCGCCCGCGTCTTCGCGCTGTTTCCGGCGATGGAGAAATTCTGGGCCAAGCCGGCGCACGCGCTGTCGGGCGGCCAGAAGCAGATGCTGGCGATCTCGCGCGCGATCATCGAGCGGCGCGACCTGATCCTCATCGACGAGCCGACGAAGGGCCTGGCGCCGTCGATCATCCGCGCCATGATCGACGCCTTCCGCGAGATCGCGAAGGAGACGACGATCCTTCTGGTCGAGCAGAATTTCCTGTTCGCCCGCTCGCTCGGATCGACGGTCGGCGTGATCGACGACGGCCGCATCGTCCATACCGGCCCGATGGCCGCGCTGGCGGCGGACGAGGCGTTGCAGACCCGGCTGCTCTCCCTGTCGCTGGAGGCGCATTGATGAGCGAGGTGTTCCATTCCGATAGTCGGGCCGGCTTCATACCTTCACCCCTAACCCCTCCCCGCAAGGGGGAGAGGGTCGCCGACGCCGCAGAATCCTCCTCCCCCTTGCGGGGAGGGGTTAGGAGCGGGGGTAGCTGATATGCAGAACCTCAAAGGCATCGTGGAAAGGGCAGGCGGCGTCTACCTGCTGCCGGTGGCGATCGCCGCCGTCACCTTCTTCCTGATCCCGCCTTCGACCTGGACGACGCTCACCATAGCCGGGCTGGCGATGGGCATGATGATCTTCCTGATGGCGTCCGGCCTGTCGCTGGTCTTCGGGCTGATGGACGTGCTCAATTTCGGCCATTCGGCCTTCGTCTCCTTCGGCGCCTTCATCGCGGCTTCCGTGCTGGCGGCCCTCGCCTCCTGGGTCAGCGGCGGCAGCGTCGCGCTCAACATCGCCGCGCTCCTTCTGGCGATCGCGGCCGCGACCGTCTTCGGCGCGGCGGCCGGCTGGTTCTTCGAGCGGGTCGTGGTGAAGCCGGTCTACAAGGACCATCTGCGCCAGATCCTGGTGACGATGGGCGCGCTCATCGTGGCCGAGCAGCTCATCCTGGCGATCTGGGGCGGCGCGCCGATCGCGGTGCCGCGCCCGACGATCCTCGAAGGCTCGATCGTGATCGGCAACGTGGCGATCGAAACCTACCGCGTCTTCGCCTTCCTGCTTGGGCTTGCCGTCTACGTGGCCCTGTATCTGGTCCTCAACCGCACGCGCATCGGCCTCCTGATCCGCGCCGGCGTCGAGAACCGCGAGATGGTGGAAGCGCTCGGCTTCCGCATCGACCGGCTGTTCATCGGCGTCTTCATGGCAGGCTCGGCGCTGGCGGCAATGGGCGGGGCGATGTGGGCCGGCTACCAGGCCCTGATCACGCCGGCGCTGGGCGCCGAGATGCTGATCCTCGTCTTCATCGTCGTCATCATCGGCGGGCTCGGCTCCATCGAGGGGTCGCTGCTCGGCGCGGTCATGGTCGGGCTGACGGCCAATTACGTCGCCTTCCTGATGCCGAAGATGGCGCTCGCCTCCAACATGGTCCTGATGATGGTGATCCTGCTGTGGCGGCCCTACGGCCTCAAGCCGGCGGTCCAGAAATGAGCGTCGCGTCCGCCCTTTCCGCCCCGCCGTCGCGCCGCGTCCCGGCCGGGCGGCTCGCCGTCTACGCGCTCGTCGCGGTGATCGGCGTCGTTCTGGCGCTGGCGCCCTTCCTGCTGCACGGAAACGTGCGCGGCATCGACGTCGCCGCCCGCATCTGCATCTTCATCGTGCTGGTCGCCAGCTACGACCTCCTGATCGGCTACACGGGCATCGTCTCGTTCGCCCACACCATGTTCTTCGGGCTCGGCGCCTACGGCACGGCGATCGCGCTCAAGGCGATGGGGCCGAGCTTCGGGGCGCTCGCCCTGGGCGGTGCGGCGGGCGTGGCGCTGGCGCTTGTCCTGGCGGTGCTGATCGGCCTCCTGTCGCTGCGGGTGAAGGCGATCTTCTTCGCGATGGTGACGCTGGCCGCCGCCTCCGTCATGCTGGTGCTTGCCAGCCAGCTTTCCGACATCACCGGCGGGGAGGACGGGCTGATCTACGACATCCCGCGCTTCTTCTCCCCGGCCAACAGGCTGTTCACCGATGCCGACGGCAAGGTCGTGCGGCTGTTCGACGTGCCGCTCAACGGGCGGGTCGCGCTCTACTATTTCGTCTTCCTGTCGGCTCTCGTCCTGTTCCTCCTGATGGTGCGGATCGTGCGCTCGCCGCTCGGCACCGTGCTGGAAGCGATCCGCGAAAACGAGACGCGGGCCGAGGCGATCGGCTATCGCGTGGTGGCCTACCGCACCGCGATCTTCTGCCTGGCCGCGGTGATCGCCGCGCTCGCCGGGATCCTGCGCGCGGTCTGGCTCAAATATACCGGGCCGGAAGCCGCGCTCTCCTTCGCCATCATGATCGACATCCTGCTGATGGTGGTGATCGGCGGCATGGGCACCATGATCGGCGCCATCATCGGCGTGGTCATCATGAGCCTGGCCCAGTTCTACCTGAAGGACCTGATGCAGGCCGCCGCGGACGCCACCAACGGCCTGCCGCTGGTGCCCGACCTGCTCAACCCCGACCGCTGGCTTTTGTGGCTCGGCCTGCTGTTCATCCTGCTGGTCTATTTCTTTCCCGCCGGCATTGCGGGAACGCTCATGGGCAAAGGCGGCCACAAATGACAGGATCGAGCCAAGGCCCCCGCTCCACCTACGTGCCCGCTGCGGGGTTCGAGATGCACGTCACCGAATGGGGCGATCCCGGCCTTCCGGCGCTCGTCATGTGGCACGGCCTGGCGCGCACGGGGCGCGACTTCGACGAGGCGGCGCACGCGCTCTCGGACAACTATTTCGTCATCTGCCCCGATACGCTCGGGCGCGGGCTCTCCTCATGGGCGCGCGATTTCACCAAGGACTATTCCTACGCGACCTTCGGCGCCACCGCGCTCTACCTGCTCGGCCATTACGGCATCGACAAGCTGCGCTGGATCGGCACCTCGATGGGCGGGCTGATCGGCATCACGCTCGCGGCCGGCGCGCTGAAGGACCGCATCACCCATCTGGTGGTGAACGACATCGGACCGGACATACCGGACGAGGCCGCCGCACGCATCGCCACCTATGTCGGCAACGTCCCGACCTACGACACCGTGAGCGAGCTGGAAGCCTGGCTCAGGGCCAATTACGCGCCGTTCGGGCCCAACAGCGACGCGTTCTGGCGCCGCATGGCCGACACCTCGATGCGGCGCACCGACGATGGCCGCGTGACGGTCCATTACGATCCCAACATCGTCAGCCAGTTCACGCACCACAAGGCCGATCTCAACCAGTGGGCCGCGTACGATGCCATCGAAAGCCGCACCCTGCTGCTACGCGGATCCGAATCGGACGTGCTGCCGGCGCGGGTCGCGGCCGAGATGACCCGGCGCGGGCCGAAGCCGCGGCTCGTCGAGTTTCCCGGCGTCGGCCACGCGCCGACGCTGGCCAGCGCGGCCGAGATCGCGCTGCTGCGCGATTTTCTCGCAAGCTGACGCCTCAGCGCCCGACGTCGGCCGGTGGCACCGGGCGACGCGCCATGCCGAACGGCGCGGGGCGCGTCGTGCCGCCGGCAGACACAGGCGGGGCCGCCCGGCGTACCGCCGGGGCGGCGGGCGCCTCGCGCACGACATCGCGTGCCGGACGCGTGATCGAAGCGGTGCGGTCGGCGCTGCCGCTCCCCCCGCCTTTCGGCACGGGCGCTGCAACCGCACGCGGCGGCGGCGCGACAACGGGATCACCGGTGCCGGCCTCGGGCGCGACGGCTATCGCAGGCAGCAGGGCCGACCCCGGCAAGGGGCGCACCGGCACGCCCCGGTGGGCGGCGACCATGAACTCCTTCCAGGCCAGCGCCGGCAACGATCCGCCGGTCAGCTTCCTGGTCGGCGTGCCGTCGTCGTTGCCGAACCATACGCCGGTCGTCAGGTTGGCCGTATAGCCGACGAACCAGACGTCGCGGGAATTCTGCGTGGTGCCGGTCTTGCCGGCCGCCGGCCAGCCGAAAGCGGCCCTGCGGCCGGTGCCGCTCGCGAGCGTCTTTTCCATCATCGCGTTCATCATGCCGACCACGTCGGCACGCACCACGCGCGGCATGCCGTCGGACTTGCGCTCCCACAGCACCTTGCCGGCAGGCGTGGTGACCTTGTCGATGAAATGCACCAGCGGCCGGAAGCCGCCATTGGCGAAGGGCACATAGGCGGCGGTCAGCTCCAGCGGCGTGACCTCGGACGTGCCGAGCGCGATCGAGGCATTGGCCTTGAGGTCCGATTCGATGCCCATGCGGTAGGCCGCCTCGACCACGCGTCCGGGCCCGACCTCGTCGACGAGGCGCACCGCGACCGAGTTGAGCGACTTCGCCAACGCCGTCGCCAGCGTGACCTCGCCGAAATACTTGCCGTCGAAATTCGCCGGCTGCCAGTCGCCGAGCCTGACCGGCGCGTCGCTGCGCAGGGTCGCCGGCGTCAGGCCCCGCTCCAGCGCGGCCATGAACACGAAAGGCTTGAAGGCGGATCCCGGCTGGCGGCGCGCCTCCGAAGCGCGGTCGAACTGGCTGGAGGCATAATCGTAGCCGCCCACCATCGCCCTCACCGCGCCGGTATTGTCGATCGACACCAGCGCGCCCTGGCTGGCGCCGAGCTTGCGGCCCTCGTCGTCGATCAGCCGGCGGATCGACTTCTCGGCCAGCTTCTGCAGGCCGTAGTCGACCGTCGTGTGGACGACGACGTCGGACGAGATCTCGCCGATCAGGCCGGGCAGGTCCTCCACCACCTTGTCGGCCACATAATGTTCGGAGCCGGTCCAGTAGGTGCGGACGCGGGCGGCCGGGCTGCTGACCGCGACCTTCATCTCGGCGCCCGAGATCAGGCCCGTGTCGCGCATCACCGACAGGACGATGCGGGCACGCTCCTGCGCTGCCTTCGGGTCGCGTGAGGGCGACAGGCGCGACGGCGCCTTGAGCAGCCCGGCCAGCACCGCCGCCTCCGACAGGCTGACCTCGCTCGCCGGCTTGCCGAAATAGCGGCGCGAGGCGGCCTCGACGCCGTAGGCGCCGGCGCCGAAATAGACGCGGTTGAGATACATCTCCAGGATCTGGTCCTTGCTGTGCTTGTGCTCCAGCCACAGCGCCAGCAGGACCTCCTGCACCTTGCGCTCGATGGTGCGGTCGGGCTTGAGGAACAGGTTCTTCGCAAGCTGCTGGGTCAGCGTGGAGCCGCCCTGGGTGATCTTGCCTGTGGTCAGGTTCTCGACCAGCGCGCGCGCCAGCCCGAGCGGGTCGACGCCGAAATGGGAATAGAAGCGGCGGTCCTCGATGGCGATGACGGCCTTAGGGATGAAGGGCGACATCTCGTGCAGGCCCACAGCCTGGCCGCCCATCATGCCGCGGTTGGCGATCAGGTGGCCGTCGACGGAAACGATGCGGACATTGGGCGGCCGGTCGGGGATCGCCCAGGTCGTGGCGCTCGGCATGCGCGCGCCGTACCAGGCGACGAGCCCGGCCGCGGCGATGCCGCCCCACAGCGCCAGCACGAGGCACCAGTAGGCCGCGCGCCGCAAGGCGCCGAAGACGCCGCGACGGGCCCCGCCGCGCTTCCCGCGCGCGCGCTTTCCCGTGCCCTTCCGGCGGCCGCGCCGCTGCGCGGGCACGACCCTGTCGGTGTCGTCGACCGACAGGTCGCCGCGCCTGCGCGCAGGCGCCTCGAAATGCGGCTCGATGCGGCGGCCGCCTGATCTTCCTGCCATCTCGTCCCGTTTCCACCTGTCGGGGGCGAAAACTAGGCGAGGGAATTTAAGCGGGCGTTAAGCAGCGCGGTCAGGCCGTTATGCCTTTGTTAATGGTCTTTATGAAATCACTAACGCCATTAACCCGTCCGACCTCCAACCGTGATAACCGAACGTTAACAGAACGGGATGCGGCACGATGGAAAACGCCCGGATCGGCTGGGTCGATACCGCCAAGGGAATCTGCATCATCTTCGTGGTGATGATGCACTCCACCCTCGGCGTCGAGATCGCAATGGGACAGGAAGGCTGGATGCACTACGTCATCCGCTTCGCCTGGCCGTTCCGGATGCCGGATTTCTTCCTGATTTCAGGGCTTTTCCTCGGGCTGGTGATCGACCGCCCGTGGCTGCGCTACCTCGACCGCAAGGTGGTCCACTTCGCCTATTTCTACCTGTTGTGGATGGCCATTGAGATCGCGCTCAAGGCGCCGGGCCTCGTGTTCCAGAACGGGACAGGTGCCCCGTTTCGGGACTATCTCTTCGGGCTGGTGCAGCCTTACGGCACACTGTGGTTCATCTACATGCTCCCGGTGTTCTTCCTGTTCACCCGCCTGGTGAGGGGATTGCCGGTGTGGCTCGTATTCGGCTGGGCGGCGCTGCTGGAGATCCTTCCGGTCGAGACCGGCTCCGTCATCTTCGACGAGTTCTGCCGGCGCTTCGTCTTCTTCTACGCCGGCTATGCCTTTGCCAGCCGCATCTTCGCGATCGCCGACTGGATGACGGCGCACAGGCGCGCTGCGGTCGCCATCCTGCTTGCCTGGTTCGTGGCCGAGATCGTCGTCGTGTTCGCGCCGGTGCCGGCGCTGCTGGCGCCGCTCGACCTCGACGGCAACGGCCTCTCGGGCATGCCGGTGGTCTCGCTCGTCCTCGGCGGAGCCGGCGCACTGGCCATCGTCACGGCCGCGACGCTTCTCACCGGCCTGCCGTGGATGCGCTGGCTGACCTGGCTCGGCGCACATTCGATCGTGATCTATCTCGCCTTCTTCCTGCCGATGACGGTCGTCCGCATCGCGCTGACGAAAACCGGCATCGTCGCCGATATCGGGACGATGTCGGTGCTGACGACCATCGCCGGCGTCGCCGGGCCGGCCGTGCTCTACGGCCTCGTTCGGTGGAGCGGGTGGGGGCACTTCCTGTTCAGCCGGCCGGACTGGGCGATCATCGATCGCCCGGCGCCCCCGGCATCCCGGCCCGTCGTCCAGCCCGCCGAATAGGCGCAAGGCTCAACTGTGGGCGAAGATGTCCTCCTCGTCCCAGCCCATCAGGTCGAGCTTCGCCCGCGTCGGCAGGAAACGGAAACAGGCTTCGGCCTCCCGGGTGCGACGCTCCCGCTCCAGCCGGAAGGCGAGCTTGTCGCGCAGCGCGTGCAGGTGAAGCACGTCGGAGGCCGCATATTCGAGCTGCTCGGGAGAAAGCGTGGGGGCCGCCCAGTCGGACGATTGCTGGACCTTCGACAGGCTGATGCCGAGAAGCTCGGCGCAGATGTCCTTCAGCCCGTGACGGTCCGTATAGGTGCGCGTCAGCCGCGACGCGATCTTGGTGCAGAATACCGGCTCGGGCATGACGCCGAAGGTATGGCACAGCACGGCGAGGTCGAAGCGGCCATAATGGAAGATCTTGGTGATCTTCCTGTTCCTCAGCAGGCTGACCAGATTGGGCGCCTTCTTCTGGCCGGGCGCGATCTGGATCACGTCGGCGCTGCCGTCGCCAGGCGAGATCTGCACCACGCACAGCCGGTCGCGGTGCGGGTTCAGCCCCAGCGTCTCGGTATCGATGGCGATCGCGTCGACCTGATAGACGTCGAGGTCGGGAAGGTCGAAGGCATGGAAGCGGATGGTCATCTTCGCTCTCCTCTCACGCGGCCGCCAGAGCGGCGAGGATGCGCGCCCACGACCGCTGGCCTTTGTGGAAGGAGGAGAGGTCGTATTTCTCGTTGGGCGAATGGATGCGGTCGTCGTCGAGCCCGAAGCCGACCAGCAGGGAATCCATGCCCAGCATGCGCTTGAAATCGCCGACGATCGGGATCGAGCCGCCCGAGGCGATCATCACCGCCGGTTTCGGCCATTCGTCCGACAGCGCCGCCTTCGCCTTCACCAGCGCCGGCGCATCGTAGGCGAGCTGGAGCGCCGGCGAGGACCCGTGCGCGGCGAAGGCGACCGAGCAGTCGGCCGGCACCCGCGCCTTCACGAAGGCGCGGAAACTCTCGCGGATGCGGTCGGGATCCTGGTTGTGGACGAGGCGGAACGACACCTTGGCAGACGCTTTCGCGGGGATCACCGTCTTGAAGCCCTCGCCTTCGTAGCCGCCCGAAATGCCGTTGAACTCGGCCGTCGGGCGCGCCCAGATCAGTTCGAGGACGGAACGCCCCTTCTCGCCCGAGGGAACGGACAGGCCAACCTCGCCGAGGAACGCCTCCGCCGTCAGCCCGAGCGCGTCCCAGGAGGCCTTGACCTGCGTCGGCGTCTCCTCGACCCCGTCGTAGAAGCCGGGGATGGCGACGCGGCCGCTGTCGTCGTGGATGTCGGCGAGAATGCGGGCGAGGATGCGGATCGGATTGGCGGCCGCACCGCCGAACATGCCCGAATGAAGGTCGCGGTCGGCGGCCTCGACGGTGATCTCATCGCCGACGAGGCCGCGCAGGCCGACTGTGATGGCGGGCGTCTCGCGGTCCCACATGCCGGTGTCGCAGACGAGCGCGCAATCGGCCCTGAGCTCGTCGGCATTGGCCTCGAGAAAGGGTTTCAACGATTTCGAGCCGGACTCCTCCTCGCCCTCGAACAGCACGGTGACCCGGCACGGCAGCCCGCCATGGACCTGCTTGTAGGCGCGGCAGGCTTCCACGAAGGTCATCAGCTGTCCCTTGTCGTCGGCAGCGCCCCGGCCGGTGATGACCTTGACCCCGCCCACGGCCTTGACCCGCGGGTCGAACGGATCGTCGTCCCACAGGTTCAGCGGATCCACGGGCTGCACGTCGTAATGGCCGTAAAACAGCACATGCGGCGCGTCCGCCGTCGCCCCCTCATGATGGCCGACCACCATCGGATGGCCGGTCGTGTCGCGCACCGAGGCGTCGAAACCGATCGACCGAAGATCGGCCGCCAGCCATTCGGCCGCCTTGCGCACCTCGGCGTCGAAGGCCGGGTCGGTCGAGACCGACTTCAGCCGAAGCAGCGCGAAGAGCCGTTCGAGGCTGCGGTCTAGATTGTGGTCGAGAGCATCAAGGACGGGAGCCAGCGCGGTCATGGAAGGGCCTTTCGATTCATCGAAGGGACCGTAGTTCGGCGAAGCGGAATCGGAAAGGCCGCGCCGGGACCACACGCGCAAAAAAGTGCCGCCGTGGTGGAGGGGGAACCACGGCGGCATTACTCCAAACACGACGGCAGCCCGGAGAGGGGGATGAGGCTGCCGCCTTGGGTGTCCGGTAGGCGGGGGACGGGCCTATATCCGGACTTCGGCGTCAATTGCCGATGCCCCTTATCTGTGAGCCCGAAAGTGGCGATTCAAGGGCACGAACATTACAAGTGTGTAACGATGGCGTGAGCGCCGGCCCCGCCCCCTCCCCGGCGGCCCGGCCGCGCGGTCGCTTTGCGATGGACACTGCACTGGCGGCACGTTAGGCCTGCGCGCATGGCAAACGGCAAGCACCTCTTCCTCGTCGACGGCTCGGGCTACATCTTCCGCGCCTACCACGCGCTCCCGCCCTTGAACCGCAAGTCCGACGGGCTGCCGGTCAGCGCCGTGCTCGGCTTCTGCAACATGATCTGGAAGCTGCTGCGCGACGCGCGCGACACGGCCGTCGGCGTCACCCCGACCCATTTCGCCGTGATCTTCGACTACTCGTCGAAGACCTTCCGCAACGAGCTCTACGGCGCCTACAAGGCCAACCGCACCGAGCCGCCGGAGGACCTCGTCCCGCAGTTCGGCCTGATCCGCGAGGCGACCAGGGCGTTCGACCTGCCCTGCCTGGAGATGGAGGGCTTCGAGGCCGACGATCTCATCGCCACCTATGCGAGGCTGATGGCCGGTGACGGCGGCGACACCACCATCGTGTCGTCCGACAAGGACCTGATGCAGCTCGTCGGCGAGCGGGTCGCCATGTACGACCCGATGAAGGACCGCCAGATCGGCATTTCCGAGGTGATCGAGAAATGGGGCGTGCCGCCGGAGAAGATGATCGACCTGCAGGCGCTGACGGGCGATTCCATCGACAACGTGCCGGGCGTGCCCGGCATCGGGCCGAAGACGGCCGCGCAGCTTCTGGAGGAATATGGCGACCTCGACACGCTGCTGGCGCGCGCCTCCGAGATCAAGCAGCAGAAGCGGCGCGAGAACATCATCGCGCATGCCGACGCCGCCCGGCTGTCGCGCGAGCTGGTGACGCTGAAGACCGACGTCCCGGTGACCGCGCAGCTCGACGAGCTGGTGCTGCAGCCGCCGAACGGGCCGAAGCTGATCGCCTTTCTGAAGGCGATGGAATTCACCACGCTGACGCGCCGCGTGGCCGAAGCGAGCGGCGCCGACGCCGCCGAGATCGAGGCGGCGGAGATCGCCGTCGAGCGGGGCGAGAGCGCACACGGGCCCGACCTCGGCAGCTCGCCGGTACGGATGTCGGGCGGCCTGCCCGAGGAGGGCGAGGTCGCGCCCGAAGCGCCGGCGCCGGCCGGAACCGAGGGAACGCCCGCCGCGCTTGCCGGCGCGCGCGCTCAGGCCGCCCTCGCCTCGCCCGTCGACCGCAGCGGCTACGTCACGGTCCGCACGCTTGCCGAGCTGGAAGGCTGGATCGCGGAGGCGCGCGCGGCGGGGATCGTCGGCTTCGACACGGAGACGACCTCGCTCGACCCGATGCAGGCCGAGCTGTGCGGGTTTTCGCTCGCAACGGCGCCCGGGCGCGCCGCCTACGTGCCGTTGCAGCACAAGTCCGGCGCCGGCGACCTTCTCGGCGGCGGGCTGGTCGACGGCCAGATCCCGGTGCGCGAGGCGCTGGCGGCCCTGAAGGGCCTGCTCGAGGACCCCTGCGTGCTCAAGGTCGCGCACAATCTCAAATACGACCTGGTGGTGATGAACCAGCACGGGGCGGCGATCGCGCCCTATGACGACACGATGCTGATGGCCTATGTCTGCGACGGCGGCACGGCAGGCGGCATGGGCATGGACCCCCTGTCGGAGCGCTGGCTCGGCCATGTGCCCATCGCCTACAAGGACGTGTGCGGCAGCGGCAAGAGCGCCGTCACCTTCGACCATGTCGAGCTCGCCAGGGCGACCGAATACGCCGCCGAGGACGCCGACGTGACGCTGCGGCTGTGGCAGGTGCTCAAGCCGCGCATGGTGGAGAAGGGGCTGACGTCAGTCTACGAGCGGCTGGAACGGCCGCTGGTGCCGGTGCTGTGCAACATGGAGCAGCGCGGGGTGGCGATCGACCGCCAGATCCTGTCGCGCCTGTCGGGCGATTTCGCGCAAGGGGCGGCGGCGCTGGAGGACGAGATCTACCGGCTCGCCGGGGAGCGCTTCACCATCGGCTCGCCCAAGCAGCTCGGCGACATCCTGTTCGGCAAGATGGGCCTGCCCGGCGGCTCGAAGACGAAGACCGGCCAGTGGTCGACCTCGGCGCAGGTGCTGGAGGACCTCGCCGCGGAAGGCCACGAGCTGCCGCGCAGGATCGTCGACTGGCGACAGCTCACCAAGCTCAAATCGACCTATACCGACGCCCTGCCGGGCTACGTGCATCCGCGCACGGGCCGGGTCCACACCTCCTACGCGCTGGCATCGACGACGACCGGGCGGCTCTCCTCCTCCGAGCCGAACCTGCAGAACATCCCGATACGCACGGCGGAGGGGCGCCGGATCCGCGCCGCATTCATCGCCGATCCGGGCAATCTTCTGATCTCGGCCGACTACAGCCAGATCGAGCTGCGCGTGCTGGCCCATGTCGCCGACATCCCGCAATTGCGGCAGGCCTTCGCGGACGGAATCGACATCCACGCAATGACGGCTTCCGAAATGTTCGGCGTGCCGGTCGAGGGCATGCCCGGCGAGGTGCGCCGCCGCGCCAAGGCGATCAATTTCGGCATCATCTACGGCATCTCCGCCTTCGGGCTGGCCAACCAGCTCTCGATCCCGCGCGAGGAGGCTTCGGAATACATCAAGCGCTATTTCCAGCGCTTTCCCGGCATCCGCGACTATATGGAGGCCGCCAAGACCGCCTCGCGCGAGCAGGGCTATGTCGAGACGATCTTCGGCCGGCGCATCCACTTCCCGGAGATCCGCTCGCCGAATCCGTCCGTGCGCGCCTTCAACGAGCGCGCCTCGATCAATGCGCCGATCCAGGGATCGGCCGCCGACATCATCCGCCGCGCCATGATCCGCATGGAGCCCGCCCTTGCCGGCGCGGGGCTGGAAAGCGTGCGCATGCTCCTGCAGGTGCATGACGAGCTGATCTTCGAGGCGCCGGAAGGCGACGTCGAACGGGCGCTCCCGGCGATCCGCGAGGTGATGGAAGGCGCGACGATGCCGGCGCTCGAGATGGCCGTGCCGCTGCATGTCGATGCGCGCGCCGCGCGCAACTGGGACGAGGCGCATTAAGCAAAAAACGCCATCGCGCGGCCGGACCCGCTCCTAATTCCCGCCCCAATCCTGTAGAAGCAATGTCACGCAGGGTCATGGGGCTTGGGAGCACGAAATGAGGTTTTGGGCGGATGGCCGGCGCATGCTGGCCGCAACGACGGTTCTGATCGGGGCTTCGGTCCTTCTCGCTCAGGCCGCTGAGGCACGCACCAATTATGCGGTGCTGGTCGGCGTCACGAAATATCCCAACATCGAAGGCGCCGACCTGGTCGGGCCCGCCAACGACGTGGTGCTCGTCCGCGACTATCTGACGGGAAGCGCGCCGGTTCCCTTCGAGCCGCGGAACGTCACGGTGCTTGCCGACGATGTCGAAGATGCCGCCGGCGCGCCGACGCACGCGGCCATCACCGGCGCGCTCGCCAGGGTCGCGGCGGAGGCGGAACGCGGCGACTTCGTCTATGTGCAGCTTTCCGGCCACGGCATCCAGCAGCCCGCCGTCGACCCGTCGGCGGAACCCGACGGCATGGACGAGGCGTTCCTGCCGGCCGACATCGGGCAATGGACGGATCGCAGCACGGGCATTCCCTCTGCCTTCACCGACAACCAGATCGGGGAGGCGCTCGAGGCCATCCGCGCCAAGGGCGCGTTCGTCTGGATCGTCATCGACGCCTGCCATTCCGGCACCGCGACCCGCGCCGCCGGGCTCGGCGAGGAGGATGTGGTGGAGCGCAAGCTCGACCCCGGGCTGGTCGGCATTCCGGCCAGCGCCTTCGAGGAGGCCGCAGCGGAAGCCAGGGCCGCGCAGGGCGGCGACAAGGACCGGGAGGCCACCCGCGCGCTGTCGCTTTATGCCAGCGAGGAGACCGAGGGCATGGCCGAGGCCGAGCCGACCGGCGCGACGGCCCTGCAGCCGGGCGGCATGGTCGCCTTCTTCGCGGCGCAGACGGTCGAGACGACGCCGGAAATGCCGCTCCCGCGCGGCGAGCAGGATGCCAAACGCTACGGCCTCTTCACCTACACGCTTCTGTCGCGGATCGCGGAAAATCCGGCCATGAGCTACCGCCAGCTCGGGCAAAGCATCCTGCAAGCCTACGCGGCGGAAAACCGCAACCGGCCGACGCCGCTGTTCGAGGGGAATCTCGACGCGCCCGTCTTCGGCACCGCCGACGGCGACTTCGTGCGGCAGTGGAAGGTGAAGGTCGAACCCACCGGCATCACCCTCGATGCCGGCCGCCTGCACGGGATGGCGCCGGGCGCACGGCTGGCCGTGCTGCCCTCTCCCGGCGCGGCGACCGAGGAGGCGCTGGGCTATCTCGAAGTGCGTTCGGCCGAAAACCTGACGGCCAAGGTCGTCACCGTCGAGGCGGAAGGCAAGGCGGCCCTAGCCCCGTCGAGCATCCCGCCGGACGCCTATGCCCGGCTGACGCAGGTGGCCTTCGACACAGAGCTGACGGTCTCGCGCCCGCCGCTCGACGGCCGCCATGCCGGGGAGGCCGGCACGGTCGCCAGGATGCTGGAGGCGATCGCGGCGGACCAGAGCCGGCCGTTGAAGCTGAGGTTCGTCGACGCTGGCGAGACCGCCGACGTGAAGCTCGCGGTGATGAGCGAGGCCGATGTCGCGAAGCTGGTCGCAGATGCCGGGACAGGCGGCATGTCCGCCACGGCGGGATTCGGCGCCGGTGCCGCGAGCGACGCGCCGCGTCTGTGGTTCCTGTCGCCGACCGGTGAGGTGTCGCTGGCCGCGGGCCGCCGGCCGCCCTCCATCGGCTTTGCCGGCAGCACGCCGGAGGGGCTCGAGAACGAGGTCGCGGACACGTTGCAGCGCGTCTTCCGCGCCACCAATCTGGCGCGGCTCGCGGCAGCCTCCGATTTCCGGCCCGAGGAGTTCAGCGCCAGCTTCGACATCGTGCGCAGCGGCGGCGCGGTCGAGCCGCTGGCCGCCGGCAGGATGCCCCGCGTCACGCCGGGCGACCAGATCAATCTCGTCGCCCGCAACGATTCCGGCAAGCCGGTCGACATGAACGTCCTCTACGTCGGCAGCGACTACTCGATCGGCCACATGTATGCCGAACGGCTGCATGGCGGCAGCGAGGTCAACCTGCCGCTGCTGCAGTTCAACGCCGAAAGCTTCGGGATCGAGCGCATGGTCGTCGTGCTCTCCGAGGCCAAGCCGCAATCGGCCATGCAGGATCTCGGCTTCCTCGCCCAGGAGGGCGTGCGGCAGACGACGCGCTCGGCTGACCATCCTGACGGGTTCGCCGGCCTGCTGCGCGACATCGGAACGGCTCCGGCGACACGCGGCGCGATGCGGCTCGGCCAGGCGGCGGGCGCCCGCGGCGCGGTGCTGATCTACCCGGTGGAAAACCTCCCGGAAGGATGAGGCTCACGGCGCAGCGATGCCGCCCGCCCGGGCGGCATCGCCGGCACGGCAATCGACTGGCGAAACATGCGGATGCGGACGAGCGGATTTCTGTTGGCGGCGACGGCGCTGGCCGTGCAAGCCGGCGCGGCATGGGCCGGATGCGGCCTGTGCGCGCGTACCGTCGTCGTCAACTCGCAGCTCGCGAGCTGCTTCCTCGAGAAATATCCGCAGCTCGCGGCCACGCCCGCAGCGGCGGTCGCGGTGGACCTGGAGGATTGCGAGCAGGAGCGCGGCGTCGTCGCGCCGCTGCGGGGGCCGCAGGCGCGGCCGATGCAGCCCAGCATGAAGTTCTTCCTGTCGCTCGACCAGCTCGCCTGCCTCAAGCAGAAGCTCGAGCAGCCGGGCGTCGCGCTCGATCCCGCCGTCGAAATCGATCTCGGTGCCTGCGGATGACCAGATCCCCGCCACCGCGCCGGATCGAGCCGCTTCCGGAGACCACGGAAGCCTTTCCGGAGACCAGCCCGCAGGAGGCGAAACCGGAATCCAATCCGTTCACCTCGCGCGACTGGCGCATGCTGGGCTATGCGTGGACCGGGTTCGCGGTGCGTGTGCTGCTAGTGATCGGAGGGCTGTTTTCGGCCTATCAGTACCTGGAGAACAAGGAAGAGAAGCGCGTCGAGCGCACCATGCAGCTCGTCGACGCATGGGAGCGCGAGGAGTATCAGGACGCGCAGCGCGCCGTCTCCGAACGGCTCGACGCGCTCAACGCCAGATATGCCAGCCTGCTCGGGGCCAGCCCGACGCCGTCGGAGCGCGCGCTCTACCTGGAACGGATCGGCATCGAGGCGATGACGGAGGCCGGCGGCGACATGCCGATCACCGATTTCCGCGCCGCGTTCGGGCGCGTGCTCTATTTTCTCAACCGCATCGCCTTCTGCGTGGAGGGGAAGCTGTGCTCGCGCACGATGACCGACGGCTATTTCGGCGACTACGCCCTGTCGTTCTGGCAGTATTTCAGGGGCTACGTGATGCAGGAGCGGGCCGCCGGCTCGGCCAGCCTCGCCGCACCGCTGGAAGCCTATGTCGGCGCGCTCGCACCGGACGGGAAACAGTGAGGCGGCGGATGCGCGGCTGCCGCGCACCTACCGGACGAGGCTCTCCAGCCAGGCGAAATAGACCGGGTTGATGCGCACGGCGGCATTCGCGGCCGGGCTTTCGGCGACGTTCACCCCGTAGATGGTCCGTTCCCCGCCGGCGGCGTCGAGAATATGGACGGAGCTGCCGCTGGAGCCCGGATAGGTGTCGCACAGATACTGGAAATACAGGGCCCTGACCGCCTCGGGAGCGACGTCGCAGCTTGCGTGCCACATGGTGCCGAACGGCTTGTCGCCCGGATAGCCGACGATGTTGGCATCGAAGCCCGCCCCGGCGTCGTCGTAGCCGAAGGCCATCCAGCCGACGCGCTCGCCGGCAGGTTCCCTGAGGATGACGACGCCGATGTCCCACGGCACCACGGAGCCGTAGAAGCCCCTGTAGTTCGACAGATAGCCGTCGAAGATATGGGCCGTCTCGAACTCGTAGACGCCGAACGGCGCATCGCGGTCCCCGTTGAGGCCGGGCACGAAGACGAGATTGTCGAGCCAGCCGCCCGCATCGTGGCTGTAAAGGCAATGCGCCGCCGTCAGCACCGTCCGGGGGCCGATCAACGTGCCCGAACAGTTGCCCACCCCGCCACCCGGCGCCTCGCCCTGCAGCAGGCCGATGGTGCGGAACGGATAGGCCGTGGTGCCGGTGACCTGGACGCGGTCGTCGGCGCCGAACACCTGCCGGCCCGTGGCATCGCCGGGGGGCGGCGCCTCGAGCGCGGCGCTGCCGTCCCCGATCACCTTCTTCACCGCCTCCGACGCCGGCCGGCGCGTTTCCTTTCCGTCGCGGTCGCGCGACAGCGTGCCGAAGCTGCGCTCGAGCCCCTGCGGATCGCCCTCAAGCGCGCGCGACGCCTCGCCGTCCAGGGGCAATGGCGGGATCGGCGTCGCGTCGCGGGCGAACCCTGCGCCGGCCGGCGCCGCCCTCGAAGCCTCGCCGGCGCCCTCGCTGGCCCCGGACCTCTCGCCTGCCGAAGCCAGGCCGGCAAATGCCAGCGCCGCCGCGGCGGCGAACGCAATCCTTGCGACTGTCACGATTTCGTTTCTCCCAAGCTCAAGCCCTGGCCGGACATCATCGCCCAATATTGGCGACAAGATGATCGCGCCGCCGCGCGACGACGGAACCGGCCGCGCACCGGGTGCCCCGCATGCCGCAATTATTCCAACTTTGCCGGAAAGGAATCCTCTTCTCCCGGCCGTTTACGGGCTTTAAATGGGCGGGGGGCGGCGGGTCGATCCGATCCGGCGTATCTCAGGCAACCTCAGGAGGTACATTTGTTGACCAGACACTACGGCAAGCTCGCCGCCGCGTCGCTGATCGCCGCGGCAACACTGACGGGTTTTGCGGCCACGGGCTGGGCGCAAGAGAGCGAGGGACACCCGGAACTGTCGCCGATGAGCCGGGTGCCGGCGCTGCGCGCGAAGGCGGCCAACGAGGGCGATACGGGTGATCGCGTGTTCGGCGGCAAGGAAGCCGCCAAGGGCGCCTGGCCGTTCCAGGTCGCGCTGCTGGCGAGCAACTCGCTCGACAACGATCCGGCCTCGCAGGCCAATGCGCAGTTCTGCGGCGGCAGCCTGATCGATCCGCAATGGGTGCTGACGGCCGCGCACTGCCTCACCAATGCCGGCCAGGCCGTCGCGGCCGACACGGTGACGGTGCTGGTCGGGGCCACCAGCCTCGAGGAAGGCACCCGCCATCCGGTCGCATCGGTGGTGGTCCATGAAGGCTACAGCCCCTCGACGCTCGACAACGACATCGCGCTTCTCAAGCTGGCTGCGCCGGCCTCGGCACAGACCATCGCCGTGACCCGCGCCGACCTCGAGGCCGGTCCGGCCACCGTCACCGGCTGGGGCATGATGGAGAACGGCTATTTCCCCATGAACCTGATGCAGGCCGATATCCAGCTTCAGCCGAACGCGGCCTGCAATGCCGGCATCAAGCAGATCTACGCGCGCGACCTCGGCGCGATCCTGCGGCAGCTCGCGCCGCGCATGCGCTATTCGCCGGCGGCGGTGGAGGAGGCGACCAAGGCGATCGTCGCCACCATGCGCGATCCGCTGACGGCGAACATGCTGTGCGCGGGCCTGCAGTCCGGCGCGCGCGACGCCTGCAACGGCGACAGCGGCGGCCCGCTGTTTTCGATGCAGGACGGCAAGCCGCTGCAGGTCGGCGTCGTGAGCTGGGGCGAGGGCCCGATGGACGGCAGCGCCGCCTGCGGCCATGCCAATGCCTACGGCATCTATACGCGCGTCGCCAATTACGACGCATGGATCAAGGCGCAGATGAGCAGATAGTCCCTTCCGGATCACCTGCGAGGCGGCCGGCGCAGCCCTTTGCGCCGGCCGCCTTCTTCATATGCGCGTGACCATGCGGTGGCCCGGCGGATGCACCATGCGCACCAGCGTCACCGGACGGGCGCCGAGCCAGGTCAGCCGTTCCGCGACGAGGACGGGGAGCGCCGGCTGGAGCCCCAGCACCTGCGCCTCCTCGACGGTCGCGGCGGCGGCGAAGAAGGCGAACTCCGCCTCCGAGAACGGCGCGGTCTCGACCAGCCATTCGTTCGGCCCGACGATCGCGAAGCTTTCCGCCTCGGCCTCGGGCACGGCATCGAGGCTGATCCAGCGATCCTCGAACTGATAGGGCGCGCGATCGGCCGTGTGCAGGCAGCGCAGATGCAGCATGCGGGCGCCGGCCGGCAGCGCGAGACGGGCGCGCACGATCTCCGGCGCCTCGACGACGGCGCGGCTCAGCAGCGCATAGCCGTATTCGGCGCCCTTGGCCTCGATCTCCTTCCTGACGAGCGGGATGAGGAAGCGGGCCTCGCGTACCGGATGCGCCGCCACCCGCGTCCCGGCCTTGCGCTTGCGCTCGATGACGCCGGCGCGTGCGAGGTCCTGCAGCGCCCGGTTGACCGTGGCGCGCGCCGCGCCCAGCTCGGCGGCCAGAACCGCCTCGCCCGGAACCGGGCCGCCCGGCTGCCATTCGCGCGCCGCGATCCGCCGCGAGAGTTCGTCGCGGATGTCGCGCCAGGAGACGCGGCGCTGCGCGCTCACAGCCGGCTCCGGACCGCGCCGAGCGCGGCTCGGTAGCGCGCGAGGATCGCATCGCGGGCGACGTGGCGGCCCTGCCGCACGACGGGGCGGCCCGCCGCCCAGACCCCGGCGACCGCCTCGCGGCCACCGCAGAAGACCCAATGGTCGAGCAGGCCGTCATCGCCCGCGGCATCGTCGAGCGCGGCCGGGTCGAGCGCGACGAGATCGGCCCAGCGCCCCGCTTCGATGGCGCCGCTGCGGCGGCCGAGCGCCTGCGCGCCGCCGGCCAGAGCGAGGTCGAGGAGCCTGCGGCCGCACGATTCGCCGGAGCGGGCCAGCACGATGCGGGCCCGGTCGCGCAGGCGCTGCGAATATTCGAGCTGGCGCAGCTCCTCGTTGAAGGCGATGCGAATGTTGGAATCGGACCCGACGCCGAACCGGCCGCCGGCGGCGAGATAGCGCGCGCCGTCGAAGATGCCGTCGCCGAGATTGGCCTCGGTGACCGGGCAGAGCCCCGCCACCGCCCCGGTCGCCGCCAGCCGCTCGGTTTCGTCCGCCGTCATCTGCGTGCAATGGATCAGGCACCAGCCCGTGTCCACCGCGAAATTGTCGAGCAGGAAGGAAACCGGCCGCGCGCCGTGGATGGCCAGCGTCTCGTCCACCTCCCCTTCCTGCTCGGCCAGATGCATGTGGAACGGGACCCCGGGCATAAGCCCGGCGAGCGCGGCAAGGTCGGCGCGACCGACCGCGCGCAGCGAATGCGGCGCGATGCCGAGGCGGGTGTCGGCCGGAAGCGCGCGGGTCAGCGCGGCGGCGCGGTCGAGCAGGCGGGTGAAGCGGTCGAGATCGTTGCCGAAGCGAAGCTGGCCGCCCTTCAGGGGCCGGCCGTCGACGCCGCCCTGTGCATAATGCACCGGCAGCAAGGTCAGGCCGATGCCCGCGGCCGACGCGGCAGCGCCGATGCGCGCCGAAAGCTCGCCGATATCCGCATAGGGCGCACCGCCCGGCTGGTGGTGCAGGTAGTGGAACTCGGCGACCGCGGCAAAACCCGCTTCCAGCATCTCCATGAAGGCCAGCGCGGCGATCGCTTCGATCTCGTCCGGCAAAAGCACGTCGAGGAAACGATACATCGTCTCGCGCCAGGTCCAGAAGGAATCGTGGGCGGCCGGCCCGCGCCGCTCCGCCAGCCCGGCCAGCGCGCGCTGGAAGGTGTGGCTGTGCAGATTGGCCGGCGCCGGCAGCAGCACCGCGACGCGCTCGTCATCCGGCAGCGGCCGCGCCGCCTGCTCCACCGTGTCGATCCGCCCGGCTGCGTCGACGGCGACACGGACGGCCGAGGCCCACCCCGACGGCAGAAGGGTCCGTTCGGCAAAGATGGTCAGCATGCGGCTTCCCTCTTGACACATTATGTACGTACATAATACGATAAATCCATACTTAATCAATGCGCGACGGCAGCCCGTGTCGAAAAAGCTCTTCAGCAACCTGCGTCTTGCGGCGATGACGCCCGGTGCGCCACGGGCGGGAGCCGAGATGGCGATCGGCGTCGAGGCCGGCCGCATCGCGCTCGTCTGCCCGCGGGCGGAGGTGCCGGCGGACTGGCTGCTGGCGGACATGGAAGACCTCGGCGGGCGGCTGGTGACGCCGGCCCTGATCGACTGCCACACGCATCTGGTGTTCGGCGGCAACCGCGCCGACGAGTTCCGCATGCGGCTGGAAGGGGCAAGCTACGAGGCGATCGCCGAAGCCGGCGGCGGCATCGTCTCGACCATGCGGGCGACCCGCGCCCTGTCGGAGGACGAGCTGGTGGTGGCCGCCCTGCCCCGCCTCGACGCGCTCATCGCCGAAGGCGTCGCCACCGTCGAGATCAAGTCCGGCTACGGGCTTACCGTCGCCGACGAGCTGAAGATGCTGCGTGCGGCGCGCGCGCTCGGCCGCCAGCGGGCGGTGCGCGTGGTGACGAGCCTGCTTGCCGCCCATGCGGTGCCGCCCGAATACAAGGGCCGGGCCGACGCCTATCTCGACGAGGTGGTCCTGCCCGGAATGGAGGCCGCTCATGCCGAGAGCCTGATCGATGCCGTCGACGGGTTCTGCGAAGCGATCGCCTTCTCGCCGGGCCAGATCGAGCGCGTCTTTTCCCATGCGGCGCGGCTCGGTCTGCCGGTGAAGCTGCATGCCGAGCAGCTCTCCAACCTGGGCGGCGCCCGGCTGGCCGCCGCGCACGGGGCGCTGTCGGCGGATCACCTGGAATATCTGGACGAGGCCGGGGCGCAGGCCATGGCTGCCGCCGGCACGATCGCCGTGCTTCTGCCCGGCGCCTTCTATTTCCTGCGCGAGCGGCAGGG
>Ga0207868_1000220_pt1 | contig 73299 bp, 80 predicted proteins | sample Passage237B_FD_187370 | JGI IMG/M metagenome (GOLD analysis project Ga0207868, IMG submission 187370) | Cellulose adapted compost microbial communities from Newby Island Compost Facility, Milpitas, CA, USA - Passage2 37B (SPAdes) (version 3) ...
TGTTCCAGTTCATTGATGCGCGCGACAATGGGGCGGCAGCGTTCCAGAAACTTTCTGTAGTGCCTCCCGGCAAACCGTTTGAACAAAAATGACAACATGAAGGGTCAGACGATAGCTCGGACAGCCTTGTTGGCAAATGACAAATACGCGACCACTCACACCTCTGTGGCGGTGGTAGATCACGCCATTATTATGACGCGGCAGCGCAGTTAGCACGCATCCTGCTTTTAGCCGCCAGCGCATGTCCGAAAATCCCACTCTCCCCGCTTCCAATCCAGCCCAGTCCACCGATTTTTTCCGTCCTTACGATCCCGGGAAATTTTTTGACGAAATGTTCCTGCCGGACGGCTCAGTGCGACCTCATTATCGGCGGTTGCACCAACGCCTCTCCACCATGACCGCCGCCGAATACGAGGAACGGCACCGTGCGGTGGATCTTTCGTTCCTGCGCCAAGGCATCACGTTCAACGTTTACGGCGACACCAAGGGAGCGGAGCGCATTTTCCCGTTCGACATGGTGCCGCGGATCATTCCGGCCAAGGAGTGGGACCATCTCGAGGCCGGCCTCATTCAACGCATCACCGCGCTCAATCTCTTCCTTCACGATATTTATCACGACCAGAATATCCTGAAGGATGGCACGATCCCGGCCCACTACGTGCTTTCGGCGAAAAATTTCCGGCGCGAGTTCGTCAACTTCGAGGTTCCTCGTGATATCTATATCCATATCTGCGGCATCGATCTCATTCGGGACGACCAAGGCCGCTATCTCGTGCTCGAGGACAATGCCCGGTGCCCGTCCGGCGTGAGTTATCTGTTGGAAAACCGCCGCGCGCTCAAACGCACCTTCCCGCGCAGTTTCGAGTCCATCGGCGTGCGCCCGGTCGAACATTATCCGGACGAGCTCATGCGCGTGCTCAACCATATTGCGCCGACCAACGTCAGTGATCCGACTGTCGTCCTTCTCACGCCCGGCGCCTACAATTCGGCTTACTTCGAGCACACCTACCTCGCCCGCCAGATGGGCATCGAGATCGTCGAGGGACGCGACCTGCAAGTGCGCGATCAACACGTATTCATGCGCACAACCAAGGGTCTGCAACCGGTGCACGTGATCTATCGGCGCATCGATGACGATTTTATCGACCCGACCGTTTTCCGCCGTGACTCGATGCTCGGCGTGCCCGGCCTCATCAGCGCCTATCGCGCCGGCAATGTTTCGCTCGCCAACTCCATCGGCACCGGCGTGGCCGACGACAAGGTCATGTATTACTTCGTGCCGCGCATGATCAAATACTACCTCGATCAGGATCCGATCCTGCCAAACGTGGACACTTACCTCGGCAGCGAAAAAGAGGACCTCGCTTACATTTTGGAAAACATCGAACAGCTCGTCATCAAGGCCGCCAACGAATCAGGCGGTTACGGCATGCTCATCGGCCCGCAATCCACCGCCAAGGAATGCGACGAATTCCGCCAACGCGTGAAAGCCGATCCCCGCAATTACATCGCGCAGCCCACCATCTCACTTTCCCGCCACCCGACCTATGTCGGCAACGAATTTGCCGGCCGTCACATCGATCTGCGGCCCTTCGTGCTTTATGGTGAAAATACCACCGTCATTCCCGGCGGACTTACGCGCGTCGCGTTGCGCAAAGACTCGCTCGTCGTCAACTCGTCCCAAGGCGGCGGCAGCAAGGACACCTGGGTGCTTTACGGAGAGGATTGAACCATGCTCAGTCGCGTTGCCAACGGCCTTTACTGGATGAGCCGCTACATCGAGCGTGCGGAAAACACCGCGCGTCTCGTTGATGTGAATCTCCAACTCCTCCTCAACTTCCGCAATCTCAACGACAGCACGCTCGCCGGTCACTGGATGCCCATCGTCCAAAGCACCGGCGACGAATCGCTCTTCACCCAGCTTTACACCAAAGCCAGCGGTGAAAACGTCGCGGAGTTTTTCGTCTTCAACGACGCCAATCCCAATTCGATCGTCTCGTGCATCTATCACGCGCGCGAAAACGCCCGCACCGTGCGCGATCAGATCACGGTCGAATTTTGGGGTGAGCTTAACCGCATATATCTCTTCCTACGCTCGCCCGCCGCGCGCGAACTTTGGCAGCAAAGCCCTTCGGATTTCTTCGTCGAGGTGCGCAACAGCTCGTTGCTGCTCCAAGGTCTCGCCGACGCCACAATCATGCGCAACGAAGGTTGGCACTTCATGCGCGCCGGTCGCTACATCGAGCGCGCCGACAAAACCAGCCGCATGCTTGATGTGCGCCACGAGACCGTAACTGAACCCGGCACACAGGTGCTCACGCACCAAGCCGACGCACTCGGTTGGTCTGCGATGCTGCGTTCGTGCAGCGCGTGGGATGCCTACAAGGCGCTGCACGGCGCCGAGGTGCAACCGGCCTTGGTCACCGAGTTTTTGCTCCTATCAGAGGATTTCCCTCGTTCCGTGCGATTCTGCGTCGAGCATCTCAACCGCGCGCTGCGCGCCATCTCCGGCGTGGGTGAAGGTCGTTTCTGCAATGACGCCGAAAAGCACACGGGACGCCTTCTGGCCGAACTGCAATTTTGCTCGCCTGATGACATTTTCAAAGTCGGGCTGCACGAGTATATCGATCAGCTTCAATTCAAACTCGACGCCATCAGTGACGCCTTGTTCCAAGCCTACATTTTCCAGCCGTTCCAAGCCGAGACGGACAACGCCCTCCAGCAACAGGAAGAACAACAGCAGCAGATCCGCTGAGTCCTCAGCCGGTCTCCCTTTCTATTGCGCAGGATGAAACTAAAGGTTTTTCACCGCACCCACTATAGCTACGAAAAACCCATCGTAGACAGCTTCAACGAGGCCCGACTCCAGCCCGTCGACAACGCGACGCAACAGCGCCACAGCTTCATCCTCAAGGTGCTGCCTTCGACGCGACTGAAGCACTACTTGGATTTTTATCTCAACTGCGTGCATCTCTTCGAGCTGCCCAACCCGCACAGCGAGTTGTCGGTTGAGGCCACGTCCATCGTTACCACAACCAACACGCTGCTGCTGACCGCTGATGCCACCACGTGCCGTCTGGCCGATTTGGAATCAGACAGCGTGTTCAACCAGTGTTACGATTTTCTGCAAAGCAGCCCCTACGTGGAAATCGGTCCTGATATCTGGCGCATGGCCATCGATATCATCGAAAACGAAACCGATATCTGGCAAATCGCGCAGCGCATCATGCGTTACGTCTACACGGAGTTTCGCTACGCGCCCAACTCCACGCATGTGCACACCACCATGCACGAAGTCCTGCAACTGCGCTCCGGCGTCTGCCAGGATTTCGCGCACGTCATGCTCGGTCTCTGCCGCGCACTCAAACTGCCCGCGCGCTACATCAGCGGTTACCTTTACAATGGTCCGGCCGAGCATCTCAAAGGCGCGCAAGCGAGCCACGCCTGGGTCGAGGTTTACATTCCCCCGCACGGTTGGGTCGGACTTGACCCAACCAACAATCGCATCGTGGACGGCCACTACGTCAAAATCGGCGCCGGCCGCAGCTACAGTGATGTGCCGCCGGTGCGTGGCACCTATCGTGGCACGCAGGAACGCAAGATGACCGTGGATGTGCTCGTCAGTCTGATCGACGCGGAAGCCACCACGCCCGAGATCAAACCTGCGTCTTGAAATACTCGATCGTGCGCTTGAGACCTGCCTCAAGCTCCACGGTCGGTTCCCAACCCAGCAAGGTTTTCGCGAGTGTGATATCGGGGCGACGTTGCTTCGGATCGTCCGCCGGCAACGGCATGTGCACGATCTTCGATTTGCCGCCGACAAGTTTCAACGTGAGCTCGGCAAGCTGCAGCATCGTGAACTCGCCGGGATTACCGATATTCACCGGACCGACAGTCTTGGTCTGATTCATCAGGCGCACGAAGCCTTCGATTAAATCATCCACATAGCAGAATGAACGAGTCTGCGTGCCGTCACCGTAGATCGTGATGTCCTGCCCTTTCAACGCCTGCACGATGAAGTTAGAAACCACGCGGCCGTCGTTCGGATGCATCCGCGGGCCGTAGGTGTTAAAAATGCGAACAATGCGGATATCGACTTTGTTCTCGCGGTGGTAGTCGAAGAACAGCGTCTCCGCCACGCGCTTGCCTTCGTCGTAGCACGAGCGGCGGCCGATCGGATTGACGTGGCCCCAATAGCTCTCCGGTTGCGGGTGCACTTCAGGATCACCGTAAACCTCCGACGTGCTGGCTTGAAAAACGCGGGCCTTCACACGCTTCGCTAAACCAAGGCAATTGATCGCGCCCATCACCGAAGTCTTCGTCGTCTTGATCGGGTTGAACTGGTAGTGCGGCGGCGACGCAGGACACGCGAGATTGTAGATCTGATCCACCTCGAACTTGAAGGGGTCGATCACATCATGCCGCACGAACTCGAAGTTCGGGTTGCCGAGCAAATGCGCGATGTTGCTCTTCCGTCCCGTGAAGAGGTTGTCGAGACAGATGATTTCATGACCGTCGGCCAACAACCGGTCACAAAGATGTGAGCCGAGAAATCCGGCTCCGCCAGTGATGAGAATGCGCATGGATAAGAGTTAGAAAAACGGGTTGAATCTATCGAGCAAAAGTTAAGCCGTGCGAGCGGCCGCGCCGGCCTCGTAACGCTCCACCCAAGCGCGGTGCCACGAATCGTAATCGCCGGCTTCGATGTGGGCGCGGGCCTGCGCCATCAGGTCGAGGTAGAAATGCAGGTTGTGCAGCGTCAGCAACGTGCAGCTCAAAATCTCACCCGCAACCGTGAGGTGTCGCAGATAGGCACGCGAAAACTGTGTGGTGTAATTAACTACTTCTTCGCTGATCGGCCGCGGATCGGTGCGGAACTTTTCGTTGCGCAGGTTGAGCGGGCCGTCGGGAGTGAACACGAGGCCGTTGCGCGCCACGCGCGATGGCAGCACGCAATCGAACATGTCCACGCCCAGCGCGATCATCTTCAAAAGCTGTGGCGGCGTGCCGAGGCCCATCGTGTAACGCGGTTTGTCCACCGGCATGAACGGCGTGGTCGCGCCGACTTGTTTGAGCATCTCCGGTTCGGGTTCGCCAACGCTCACTCCGCCCACCGCGTAACCGGGAAAATCCAGTGCCGCAAGCGACTCTGCGGCTTCGCGGCGCAAGTCATCGTAAGTCGAGCCTTGCACGATCGCGAAGAGATGCTGGCCATTGGCCAGAAAGCCACTGTCCGCCGCGATTTCGCGACATTGTTTCGCCCAGCGATAACTGCGCGCCACCGCCTCCGCGCAGGCGTCGCGTTCGCACGGCCATGGCGGACACTCGTCGATCACCATCGCGATGTCGCTGCCGAGATTCGTCTGGATCGACATGACTTCCTTCGGGCCGAGGAAGAGTTTCGCGCCATCGAGATGTGATTGGAACTCCACGCCGTCCTCGCGCATCTTGCGCAGCTTGGCCAAAGAAAAGACCTGAAACCCGCCGCTATCGGTCAGGATCGGGCCGTCCCACCCCATAAACTTGTGCAAGCCGCCCAGTTCGTGAATCAGCTCCGACGTCGGGCGTAAGTTGAGGTGATAGGTGTTACCGAGAATGATTTGCGCGCCGATTTCGCGCAGATGCGCCGGCGTGAGCGATTTGACCGTGCCCTGCGTTCCGACCGGCATAAAGATCGGCGTTTGCACGACGCCATGGCGCGTTTGCAACCGTCCGCGGCGGGCGGCGGTCTTCGTGTCGGTCTTAAGTAATTGAAAATGATTGGCCATCAGGCGGGTCCCACACACTACCCGCACGCTTGACCCCTGTGTCAACCCGTCGGTAGATGGTTCCTTTGTGCTGCTCGTCATCGACAACTTCGACTCCTTCACCTTCAACCTCGTCCAATACTTCGGTCAATTGGGCGTCGAGCAGCGCGTGTTTCGCAACAACGAGATCACGCCGGCGGAGGCACTCGCACTCAATCCCGACCGCGTGCTGATATCTCCCGGCCCTTGCTCGCCTACCGAGGCCGGCGTCTCGCTCGACATCATCGGCGCATTCGCGGGCGTGAAACCGATTTTCGGCGTGTGCCTCGGCATGCAATCCATCGGCCAGTATTTCGGCGGCAACATCGTGCGTGCCAAACGGCTCATGCACGGCAAGACCTCGCCGATCATCCACCAGAACACCGACCTGTTCAAAGGTCTGCCGCAGAATTTCGCCGCCACGCGTTATCACTCGCTGCTCGTCGAACGCGAGACCATGCCCGATTGCCTCGCCATCACGGCCGAGACCGCTGAGGGCGAAGTCATGGGTCTGCGCCACAAGACCCTGCCGATCTGGGGCGTGCAATTCCACCCAGAATCCATCGCCACCGAACATGGCATGACGATTCTCAAAAACTTTTTGGCCCTGAACTAGCCGACGCTAAACCCACGAAATAGCTCAAAGCCGCTTGTCTCCTGCTATCGGGTTTTTAGACTATTTCGTGGTAACACAAAACTCCCATGCGCTGCCCAAAGTGCACTTCCATTGAGGATAAGGTCATCGACTCCCGCATCAGCCGCGAGGGCAATTCTATCCGTCGTCGCCGCGAATGTCTCGAATGCGGCCACCGCTTCAGCACGACCGAATCCCTCGTGCGCGACGGACTGGTCGTGATCAAACGCGACGGCCGCCGCGAAGAGTTTGATCGCGAAAAACTGATCCACGCCGTGCGCGCCGCCTGTCACAAGCGTCCTGTGGACATCGAACAAATGACCATGCTGGTGGACGACGTGGTCGACGTGCTTGAAGCTCAGTTCGAAAGCGAAATTCCTTCCAGCGCCGTCGGCGAAAATGTGATGCAACGCCTGCGCAACATCGATCAGGTCGCCTATGTGCGCTTTGCCAGCGTGTATAAGGAATTCCGCGACGTCTCGGAATTTATGCAGGAAATCAGCAGCCTCCCCAAGGCGAAGAAATGACTGCTGATCGCGCTGACCTGCGCCGGTTACACTTCATCAACGCGCTTTTTGCGCACGTCACTGGACAGGACCTTTACCTCGCCGAACAGATCAAATCCGCCATCGCGTTCAGCCTCGCCGAACTCGAAGCGCAGATGTCGGCTCAACCCGACAGCGCGGCGAAATACGATGCCGCGTTCAACGCCGCCGCCGCGCGCTTGCTCACGCAATCTTTCGCGCATCTGCCTTCGCACGGTTTTTTTCATTGGGACGCCACGCGCACGTTGACCTCCGCCACACCGCTATTCGCGCGTGATGAAATCATGACCGGTCTCAAGCAACTCGCGAAGCATCGCGAGGCCACCCTGCTCGTCACCAATCTTCGCCCCGCGCTCATTCCCCCGCCCAAGCGCGCCGTCGGCCGCCGCCTGCGCGAATACGACGAGTTGCTGAATTTCATTCGCGACCTCGCCGCCGCCCGCACTGCCCCTTCCGCCAATCTGCAATTACTGTTTCTCTGAGGTTTTGTTTTTACAGGAGGTCGCAGAGAGCGCAGAGAAAATCCTGTGCACCCGCTCTACCCCAAAGCATCGAAACTGACCGAGCCTGTCATCGGTGCAGCGATCGAGGTTCATCGTGACAAAGGTCCCGGACTGATCGAGTCGATCTATGAATGGTGCCTCATGCGCGAACTGGAGCTACGCCAGCTCTCTACCACCAGTCAAAAATCTGTAGTGATATCCTACAAGGGATTTACAAAGGAAGAGCCGCTGCGCTGCGATATTCTGGTCGAAGATTGTCTGCTGATCGAAGCCAAAGCAGTGGAGCGCATCCTTCCCATTCACAAGGCTCAGCTCCTTAGTTATATGAAACTCCTCAACGTGCCGATCGGCCTGCTGATCAATTTCAACGAAACCAAACTCATCGACGGCGTCTCGCGACTTATTCTGCGCGGTGCCGACAATTAAGACTCTGCGCTCTCCGCGCCCTCCTGTAAAAATTCTCCATGACGCTCTTCGAAAAAATCATCGCTCGCGAAATTCCCGCTAAGATCGCTCACGAAGACGAACTCTGCATCGCCATTCACGACATCCAACCGCAGGCGCCGGTTCATATCTTGGTCATTCCCAAGAAGCCTATTCCACGGATCAACGAAGCCTCGCCCGCCGATCAAACCCTCCTCGGTCACTTGCTGCTAACCGCTGCCAAAATTGCGAGAGAGCAGAATCTCGCCGCCGGTTATCGCGTCGTCATCAACAACGGTCCGCACGGCGGCGAAAGCGTCCCGCATCTACACGTCCACTTGCTCGGAGGTCGCCAACTCACTTGGCCGCCGGGTTGAGCCGCGCGTGTTTCTGCCGGTAGCTGCGCGCATCCATTCCGGTAAAGGTGCGGAAGACGCGGGCGAAATACTGGCTGGAACTGAAGCCGCAGGCGAATGCGATGTCGGTGATGGAGTTATCCGTCTCACGCAATTGCGCCTTGGCTCGATCAATCCGCAAGCGGTTCACCAACTCAAGCGGGCTGTCTCCCGTCAGCCGCCGACAAAGAGTGGCAAATCGTGAACGTCCCAAACCGCACTGCTCTGCCATCGCTTCCAGCGTCCAATCCTGATCGCAGGTCTCACGAAGTTGCGCGGCGAACCATTCGACTCGGCGCGAAGAAGCTTCATCAGTGCCGTGATTTTCCGTTCCGTGCTCGATACAACGGCCTAGCTCCAAAATCGCCAGTCGTCCAAGCGCGGCGATGTAGTTGTCACCATATCGCCCGGGATTAGACAACTCCTTCACCAAGGTTGGAATCAGCCACGCCGCGCATTCGGTCGCGGGATGAGCGCGTCGGTCGCATTTCACCAACAACTCGCTCAGTTGTTTTGCCTCGGCAGCAGGGATTCCGAACGAAGGATGCAAGCCGAAACGGCTCCGCGGACGATCGGTGCGGCCCGATAGCCCGAACTGCACCCAATGCCAGTAATGACCGGGCTCGAACTCATCCACGCTCCCGTGCTCCTCCCACGGCAGCGAAAAGAATAGCGAACCCGCTTTCACACGCTCGACGCGACCCTGAACGTGCCAGTTGAGCGCGCCTTTTTCCAAATAGATGATCTCGAGCCCATAGTCGCGATGCGTGCCAAGGGTGCGCGCGCTGCCGCGACCGAAATGCCGGATGCCATCCATATGTGCACGATTTGCCACTGGGCGTGATTGAACGCAAGTCCCGTCGGGATCTGCTACATTCGCCGCGCCCATGAAACTTACCCCTAGCCAGATCGAGCAATTTCGTCGCCGCGGCTACCTCGCCGTGCCCGGTTTTTTCAACGCGGAGGAAACCTCCGCCCTGCAGGCCGATATCGCGCGACTCAAGCGCAACGGCTTTCTACGCAACGTGGCCACCGACGGCGACGGCAAGACCACCTCGCAGACCAAACAGAACCTTCAGCTCTGCCCCGCCAACTTTTACAGCACGCTCATCCGCGCCCTGCCCTTTGCCCCGAAGGTTGTGGATACCATCACCCGCCTGATCGGTCCAACGGTCACGCTGCACCTCGATCAGATTTTCCTCAAACCCGGCAAGACCGGCATGGGAACAGCGTGGCATCAGGATAACGCCTATTTCCAAATCCCAAAGCCCATGCGCGGCACCGCCATGTGGATCGCGATCCACGATGCCACGATCGCAAACGGCACCATGCGCATCATTCCCGATGCGTGGGAAACGCTTCTGCCGCACGAGCGCGACGGAAACAGCGACCACCACATTCGCTGCTTCCCTGACGAATCCAAGGCCATCAACATCGAACTGAAGGCCGGCAGCGTGCTCTTCTTCTGTTACGGCACACCTCACGCCACGGGCGACAACACGACCGACACCGAACGCGCGGGACTCGCCTATCATTTTCTGTGTGATGACCAGACCAGCGAGGAGTTCTACACCACCGGTCGCCTCGGAAATCCGCGTCCACGTTTGACCGGACCTCACGCCACCGGCGGCTTTGAAGAATACGGCAGCGTGATCAGCGGCACGTGGGATGCCGAAGTGGCCAAAGCCATCGGCAAATAATCAACGCGTTTCCCAAGTTCCATCCAAGCGCCGAACTAAACGGCGCTTGAGTTCCAGCATCATCAAGACCGGCGACAATTCACCGGCCATCATACCAGTCTGCTCCGCAACGGCATCGGGCGACAGAATCGCACCACCGGCAAAACAGGCCATAACGCGACGCTCCGCATCGTTCAGTTCGCCGGCGTTCGTGGTTTGATCGGATGTCTCCGGTTTAGCCGGTATCGGCGACGGGCGCAGACCATCCAAATAGCTCAATTCGCCTAAAATATCATCCACGCTGGTCAGCAACGTAGCGCCATCGCGAATTAGTTGGTGACACCCTGCGCTAGTATTCTGGTCTATCCGCCCCGGCACCGCGTAAATCAGCCGACCTTGTTCACCCGCAAAACGAGCCGTGATCATCGAACCGCCGTTCACGTCGCTTTCGACCACGATCACGGCATCGCAAATCCCCGCGACGACGCGATTGCGCATCGGAAAACTCTGCCGGTCGGCGCGTCGTCCAAACGGAAACTCGGACAAGATCGCGCCGGTCGCCTCGATCTGCCGGTAGAGCTCAAGATTCTCGGGCGGATAAATGATATCGATGCCGCACCCCAGCACCGCCGCCGTGCGGCCATCCACCGACAGCGCGCCTTCGTGCGCCGCGGTGTCGATGCCGCGCGCCAATCCGCTCACGATACAGAAACCCAAGCGCGCGAGTTCGGCGGCAAAACGCTTGGCCACAGATTGACCATAAAGTGTCGTGCGCCGACTACCGACAATCGCGATGCACGGCTGATCGAATTCATACTTCCCTTTGCGATAAAAACCGATCGGCGGATCGTGAATCTCCTTCAACATACGCGGATACGCCGCGTCGTCTTGGATCACAAAATCCGCGCCGGCCTTGGCCATGCGCTCCTCTTCGCGCGCCAGGTCGAAATGCTCACGCCAATTGGCGACCGTGCCGCTGATGGCTGGCCCCACGCCTTTAACTGATTCGAGTTGCTTAACCGATGCCTGCAACACGTTGCGTGAGTCACCGCCCAACTCCTCCAGCAAACGGTTCAACGTGATCGGCCCGATGTTAGGCAAAGCGTTCAGCACGAGAAGCGCTTGCCGGGCCGTCAGTTCGCCATTCATTCCCCCATTCTCAACGCGGCCGGGAGAAAGTCGAGCAACTGCGTCGTGCGCACCGCCTCGGCCCCATAAGTGCGGGCCAGTTCATCGGCCGCCCGGCCATGCCAGGCCACACCGCGACAAACCGCCGGCAGTAATTCGTCCGGCGTGCGCGCGAGCTGCGTTCCAATAATGCCAGCAAGCAAATCGCCACTGCCGCCGCGCGCGAGCGCCGGCCCGCCCCACAAACTGTGATAAACCGGGCCGCCCGCGCACATGCGGGTGATCGGTCCTTTGAGCACCACCACTACGCCAGATGCTTTCGCATAATCGCGCAGCGATTTTTCCCCGGCGATACGTTTGAATTCGCCTGCATGCGGCGTCAGCACGAGCGGAGTTTGCGCACCCGCCAGCACTTCGGGCTGAAGCGCATCCGCATCCACCACCACGGGAACGCGCAGGGTTTTCAGAACATCAGCCGCCAATGCTAGCGTTTCAGGTTCTCGGCCCATACCGGGCCCCATAACCAGAGCGGAGGCTTGGCGCATCCGTTCACGGAGCAAATGAATCCCTTCAAGCGCGAGACCGCCGTCAGGTGTTTCCGGCCATCCTATCCAAATCGCTTCCGGCACTTGCGCGGCAAAGGCCGGCACCAACGACTCCGGCACAAACGCGCTGACAAGTCCCGCTCCGCTGCGCAGAGCCGCGGTTACCGCCATCAAGGCCGCGCCAGGATAACCGCGCGAACCAGCGAGGACAAAGAGGTGCCCTTGACGTCGCTTTTCCGAATGCGGATCGCGCCATGTGCGCAGCGGCGAAAGCACATCTGCCGTGATAACCAAATCATCCGCATGCGGCGCCTCCGACTGAAAAAACCCGAGATCGAGATAACGCAGGCGTCCGGCGTTGGCGCATTCAAGCGCTTCGCGCTTCACCACTCCGGTAGCGTAAGTGAAATCTGCGCGAAAAGCGTCGGCCTCGCCAATCCCACTGGGAAGATCCACCGCCGCGCGCATTCGCACCGGCAAGCCATTGGCCGCAGCAACTGTCTTTATCGCGACGGCATCAAGCGGCGGTCGGAACTGGAAACCAAATACGCCGTCGATCGACAGATCGTAATTCGCCGCCATTGCGCGGATGGACTGCACGCGTGTCGGATGTCGATGCACCAAATCGTGCCACGCGCGTTGCGCCAACGGGCGCATAGATGCCGCACCGTAAACGAAAAACACATCGGCCTTCGCCTCAGGAAAACGTCGCAGAATCTCATCACAGGCAATCAGCGCATCGCCGCCATTGTGGCCTTTCCCGACGAGCACCAATACGCGACCAGCCGAAGGAAATCCGCCGATCTCGCGATAATCGTTTAGAATGGCCGAAGCCACCGCGTGACCCGCGCGTTGCATCGCTTGCCACTCGGCGGATTCGTCACCGGCGAACAACCGTTGCTCCAACGCCTTCGTCTCGGCGCCGGAAAGAATCGGATGCGCCCATGTGCAGTTCATATTAGTTCCCCGATGAAGAGGATTTTCCCGACGAAGTCTTACGCTTGATGGAATCCTGAATGGCCTTCCACGTTTCTTCGTCACGCTGGCGCAACCATTCGCGGCGCCGCTCATCCGGCTCGGTAAACAGCAACGGCGCCGAAACATCCACGCCGTGAGTAAGCACCGGTCGGGTCAGTGTAGAAATGGAGCGATAATAAAACGTCCCACCCTCGCGCAGCACCTCGTAAAAGCGCGCGTATTGGCCGACCTCAGAATCCCACAATGCCACCTCCGTGCGGTTACCGTCCCATACGGCATATTGCTGCCATTCGCTGAAAACCGCTTCCAATTCGCTGAAATCAGGCGCGGTGCGCGTCGCTACCAACGGCGGCGGAGTATCATCTTTGACCGGCACTTCGATGATTTCGGGACCGGGCCGCGGCATCAGCCAAACAAACGCCGCGCCGAGCAAAAATCCGAGCATGATCCACGACGGAGTCTTGGAAAGTTGGGATGGCGATGGCTTGGGCTCTGTTTCGTCCATGATTACAATCAAGCCCGCACCAAGGCGGCGACCGCCATCGCGTGAGTTTCAGTGTGGGATAGCGAGATCACTACTCCGGTTCCACCGAGTTGGCGCAGCAGAGCCGAGGCTTTGTCATCGAGGCGAATGCGCGGTTCATTGCGTTCACCGTGATAAACGGAAATGGAAGTCCAATCGAGATGCTCGCCAATACCGGTCGTGAAAGCTTTGGAAACAGCTTCCTTCGCCGCCCATCGCGCCGCGTAGTGCTTGTGTGGATATTTCAATCCGCCGCAGTAAGCCTGCTCTTCAGCCGTAAAGGTGCGCTGGATAAAACGATCGCCGTGGCGTTCGAGCACGCCACGGATACGCTCGACCTCAACGAGATCGCAACCGAGACCGATCAAAATGCCGCCGGGCGGCAAAGTAAAAGCCGGCGCGCTCATGCGTTCATTCGCGCTTTCATTTCACGAACGGCCTCGGCGATGCCGATGAATAGCGCGCGACTGATAATGCTGTGGCCGATATTGAGTTCGTGCAGGTGCGGCAGGGTGCGCACCTCGGTAATATTCACGTAGTTGATGCCGTGGCCGGCGTTGACCGTCAGCCCAAGATCGTGTCCTTGCACGCAGCCGATGCGCAGACGTTGAAATTCCGCCGCGCGTTGCGGGCCATGATACGCGTTCGCATAAGCGCCGGTATGCAGCTCGATCCACGGCGCGCCGAGTTTGGCCGAAAGTTCAATCTGCGCTTCGTCGGGATCGATGAACAAACTGGTCTTGATGCCGGCGGCGTTCATCGCGTCGATGCAAGCTTTGACGCGGTCGCGATTGCGCACGATGTCGAGGCCGCCTTCGGTGGTGATTTCCTCACGGCTCTCCGGCACCAAACAGACCGAGTCGGGTTTGATGGTCAAAGCCAGTTTGGTCATCTCCGGCGTGCACGCCATCTCGAGGTTCAAGCGCGTGGCAATGGATTCGCGCAAACGCTGGATGTCGCGATCCTGCACGTGCCGGCGATCTTCGCGCAGGTGCGCGGTAATGCCATCGGCTCCGGCCCGTTCGGCTTCGAGGGCCAAGGCGACTGGATCAGGTTCAATCACCCCGCCCACCGTAGCGCCGGCGGCACGATAACGCGCCTGCCGCACCGTCGCACAGTGATCGATATTGAGACCGAGAAGAATCATGGGGAGACGATACAAACCGAAATGTGGAAATCAGGGAATCCGGAAAACGCGGGCTTGTGTGATTCTCCCGCCATCGGATTTCATGGCGGCAAGCCATGCCTGCCTCCGAGCCCAAACGCGAGAACCTGCTCGTTAACCTGATTTGTAACGTCGCCCTACCGACACTGATTCTGACCAAGTTCAGCGGCGAAAACGCCCTGGGCCCTACTCTCGGACTGATCGTAGCGCTACTGTTTCCCCTAGCCTACGGTGTGCAGGATTTCATCCGACGCCGCCGAATGAATTTCATTTCAGCCATCGGCTTTTCCAGCGTGCTGATTTCCGGCGGTCTGGGATTGATGCACTTGGATGGATTCTGGTTTGCGGTAAAAGAAGCCGCGGTGCCGGCAATCATCGGCTGCGCTGTGCTAGTCTCCATGCGCGCAAAACTGCCCTTGGTGCAGGAAATTCTCTACAATCCTCAACTCATGGATGTGCCGCGAATCGAAGCCCAACTCGACATCTGCGGCACACGGGCCGAATTCGCCAAACTCATGCGCAGTTCCAGCAAGCTCTTGGCGCTGTCGTTTTTCGTTAGCGCAGTGCTGAACTACGGGCTCGCGCGTTACCTACTCAAAAGCCCGCCCGGCACCGAGGCATTCAATGCCGAGCTCGGCAAAATGCATCTGTGGAATTGGCCGGTCATCGTGGTGCCGAGCATGGCGATGATGATGTTTGCGCTGTGGCGTTTCATCAAAGGCCTGCAAGGCGCCACCGGCCTGACGCTGGACGAGTTGCTGCAGCAACAGGCGGCGAAGCCTAAAAACGAGCAGAAATAAGAAGGGACGGGCAAATCGCCCGTCCCTTCTTAAATTCGAATTCCGATTCGGCTCAGCCGCGCTGAGCCATCGGCACGTAATCGCGAGCGACCGGACCGGTGTAGATCTGACGCGGACGATAAATGCGGCCCTTCGCTTGCGAAGCAACTTCGCGCCAGTTGGCAATCCAGCCCGGCGTGCGACCGATCGCGAAGATTACCGTGAACATGTTCACGGGAATACCGAGCGCGCGCATGATAATGCCCGAGTAGAAATCTACGTTCGGGTAGAGCTTGCGCGACAGGAAGTATTCGTCCTTGAGCGCGGCTTGCTCGAGGTTCTTGGCGATATCGAGCAGCGGATCCTGGATGCCGAGCTTGGAGAGAACCTTTTCGCAAGCTTCGCCGATGATCTTCGCGCGCGGATCGAAATTGCGGTAAACCGCATGGCCGAAGCCCATGAGTCGCGTGCTCTTGTTGCCCGACTTGGCGGCCTCGATGAAGCGCGTGCCGTCGTCGCCTTCGTCATGGATCATTTGCAGCATGCTCATGACCGCGGTGTTGGCACCGCCATGCAGCGGACCGGAAAGCGCGGAGATTCCGGCGGAAAGCGAGGTGAAGAGATTCGCCGCGCTGGAGCCCACCATACGCACAGTCGAGGTGCTGCAATTCTGTTCGTGATCGGCGTGCAGAAGGAGGAGCAGATTCAGAGCCTTGGCGACTTCGGGCTCGGCCACGTAGTCCTTGTAAGGCTCCGAGAACATCATGTGCAGGAAGTTATCGCAAAACGGAATGTCCTTCGGGTGCACGTAGGGCATGCCGTTTTGGTAGCGATAGATCATCGCGCCGATCGTGCGGATCTTCGAAATGGCCATGGCGGCCGCGAGATCGAAGTTCTGCAGGTCCTTTTCAAAGTTGTTGGTCGCGAGCTCGGGATAATGCGCGGCGAGTGAAGCCACGATCGAAGAGAGCATCGCCATCGGCGGAGCATCGTCGGGGAACCCTTCGAAAATGCGCTGCATCTGCGTTTCAATGGCGGCATTCTTCCGCAACAGCGTGCCGAAATCGCGGCGCTGTTTCTCGTTCGGAAGTTCACCATAAATGACGAGGTAGGCCGTCTCGACGAAATCGCTGTTCTGGGCGAGCTGTTCAATCGGGTAACCGCGATGGCGCAGAATGCCGTTGTCGCCGTCGAGATACGTGATCTGGCTCTCGCAAGAACCCGTGTTGCCGTAGCCTTGGTCGAAGCAAATATAACCGGACTCGGCCCGCAGACGACGGGTATCGATCGCCATTTCACCTTCGGTGCCCTGCATCACCGGCAGGTTATAGGCTTTGTCGTCAATTTGGAGGGATGCCGTCTTTGCCATAGGAGTTAAACCAATGCCTTTCCGTGTCTCATGAAAAGCAAAGAAGCTCAATAAATGCCACTTTGGACTAAAATTAGTCCTACGCGCATCTATGGTTAGGAAAAATAAACGGTCGCGCTCAGCTCCGCGCGGCTACTTCCACAAAATTGTGGTAGAGGGCGATGCCCTTGGCCTGGCTTTTCTCGGGGTGAAATTGAGTCGCGAAACACCGACCGCGCGCAATCGCCGCGGTAAATTTGATCCCGTATTCGCACTCTGCCAGCACCAGCGCCGGATCGGCCGGGACGCAGTGGTAGCTGTGCACAAAATAAAACGCCTCTCCTTCGGTCGCGAGACCGGCGATCAACGGCGAATCAGGCTGGGTAAAACGCACGGTGTTCCAGCCCATGTGCGGAACTTTGAATTCCGGCGGCAGCTTGAAGCGCACGACCTTGCCCGGGAAAACACCGAGGCCCTCGATGTTTCCTTCTTCTGAAAACTCAAACAGCGCCTGCAAACCGAGGCACACGCCGAGGAAAGGCCGGTCGGCAGCAATCCACTCGCGCACGGCTTGATCGAGCCCGCTGGCGCGCAACGCCGAAATACAATCAGCCAACGCTCCCACCCCGGGCAGCACCAGACCGGCCGCACCGGCAATTTCGTCCGGACGGGTTACGATTCGCACATCGCCACCAGCGGCCTCGACGGCCTTGGCGACACTGCGCAGGTTGCCCATGCCGTAATCGATTACGGCGATCTTCGCGGATCCGCTCATGACTTACAGCGAACCCTTGGTGCTCGGGAGAGAACCAGCGGAGCGTTCGTCAATGCGCGTGGCTTCGTCGAGCGCACGGGCGAGGCCTTTGAAAATCGCCTCGGCGACGTGGTGCGGCTCTTCACCGTATTCAAGTTTCACGTGCAGGTTGCATCCCAGTGCATTGCTAAATGCGCGGGCGAATTCCTTCACGAGCACGAGATTGAAATCGCGCACAAACATCGTCGGCGGCACCGCATCGTAAACGAGACAGGCCCGGCCACTGAGATCGACCACCACGCGGGCAAGCGTCTCATCCATCGGCAGGAAAAAGAAACCGTAACGGCGGATGCCGAGCTTGTCACCGAGCGCTTGCTTGAACGCATTGCCCAGCACCAAACCGACGTCCTCAACGGTGTGATGATAATCCACCGCCACATCGCCGACGCATTTTACGTCCAAGTCGAACAGGCCGTGCTTGGCGAAAAGCGTGAGCATGTGGTCGAAAAACGGCACCCCGGTGTCGATTTTCGAGACACCCGTGCCGTCCACCGTCAATTTGAGGGTGATGTCGGTTTCAGCCGTTTTACGGCTGAGGGTTGCTACGCGTTCTTTTGCCATGATTGGAGAGTTTGCCAGAGGACGAGCATCTCGTCATCCGTGCCGACGCTGATACGCAGAAACGGCGCGGTCAAGGCATGGCTCGGGAAGTGCCGCACCAAGACCTTATGGCGACAAAGGAAGTCGTAGGCGGATTTGGATACTTCCGGACCGGTCTCGCCCTTGACGTTGCGCGGCTCGGTGAAAATGAAATTGGCCTGCGACGGGTAAGTAAACCAACCGGCTTCGGTGAAGATTTTGAGATAGCGATCGCGTGTATCGCACACGCGGCGCACCACCTCGTCGTAGTAGGCCGTGTCTCCAAGGGCGGCCACTGCCGCGACTTGAGAAAGGCGGCTGACATTGTAACTGTCGCGCACGCGATCGAGCAAGCCGATGACCTCAGGATGCGCGAGAGCGTAACCCACGCGAATGCCCGCGAGCGCATAAGCTTTGGAAAACGTGCGCACGATCACGAGGCGCGGATAACGCGCGAGCAAAGCGACGGCGTTTTCCCGCGCAAACGGCGCGTAAGCTTCGTCCACCACGAGAATCCCTTCGAAGCGCGCGAGGATCGATTCGATCTCTGTGTTGGAGAACGCCACGCCGGTAGGCGCGTTCGGTGAAGTCAGGAAAAAAATGCGAGAGCCCGAAGCGACCATCGCATCCACTGGCAGTCGCATCGATCGATCAAACGGAATGACGACGGACGCGCCATCCTGCACGCCAATCAGCACCGGATAAAGCGAGTAGCTGGGCAACATGAAGCCCGCGCTGCGATCCGGTTGGCAGAAGCAACGCATGAGCAGGTTGAGAATGTCATCCGAGCCGTTGCCAACGCAGACGTTTTCCGGCGACAGCCCATGATGCGCCGCAATCGCCGCACGCAACGGAGCACTGGTCGGATTCGGATAAAGCCGCAGCGATGCACCGTCCTCCCCTACTTCGCGACGAATCGCCTCGGCGACTTTGGGACTGGGCGGATACGGACACTCATTCGTGTTAAGTTTGGTCCAACCCGATTCCGTCGGCTGCAAGCCCGGCGTGTAAGCGTGCAGCTTCGCCACATGCGGCAAAGCCAACGATTGAATTTCGGAAGAGCTCACGGGTCAGCCTTGGGTGCGAATGGATACCGAACGACCGTGCGCATCGAGCTGCTCCATCGCCGCGAACGCAGCGACCACGCGATTGCCGGCTTTGACGGTATTGCGATCATAGCGCACGAGACTCGTGCGGCGCACGAAATCGGCTACGCGCAAACCACTGAAAAAGCGACCGGTGCGGGCGGTGGGCAGCACGTGACTCGGGCCTGCCGTGAAATCACCCAGCGCCGTTGGCGTGTAGTTGCCAATCATAATGGCACCGGCGGTGGTGATGCGCTTGATGAGCGGATTCACCGCCGAGTCTTTCACGATCAACTCCAAATGCTCAGGCGCGACGTAGTTGGCGATCGCCGCCGCCTCGGTGGTGTTCTTGACCACGACCGTGAGAAAACCGACGTCCAGCACGCGTTGCGTTTTCACCGACCGGGTCAGCGTCGTAAGTTGTTTTTCCACCTCAGCTATTACGGCACGCGCAATCTTTTCAGCCGTCACAACAAGATAGATTTTTTCGCGGCCAGAACCGTGTTCGGCTTGGGTAAGCAAATCGGCGGCCACAAAATCAGGTCGCGCAGTCTGATCGGCAATGACCATGACTTCGCTGGGCCCCGGCAACGAATCCACGCCGACGGTGCCAAAGACTTGGCGCTTTGCTTCGCAGACGTAGGCGTTGCCCGGACCGAAAATTTTATCGACCGCGGGAATGGTCTTGGTGCCGTATGCCATCGCGCCGATGGCTTGGACGCCGCCGATGCGATACACTTCTTTGATTCCGAGAAAATGCAGTGCCGCGAGCAGACCATCGGCAATTTGGCCGCGTTTGTCTGACGGCGTGAAAACCGCGATCTCCGGGCAGCCGGCAATCTTTGCCAGCGTGGCGGTCATCAATACGGTGGAAACCAGTGGCACTTGGCCGCCGGGCACATAAAGACCGACGCGACGAATGGGATCGAACTTCTCGCCCACTTCAGCGCCCTGCGGGTTTTTGCCGCGCCAATCTTTGGCCTGACCTTGGCAATTAAACGCGACGATGTTGGCGTGGGCGTCTTTGATCGCCTTGCGATCGGCCGCTGGAAGGCGCTTGGCCGCCGCAGCCAATTCGGTCGCGGTCACACGAAAGCGACGCGGGCTCAGCTTGGCGCCGTCGAATTTTAAAGCGTAATGCGCGACCGCCGCATCACCCCGCTGCCGGACATCCGACAAAATCGAGGCAACAGATTCCGTGATCTCACGCGGGACTTCAGCCCCGCGGCAGAACTCGGCAAGGTCACGATCAAAGGTTTTGGTGCTGGTGTTGAGCAGACGCACACCGCGAACCTAGCGCTAAAAAAAAGCGCAAGGCAACTCCCACCATCAGTTCGAGATCAACAATGGCACCTCAAACGAACCGGCCGGTGCGGGTTTATTGACCTCAACCTTCTCAAAATTAATGGCGACGGTTTGGGTGCTACCGTCGGGACGAGTCGAAACTGTGGTCAGAACCTTGGGGAACTTGATGCCCGCGACCTCAATGGTGCCGCTCTCGCGAATGCTTTCGCCGCGCTGGGTTTCCGTCAGCACAAGGCGTCCGGTCTGCTCGTTGAAATAGCGATAGAAAATGATTTCAGGAGAATGCACGAAGGCCAGCTTGCGGCAGTTTTGACCATCAACCGTGACCGAGCCCATATCTTCAATCCGGCCGCCCACGGATTCCAAACCACGGAAGAACGAGAGGTTTTCCCACACATTGGCGCGCAGATTTTTGATTTGCGCCGCCTGTAGCACCGCGAGGTTCCAGCGCGTGTTGTCGTTCGCCGGATTCACGCGCTGCCAAGCATCGTAGTCATCGAGCACGGTGATTTCGACGCCGCGTTCGGAAGTGATGACACTGCGCTGGCGGAAAGGACGCTCGAACAGGATTTCCACTCGGATCGGCTCTGTCACTTCGGAGTTAGGGCCCAGATCCAATGTGCCATAAAAATGCAGGGAGTTAACCGAATTGAGCGCAGCTTCAGAACCGAGATAAGCGCGGGCCTTGGCAATGATGGCGGGTTCCGCCGCAGCCAGACCGGCCGTGACGGCCAAGGACACAAAGCACAGGAGAAGAGAGCGCAGAACGGTGTTTTTCATGGCAAACAATGAGGATTATTCCCACTCGATAGTGGCCGGGGGTTTGGAGCTGATGTCGAGCACAACACGGCTCACACCGCGCACCTCGTTGGTGATGCGGTTCGAGATGTGTTGCAACAAATCATAAGGCAAGCGGGCCCAATCAGCAGTCATCGCGTCAATGCTTTCCACGACTCGGACCGCAATCACCCACGAGTAGTTCCGCTCGTCGCCCACAACGCCGACAGACTTCACGGGGAGGAACACGCAGAACGACTGCCAAACTTTCCAATAGAGACCGGTCTTCTTCATTTCTTCGACGAGGATGGCGTCGGCTTCGCGCAGAATCTCGAGTTTGTCCTTGGTGATTTCGCCGAGCACGCGCACACCCAGACCCGGGCCCGGGAACGGCTGACGCCAGACGACTTCCTTCGGCAGGCCGAGCGCCGCGCCGACCGCGCGAACTTCGTCCTTGAAGAGTTCGCGCAACGGTTCGAGCAGCTTGAGCTTCATGCGCTCGGGCAGGCCGCCGACATTGTGGTGACTCTTGATCAACGCGGCGGGATTGCCGGCGATCGCCACGGATTCGATCACGTCGGGATAGAGCGTGCCTTGCGCGAGATAATCGGCATGGCCGATCGACTTGAGTGATTTTTCAAAGACTTCGACGAAAGTGCGGCCGATGATCTTGCGCTTCTGCTCGGGGTCTTCGACGCCCTTGAGTCGGCGCAAGAACAGCTTTGACGCATCGACAACGCGGAGGTCGATGTGGAAGTGATCGCCGTAAAGTTTTTCAACCGCCTCACGCTCGCCTTTGCGCAGCAGACCGTTGTCCACGAAGACGCAGGTGAGCTGCTTGCCGATGGCTTTGTGAATCAGCGCAGCAGCAACCGAAGAGTCCACCCCACCCGACAAGCCAAGAATCACGCGCGATTTGCCGACGGTTTTACGAATCTCCGCAACGGAATGGTTGATGTAATCCTTCGTCGTCCAGTCCTGCTTGGCGCCGCAAACGTTAAGGAGAAAGTTCCGGATGACCTCGACGCCGCGCTCGCTGTGGAACACCTCGGGGTGAAACTGGATGCCATAGAAATCGCGCTTGCGATCTTCGATGACTGCAAAGGGCGAGTTGTCCGTGGTGCCGATAGCGGTAAAGCCGGGAGGCAACTCGGTGAGCTTGTCACCGTGCGAGTTCCACACGCGCAGCTTGCGCGGCAGTTTGGCGAACAAGCGACCGGGCTTGATGATGGTCAAAGTGCCGTTGCCATATTCGCGGTGCGCGCTTTTGGCGACAGCGCCGCCGAGCAAGCGGCCCATGAGCTGAATGCCGTAGCAAATGCCGAGCACGGGAACGCCGAGCTCAAAGATTTTCGCATCGGGCATCGGCGCGTTTTTCGCAAACACGCTGCTGGGCCCGCCCGACAGGATGATGCCGGCGACATTATCCTTTTTCAGCTCCTCGGCCGAAGTCGTGTAATGATAGATCTTCGAGTAGACTTCGCATTCGCGGATGCGCCGCGCAATGACCTGCGTGTATTGGGATCCAAAATCGAGGACGGCAATCGTCTGTGGCATACGGGATAAGGAAGTGGGAAAAGAAAAAGATACAGGAAAAAAGAAACCGACATCAAGGCGGCTAGAACTTTAAGCGCGCGTTTTCATGACCACAACGCGGGCACCGCCCCAGTTCAATTTGACCGGGCATTTCGTAAATCCGGTCGCAACGGATGCAGTGAAACGTGGTGCGGCGGCGCTTCAGTTCAAAGCGATTGTGATCGCGGCGGTCATAATAAAGCCAAAGGCCCAAGAACAGCAGGCCCGTGACTGAACATAAAATGACAATGGCTCCGGTCACGCGTGGATGTGTGCGAACTTAAAAAAGAAAAACGCGCCGAAGGAAGCTTCGACGCGTTTAAAACAGGATTTCTCCGATGAGGCTTAAGCGTTGGCTTCGCCTTCAGCTGCGGGAGCAGCCTCAGCGGCCGGTGCTTCTTCCTTGGCCGACTTGGCAGCCTTCTTCGCCTTGGCGGGCTTACGACCCTTGGACTTCTTGTAGCCTTGGTCGTCGGCCTTCACCAATTCGATGAGAGCCATCTCGGTGGAGTCGCTGGCGCGGGGCCCGAGCTTGTAGATTCGGGTGTAACCGCCGTTGCGATTGGCGAATTCCTTGACCTTCTCATTGAAGAGAAGCGTCAGGGCGTTCTCATCGCGCAGGTCGGCGTGAGCCAAACGACGCAGATGCAAAGCATCCTTGGCATCGGTCTTCGCCGCGGCGCGTTTCGCCTTGGTGATGATCTTTTCAACGAAAGGACGCAAGGCCTTGGCCTTGGTCACGGTGGTCTTGATGCGATCGTGGGTGATCAGCGAGGCCGCCATATTGGACAGCATCGCTTCACGGTGTTCACGAGTAACGCCAAGGGTAGCGCGGTGTTTTTTGTGACGCATTGGTAGAGTTGTTGATCGGCTCCCGATCGGCAATCCGGTCGCAGCGTAGGGCGGCGCGGACGGCGCGAGAGCCGGTTAGGATTAGAGTTCTTTCTTCGAGTCGAGGAGACGTTCGTCGAACTTCATGCCAAGCGAGAGACCGAGGGCCTCGAGCTTGTCCTTGATTTCGTTGAGCGACTTCTTGCCGAAGTTGCGGTATTTGAGCATTTCCTGCTCGGACTTCATCGCCAGCTCGCCGACGGTGGTGATGTTGGCGTTGTTCAAGCAGTTGGCCGCGCGAACGGAGAGTTCGATTTCGTTGACCGACATGTTGAGGAGCTTGCGGAGCTTGTTCTGCTCTTCGCTGACCTCGGACTGTTGGTTTTCGAATTCGTAGGACTCCTCGGAAACGCGGTCGAACACGTCGAGGTGGTGCTTGAGAATGGAAGCGGCTTGCTTGAGCGCGTCGTCCGGCGTGATGCGGCCGTCGGTCCACACTTCAAGGATGAGCTTGTCGTAGTCGGTGATCTGACCGACGCGGGTGTTTTCCACCGAGTATTTGACGAGCGTCACAGGAGAGAAGAGCGAGTCGATCGGAATGACACCGATGGCTTGTTCTTCCTTCTTGTTCTGCTCACCCGGATAGTAACCGCGACCGGTCTTGATCTCGATCTCGGCGTCGAAAGCACGCTTGCTGTCGAGGGTGCAGATGACCTGGCCCGGGTTGACGATGGTGATGTTGGCGTCGGCTTGGATGTCAGCCGCGGTGACGGGACCGCTCTTGTTGACGCTGATCCGCAGATTGATCGGCTCGCGCTTGTGCGAAACGATCAGCACCTTCTTGAGGTTGAGCACGATGTCGGTGACGTCTTCAACGACACCGTCGATGCTCTGGAACTCATGGCTGACGCCTTCGATTTTGATCGAGGAGATGGCGGCGCCTTCAATCGAGCTGAGCAGCACGCGACGCAGCGAGTTGCCGATGGTGTGACCGTAGCCGGCCTCGAAAGGCTCGGCGATAAACTTGGCGTAAGTCTCCGTAGAGCCTTCTTCGACCTTAGTGAGCTTGTTCGGCAATTCGAACTTTCCGAGACGTTTAGGCATGGCGATTAACTCTTTGGTTGAGGGTTGGAAAGAGACAGGCGAATCAGAAGCGCGAGTAGAACTCGACGATGATCTGTTCGTTGATGCCCTGCTCCATTTCGTCGCGGGTGGGCAGGCGGTTCACTTTGGCCTTGAGAGCCTCGTTGTCCATGCTCAGCCAGCCGGGCACGGTGCGAATGCGGTTTTCCTCAAGATTGCGAGTGGCCATCTGGCGGGAAGCCGGGGCGCTCTTAACCTCGATTTCGTCGCCGGCCTTCACGCTGTAGCTGGCAATGTCGACCTTGTGGCCGTTCACGCGAATGTGGCCGTGGTTGACAAACTGGCGGGCGGCGGCACGCGACTTGGCGAGGCCGAGGAGATAGACGACGCTGTCGAGACGGGTCTCGAGCAATTGGAGGAAGCGCTCACCGGTAATGCCACGCTCACGCTTGGCCTTTTCGAAGAGGCGGCGGAATTGGCGCTCAAGCAGACCGTAGATGTAACGGAGCTTCTGCTTTTCGTTGAGGCCGATGGCGTATTCAGATTGCTTGTTGCGGCGGAGGCGCGGGCCGTGCTGGCCGGGCGGATAAGCGCGACGCTCGAGGGCCTTGCCGGAACCAAGGATGTGTTGGTTGAAACGACGGCTGAGGCGGGTGGTTGGTCCTGTGTAACGAGCCATGGAAGGAAGGATATTTGAGTGTTAAAGTCGGATTAGACGCGACGACGCTTGCGCGGACGGCAGCCGTTATGCGGCACCGGGGTGACGTCGATAATCGAGGTGATTTCCAAACCAATGGCTTGGAGGCCGCGGATGGCGCTGTCACGGCCCATGCCAGGACCGGAGATGCGGATAACGACATCCTTAAGACCGTGCGCCATAGCGTTACGAGCTGCGTCCTGAGCCACGACCTGAGCGGCGTAAGCGGTGGACTTGCGGGAGCCGCGGAAGTTGCACTTACCAGCGCTGGACCACGAGATGACGGCGCCCTTCTGATCGGTAATCGAAACGATCGTGTTGTTGAAGGAAGCCAGCACGTTGGCGATGCCGGAGGTGATATTCTTGGAGCCCTTGGCCTTGCGGATCTTGATCGCGCCCAGCTCTTCTTTGAGCAGGTCTTCGGCGGTGGGCTGCTTCGCCACGCCACCCACGGTCTCAACCGGCTTTTGCTCGGTCGCGGCTTGGGTAGCCTCAGCGGCGGGTTTGGCGCTCTTGGCGGGCTTGGAGGCCGGAGCCGCGGCAGCGGTCTTCTCGGTCTTGGGTTCGGACTTTTCTTCAGCCATGATGGGAATGGATTATTTGGCGGCTTTCGTCACACCGATGGTCTTGCGCGCGCCCTTGCGGGTGCGGGCGTTGGTGCTCGTGCGCTGACCGCGCACAGGGAGACCGCGGCGGTGACGGATGCCACGGTAGCAATTGATGGCCTGAAGACGCTTCAGGTTGGCAGCGATGTCGCGGCGGAGGTCGCCTTCGACGAGCCACTTGTGCTCGGTGATGACTTGCAGGATCTTGTTGAGCTGCTCCTCATCGAGATCGTTGGCGCGCATGTCGGCATTGAGACCGGCTTCTTTGACAATGATGTCAGCGCGAGCGGGCCCGATACCGTTGATGTAACGGAGGGAGTATGCGACTTTCTTGTTCGCAGGGATTTCTACACCGAGAAGACGTGGCATGGTGATTTAGGTTAAGAGTTGGTTTATAAAAGTTGTGAGAGTGAAAAGTATTACTGCGGAGGCACCGTGAGAATCTCAGGGCCGTGTTCTGTCGTGAGCACTGTGTGTTCGAAATGCGCCGAGGGTGAATTATCGGCAGTGACGACCGTCCATCCGTCGGAGAGCGTCTTCGTCCGGTAGCTACCCATGTTGACCATCGGCTCAATAGCGAGGGTCATGCCGGGTTTGATGACCGGACCGGTATTGCGACGACCGAAGTTAGGAATTTCGGGCGGTTCGTGCATTTGCTGCCCTACCCCATGGCCGACCAGATCGCGAACAACACTATAGCCGTGCGATTCGACGTAGGTTTGGATGGCGTGCGAAACGTCACCGATCCGATTACCGACAATGGCTTGCTTGATACCGACAGCGAGGGACTCCTCGGTGACGCGAATCAGTTTTTCCAAGCGCGGGTCGATAGCGCCAACCGGTATTGTCAAGGCGTTGTCGCCGATGAAACCGTTGTAGGCTACGGTGACGTCGAGTGAAACGATGTCGCCGTCTTGCAAGACGCGGCGAAGTGAGGGCACTCCGTGCACCACTTCTTCATTCACCGAGATACAGGTATGCGCCGGGTAGCGGCGGGAACCGATTTGATATCCGTAGTCTGCGCTGCGCGCACCGAGGGCAGCCATGAAATCGCGGCCTGCCTCATCCAAGTCTAGGGTCGTTATGCCGGGTTTAACCAAGGCCTTCACTTGCTGAAGAACTTTGGCCGCCACGGCACACGCTTCACGCATCCGGGCAATTTGTTGTTGGTTTTTTACCATACTCATGCGGCGGAGCGTTCTGGCCGTTCAATCAGAAGGCCGAGCGTGCGATAGTGGTTGATGATCTCAGGCGCGGCGTTGTCGCCGACAATGACTCCCGTGAGCGTTTCGGCGCGGGCGTCGAGCCATTCATCAAACACGATAGCTTGGAGCAGCGTAGCCGGGAAGTCACTGAGGACAAAACCCGCATCAGGTTTGCGCGCGAAGAACCAGCGGCGAAGTGAAGCGAGTGTTTGCTCGGCCTCCTTGGCAGGGTTGCGCGAAATCTCCGACCGGGACGATCCGGCAAGAGAGACGTGCTCAAGATTCAAAGAACGAACCCAAGGCGACAGGCTTTCACCCACCGATCCTAGGCAGACTAGCTTGGCTTTGGCGGAGAGGCCGCAACCAGAGAAAGGGTCGAAGATGGACGTCATCACGACCGGAGTAAAGAACTAAAGTGCAAAAGCCTGAATCGCCCATGCGATGATGCCAATCAGGAAGATAATCGACATCGGAACTACGATTTTCATGACAGCATCCGAACTGAGGGCATCGCCGGTCATACCTTGGCGAGCGGTGCTGCGAGCGCGCACACGGCCCTTCTTCAGGAAGCCATCATAGTGACGTTGAAGCAGGAACGTCTCAACTTGGCGCATGGTGTCGAGGATAACACCAACCGTAATCAACATACCGGTGCCGCCGAAGAAGATGGCGATGCGTTGCGGAACATTGAGTTCGAAGAGCAGGAAGTCCGGCATGACGGCGATCACGGTCAGGAAGACCGCGCCGGCGAGCGTCAAGCGAGTCATGATAAAGTCGAGGAACTGAGCCGTGGGCTCGCCCGGACGAACGCCAGGAATGTAGCCGCCGTATTTCTTCAGATCTTCGGCAATCTGGATCGGCTTGAACATAACCGAGACCCAGAAGTAGCTGAAGAACAGAATCAGACCGGCATAGATCGCGTAATAGGTCCAGTGGCCGCGCAACAGTTGTTCGGAGAACTCGATCAGGAACTTGATGTTAAATGCCGCGCCTACTTGGGAAAAGATCTGCTGCGGGAAGAGCAAAATCGCGCTGGCGAAGATGACGGGCATCACGCCCGAGTAGTTCACCTTCAAGGGCAGGAACGAGCTTTGGCCGCCCATGACCTTGTTGCCCACGACGCGCTTGGCGTATTGGACGGGGATTTTGCGCTGCCCCTGCACCACCATGATGATGCCCATGGTGACCACAAGGAACAACAGCACCATGACGATGGCCTGCGGCAGACCCAAGCGAGCCACACCGATCGGCGCAAAGAAGAGTTGGTAGGTCGCGGCAGCCGCGGCCGGAATATCGGCCAAAATACCGATGGTGATGAGCAATGAAACGCCGTTACCGATACCGCGCTGGGTGATTTGTTCACCGAGCCACATCAAGAGCATCGTGCCAGCAGTCATATAGATGACCGACGTGATCAAGAAGCCCAGCTTGTCCACCATCACGATAGGGCCGTAGACATTGACGTCGTAGCCCGGGAACAAGCGGCCGGGATTTTCCAAGGCCAGAATCAGCAGCGCACCTTGCACGATACAAATAATGACCGTGGCGTAGCGCGTGTATTGCGTGAGCTTTTGACGACCAACGTCACCTTCCTGCTGGAGACGGCTGAGCGCCGGCACCACTGCAGTCATGAGTTGGAAAATAATCGACGCACTGATGTAAGGCATGATGCCCAACGCGGCGATGGCGCCCTTAACGAGCGCACCACCGGTGAACATGTTGTAGAGGCCTACCAGCGCTCCCCCGCCCCCTGCAGTCTGGTCAGCAAAAAATTGCTGCAACGGATGAGGATCGATACCCGGCAACGGAATATGCGCAGCCACCCGGGCCACAAACAGAAGGGACAGGGTGTAGAGAATGCGCGACCGCAGCTCGGGAATCTTGAGCGAATTCGTGAAGGCGGAGAACATTAATGGGAGGTATCTAAAATCCGGACGCTATGAGAAATTGGGCGGAGATAAAATCGACCGCCCACTGCATCAGGCGACGATGGCCTGGCCACCGGCTTTCTCGAGCTTGGCCTTGGCCGACTCGGAGAACTTAGCCGCCGTAACCTTGAACGCGCGGGTGATTTCACCGTTGCCCAAGATCTTGACGCTGGTCTCGCCCTTGCGCACCAGACCATTGTCAGACAACACGCTGGCGTTGACTTCGGTGATGGAGGCGTCGAGCGATTCGAGGTCGCCGAGATTCACGATGGCGATCTCGGTGCGGAAATTGGCGCTGTTGAAGCCGCGGTGCGGGAGCTTGCGGTAGAGAGGCATCTGACCGCCTTCGAAACCGGGGCGGATGCTGCCACCGGAACGAGCCGTCTGGCCCTTGCCGCCGCGACCAGAGGTCTTGCCATGGCCGCTGCCTTCGCCGCAGCCAACGCGCTTCTTGCGGTGCACGGCACCGGCAACGTTTTTGAGTTCGTGGAGTTTCATAGTGTTCCTATATTTGGGTCGCCCCGGCCGGACTTTGCCCGGACGAGACTCGGATTAAATGTGAATCAAGCCTTCAGCGCGTCCTTGAAATCTTGGGACATGCGCAACTGGCGCAGGCCTTGCAGCGTGGCGTTCACCACCGCGATGTGGTTCTTGGAACCGAGCGACTTGGTGAGAACGTTTTTGACGCCAGCGGCTTCGAGCACGGCGCGGACACCACCACCAGCGATCAAGCCGGTGCCGGTAACGGCCGGACGGAGCAACACACGGCCACCATCGTATTCGCCGATGACTTCGTGCGGGATGGTGTCGCCATTGATCTTAACGGTCACCATGTGCTTGCTCGCGTGAGCGGTGCTCTTGCGAATCGCGTCCGGCACTTCGTTGGCCTTGCCGTAGCCGACGCCGATCTTGCCCTTGCCGTCGCCAACGACGGAAAGCGCGGAGAAGCTGAAGCGACGACCACCTTTGACGACCTTGGCGCAGCGGTTGATGAAGACGACCTTTTCGATCAGGCCGGATTCTTCAGCAGCGGAAGCCTCGCGTTGACGACCGCCGTCACGACGCGGGCCACGGCCACCCTCGCGGCGCGGTTGGCGGGGGGACGGAGCAGCAGCTTCAGTGGTCTCAGGAATGGGAGAATTGGAATCGTTATCAGTGCTCATGGGCGAGGCTTAGAATTGAAGACCGCCTTCACGAGCGGCTTCGGCGAATTGTTTAACTTTGCCGTGATAGCGGGCACCGTTGCGGTCGAAGACCACGGCGGTGATACCGGCTTCCTTGGCCTTGGCGGCAAAGGCGGCGCCGAGCTCCTTGGCACCAGCGACGTTGGCGGCGAGTTTCTTCTTGCGCAGATTGGCATCGAGCGAAGAGAGAAACGCGAGCGTCACGCCGTTGTCGTCGTCGACGGCCTGAGCATAGATGTGCTTGGTCGTGAACTTGACAGTGAGACGCGGGCGGGCGGCAGTGCCATTGACTTTCTTGCGAATGCGCCAGCGGCGCTTCTGCAAGAGTTGGGATTTGAGAATGGTATTCATGGGTGACCCCTTGAAGGAATAGGTTACGATTAAGATTAGGCGACGGTCTTGCCTTCCTTGCGGCGAACGCGCTCGCCAACGATGCGGACACCTTTGCCCTTGTAAGGCTCCGGCGGGTAGTAGCTGCGGAGTTCCGCAGTGACGGCTCCGACGACTTGCTTGTCGGCGCCTTCGACCTTGATCTTGGTCTGGTCGGTGACGGTGATCTTGATGCCTTCAGGGATGTCCATCAAGATCGGGTGCGAGTAGCCGAGCGCGAGGTCGAGCTGCTTGCCCTTCAGGTTGGCGCGGAAACCGACGCCCTGAATTTCAAGGTCTTTGACGTAGCCTTCGCTGACGCCCTTGATCATGCCAGCGATAATGGAACGCGCAGTTCCATACATGGCACGGGCGAAGCGGCTCTGTTCGACGGGAGCAACAGTGATCATTTCCTCTGCGCTCTTAATAGCGACGACGGAATCGAAAGTTTTGGAGAGCTTTCCCTTCGGGCCTTCGACGTTCACGGTCTGACCTTGGATGTCGACCTTGACCTTGGCGGGAATGCGGACGGGTTGTTTACCAATGCGACTCATGGTGGTTGTGCTCCTTACCAAATTTTGCAGATGAGCTCGCCACCCGCCTTGTTGCGGCGGCAGTCCTGGTCCTTCATGAGGCCCTTGGACGTGGAAAGGATGGAAATGCCGAGGCCGTTCAACACGCGCGGAATCTCGGTGTAACGGTAGTAGAGACGACGGCCGGGCTTGGACACGCGTTGCAGGTCGGTGATGACCGGGGTGCCGTCAACATACTTCATCTTTACGACGAGGGTCTTGTGGCCGAGTTCGTCATCGCTGACGGAGTAGTCGGCAATGTAGCCATCACCCTTGAGGATGCTGGCGATGCTCTCTTTGAGTTTGGAGTGCGGCGCGACGCACTCGTCGAGCCGGGCCCGCGACGCGTTGCGGAGGCGGGTCAGGAAGTCACTGATAGGATCGTTCATATGGATGTTTGTTTAAAGCGAGCGGGTCATATCCGACTCCCGCAGGCCAAATTGATTACCAAGAGGATTTGGTGACGCCGGGGATTTTGCCGGCGAGGGCCAGTTCACGGAATTGAATACGGGAAACACCGTATTTGCGGATGTAAGCGCGCGGACGACCGCTGAGCTTGCAGCGGTTCTTGAGGCGCACGGCGGAAGAATTACGCGGCAACTTGGCCAGCTTCTTCTGGGCGGCAAAGAATTCGTCGTCGGAGGATTCCGGGTTCGCCAGAATGGCCTTCAATTCAGCCCGCTTGGCCTTGTATTTTTCAACAAGGTGCTCGCGCTTCTTGTTGCGTTCGATGGCGGATGTTTTCGGCATGGTCGGGAAAGGTTTAGGCGGCGGTGGCAGCCTTCTCAGAACGGCGGAAGGGCATGCCGAGGAGGCGCAGGAGTTCGCGGCCTTCGTCGTCGGTCTTAGCCGTCGTGACGATGGTGATGTCGAGACCCATGCTCTTCTTGACGTTTTCCACGGTGATTTCCGGGAAGATAGTGAAGTCAGTAACGCCGAGATTGTAGTTACCGTTGCCGTCTAGCTTGGCCGAGATGCCGCGGAAGTCGCGGATGGTCGGGAGAGCGACAGCGATCAGGCGATAGAGGAACTCCCACATGGTGTTACCACGGAGCGTGACGCAGCAGCCAACGACCTGGCCTTGGCGCAGCTTGAAATTCGAGATGGCCTTCTTCGACTTGGTGAGGACGGGCTTTTGGCCGGCGATCAAACCCAGATCGCGCTGGATGTCTGCGATCTGGTTCTTGTCCGCATCGGCATCAATACCAGTGTTCAACACGATTTTGGCGATTTTCGGCACCTCGTGTTTGTTCGAGTAGCCACGGCTCTTGATGAGCTCAGGGGCGACCTGCTCGGTATAAATTACTTTAAGTGTAGGAGTTGTGCTCATGGTAATGGCCTCCGGATTTCCGACCCGGCGGCGGGATGAGTGATTTTTAGGAGGAAAAGTGTCGAATAACGCAGGTTATCAGCAGCTTTGGCAAGCGTGCAATTGCATCAAGCCGTAGCAGCAGCCGACTTGGCGCGCTTGCTCGCATCGAAAGTCGCTTTGAGCATGAGGTTGGAGATGTGCACGGAGCCTTCGCGCTCGGCGATGCTACCCTGCGGGTTTTCCTGGGTCTTCTTGAGGTGGCGCTTCACCATGGCCACGCCTTCGACACGGGCACGACCCTTGCCGGGCAACAGTTCGAGAACTTTGCCTTCCTTACCCTTGTGGGAACCTGCGATGACGACGACGTGGTCGCCGCGTTTGATGTGAAATTTAGCCATGTTAGAGAACCTCCGGAGCGAGCGAGATGATCTTCATGAAGTTCTTCGCGCGAAGTTCACGCGCGACCGGGCCGAAGATACGGGTGCCCTTGGGGTTGTTAGCCGCGTCGATGATGACGACGGCGTTGCTGTCGAAGCGCAGGTAGCTGCCATCCGCACGGCGGACAGGAGCCTTGGTGCGAACGACGACGGCCTTGACGACTTCGCCTTTCTTGACGGACGCGTCGGTGGCGCTTTCGCGAATGTTGATGGTGACAATGTCGCCAATACCCGCAGTGTCGGTGATTTGACCGACCTTGCGGATCATCTGGGCTTTGCGGGCGCCAGTGTTGTCAGCGATGGTGAGAGTGGAACGCAGTTGGATCATGACGGACCTCCGGATTCGTTGAGTTTATGGATGCGTGAGCCGCAGGTTATTCCTTGGCAACCTTGGTGGGCACGCTTTCCGCCACGTCGTTTTCCGAGATGGCAATGTCTTGGGTGCCGACAGCGTGCTCGATCACGGACACGATACGCCAGCGCTTGAGGCGGCTGAGCGGACGCGTTTCCATGATCTCGACCTTGTCGCCGATATGGGTCTCGTTCTTCTCGTCATGCACGTGCACGACGGTCTGGCGATTCACGACCTTGTGATAAAGCGGGTGCGGCGTCTTGTAAGGAATGGTGACCTTGATGGACTTGTCGCCGGAGCGGCTCGTGACGAAACCGATGAGGGTCTTGCGACTATTGTGACGGACGTGTTGTGACATGGCGGGATGCGCGCTCAGGCGGCCTTACTGTTCTTTTGATTAAGGATAGTCTCGAGCCGGGCGATGTCTTTGCGGATGGCGCGGAGCTCGTGGGTCTTTTCAACCTGGCCGGTCTGCTTGCGCAGGCGCAGCTGGAGGAGTTGCTCACGCAGTTCGCGGAGCTTGGTGGTGATCTCGCTGGGCGAGAGTTCGCGGATTTCTTTCGAAGTCATGACAGTGCGCGTTTAGCGGGTGATGAAGCGGCAGTGGAACGGCAGCTTGGCATCGGCCAAGCGGAATGCCTCTTTCGCGACAGTCGCGGGCACGCCGGAAAGTTCGAAGAGGATCGCGCCGGGCTTAATGACGGCGACGTAATACTCGACGGAGCCTTTGCCTTGGCCCATTCGGACTTCAGCGGGCTTCTTGGTGATGGGTTTGTGAGGGAATACGCGAATCCACAGCTTACCCTTGCGCTTGAGGTGACGGGTGATCGTCACGCGAGCGGCTTCGATCTGGCGGCCGGTCATGGGGCCACGAGTGAGGGCTTGCAGGCCAAACTCGCCGAAAGCGAGCGTGTTGCCGCGCTTGGCATTGCCGGCGCGGGAGCCTTTTTGAGATTTGCGGTATTTGGTGCGGGAAGGTGCGAGAGCCATGTGTGGTGTCTCCTATTCAATGGATCCGATGAAGGATCAGTTGTTGTCGGACTCCTTTTTGCAGATCCAGCACTTGATGCCGATCTTGCCGTAGACGGTGTGGGCCTCAGAGAAACCGTAATCGATGTTCTCGCGGAGGGTGTGCAGCGGCACGCGGCCCTTGCGCTGCCATTCGCGGCGGGCGATGTCGCCACCACCGAGACGGCCGGAGCACTGGATACGAATGCCTTCAGCGCCGAGCGTCATTGCGACTTCGACGGCCTTCTTCATGGCGCGACGGAAAGCGATACGGCGTTCGAGCTGCAGAGCCACGTTCTCAGCCACGAGCTGGGCTTCGATTTCGGGCTTCTTGACCTCTTGGATATCGAGGAGGATTTCTTTGCCGGTCAGCTTGGCGAGTTCTTCTTTGATCTTCTCGATCTCTTGGCCTTTGCGACCAATGACGATGCCAGGACGAGCGGTGTAGATCTTGACGCGGACGCGGTTGGACGCGCGCTCGATGAAGATGCGCGGCACGGACGCCTGCTTCAGCTTCTCCATGAGCTTCTCACGGATGATCTGGTCCTCAACGAGGAGCTTGCTGAAATCCTTCTTGCCGGCATACCAGCGGGACTGCCAGTTGCGGCGGACGGCGAGACGGAAGCCTACGGGATTGGTTTTTTGGCCCATGGAATAAATCAGTTGGAGTTGCCGTCGGTGAGGACGATACGGATGTGGGACATCGGCTTGCGGCGGGGTTTGGCGGTGCCGCGCGCGCCGGCCTTGAAGCGCTTGAGAACAGGACCGTTCTCGATGAGAGCCAACTTCACGGTCAGGCTGTCAGCGGACAGGTTGTTGTTGTTCTCGGCGTTGGCGATGGCGCTCTTGAGCGTCTTGACGATCAAGCGAGCGGACTTGCGCGGAATGAGCGTCAAGTATTCGACGGCCTCAGGAGCTTTGCGGCCCTGAATGGTGCGTGCGACTTCACGCATCTTCTTGGGCGACATGTGCGCGTATCGGGTGAGTGATTGAACTTCCATGATGTGATTCCCTTGTCAGGCGACAGCAGCGCGGGAGGCGCCCTGCCCTTTCAATTGATTGATCAGATTAAAGGTTAGACTGCTTTCTTGGTGGTGGCGCCGTGCGCCTTGAACGTGCGGGTCAGCGCGAATTCGCCGAGCTTGTGGCCGACCATGTTCTCGGTGACGTAAACGGCCACGAAGGCCTTGCCGTTGTGAACATTGAAGGTGTGACCGACGAAGTCCGGCGTGATGGTGGAACGACGCGACCAAGTTTGGATCGGTTTGCGACCACCGGATTGGGTCGCCTTCTCGATTTTCTCGAGGAGGTGGTAATCGACGAAGAAGCCCTTTTTGATGGAACGTGCCATAGTGGGTAAGCGCTAAAGGTTATTTGCGACCACGCGGCTTGCGGCCGTTGTGGTGGACGATGATCATGCTGTTGGAGGGCTTGGAGCGACGGCGGGTCGGATAACCCTTCGCGAGCTGACCCCACGGCGAAACGAGATGTTGGCGACCGCCACCGCTCTTCGAGAGACCGTTACCACCACCGTTCGGGTGGTCGACCGGGTTCATCACAATACCGCGGACGCGCGGACGTTTGCCGAGCCAACGCTTGCGACCGGCCTTGCCGAGCGACTGGTTGTTGTGGTCGAGGTTGCCGACTTCACCGATGGTGGCGCGGCAGCGGGGATTAACCAAACGGATTTCACCGGAAGGCATCTTGAGCTGGGCAAAACCGTTTTCGACGGCGACGAGCTCAATGGCTGCACCAGCGGAACGGGCCAACTGCGCCCCACGACCGGGAACGAGTTCAACGGCGTGAATGCGAGTGGACGGCGGGATCACCGAGAGCGGATAGTTGTTGCCCACGATGAAGTCGTTGCGACCAGCTTCGTTGGAAGCGATGATCTTGGCGCCGACTTCGAGACCGTTCGGAGCAATGATGTAGCGCTTTTCGCCATTAGCGTAAGCGACGAGAGCAATGTTGGCCGAGCGATTCGGGTCATACTCGATCGTCTGCACGGTGGCAGGAATATCGAGGATCGCGCGCTTGTAATCGATGACGCGATAGAGGCGCTTGTGACCACCACCACGACGACGGGTGGTGATGCGGCCGTAGACGTTGCGACCGCCGGACTTGCTATTGGACTCGGTCAAGCCGCGCTCCGGACGCTTCTTGGCCAGATCGGTCTGGCGGTTGAGCGTGGTAAAGCGCTGGCTAGCGGTCAGGGGACGTGAAGATTTGAGTGGCATGTGGATGTTCCTCCAGGGTGGCTCAGACGAGCTCGATCTTGTCGCCAGCCTTGAGGGTGACGATGGCCTTCTTGTAGTCGGAACCGCTGACAGGGCGACCCGTGCGGGAGCGCTTGTTCTTGCCGCGGTAGTTTTGGATGTTCACGCGCTTAACGGTGACCTTGAAGGCCTGCTCAACGGCGACAGCGATGCTGTGCTTCGTGGAGGTCGGAGCGACTTCAAAGGTGTATTGGCCGAGCTCAGCGGACTGCTTGCTCGACTTCTCCGTCATGCGGACGAGTTTGAGAACGGCGTTGGCGTCCATTAGTTCTTACCTCCGTTGATGCGGGCGATGATAGATTCGAGAGCGGTCGTGCTGACGACGATCTTGCTGTATTGAGCGAGATCGAGGGTGTTCAGCTCGGCGGCTTCTTGGAGCGAAACGCGCTCGATGTTGCGAGCGGCGCGAGCGGCCTCAGCGGAGAACGGAGCGTCAACCAACAGGATCTTGCCCTTGGGGGCGATGCGGTTGACGACTTCGCTCATGAGCTTGGTCTTCGGCTGGGCCAATTGGAATTGCTCGATGACGGCGAGTTCGCCGGCGGTCGCGCGGTCGTAGAGGGCGCGGCTGAAAGCGAGGGCCTTCACCTTGGCGTTAACCTTCTTGGAATAGTCGCGGGGCTTCGGACCGAAGACCACGCCACCACCGACCCAGAGGGGCGAACGGGTGGAACCGGCGCGAGCGCGACCGGTGCCCTTTTGGCGCCACGGCTTCTTGCCGCCGCCGCTGACTTCACCGCGGGTCTTGGTCGAGTGCGTGCCTTGGCGGCGATTCGCGTTAATGGCAACGATCACTTCTTTGACCGCTTGGAGACCTTTGTCGCCTTCGAAGACGGGCAGACCGGAGAATTCCTTCTCGCTGCTGGTTTTGCCGTCAGAACTGTAAACTGTGAGTTTCATGGCAGTGCGTTATCCTTTATCAGGCGTTCTTGGGCTGGCCCTTGATGGCGCTGCGAACGATGACGTCGTCGCCGTTGGCACCCGGGATGGCGCCTTTGACCAAAATGATGTTCTTGTCGCTGATGACCTTCACGACTTGGAGGTTCTGCACTGTGCGGCGAACCGAGCCCATGTGACCGGGCATCTTCTGGTTCTTCCACGAGCGACCGGGCGTTTGACGCATACCGATCGAACCAATGCGGCGGTGGAACATGGAACCGTGCGAGGCGGGACCACCACCGACGCGGAAGCGCTTCACGACGCCGGCAAAGCCTTTGCCCTTCGTGATGCCGATAACGTCAACGAATTGACCTTCGGCGAAGATTTCGACGGTGACAACGTCACCAGTTTTGGCGGACGGGGTCTCGGCAAGGCGAACTTCGCCGAGGACGCGAGGCGCGGCATCAAGGCCGGCCTTCTTAGCGTGGTTCAATTCCGCACGGGAAGCATTCTTGGTCTTCTTTTGCGAGAAGCCGAGCTGCACGGCGTTGTAGCCATCACTCTCAGTGGTCTTAACTTGGACCACGGAGCAGGGACCGGCTTCCACGACGGTGACGGGGACTAGGACGTTGTTCGCGTCGTAGACCTGCGTCATTCCGAGTTTTTTACCTAAAAGCGATGTAATCATAAGGCTAAGTGGTAGGTGGAGGGTTTCCGTTTAACGACCTACATTAGTCAGGGCTCCAGAGGTGCGTCAGGCGCACATGGGCATCTGTCTAACTATGGAGTTAAAAATTATACGTTGATCGTGATATCTACGCCCGAGGGCAGGTTGAGTTTCTTGAGTTCGTCGACGGTCTGCGCGGTCGGCTCGATGATATCGATGAGGCGCTTGTGCGTGCGGGATTCGAACTGCTCCATGGACTTCTTGTCCACGTGCGGCGAACGGTTGACGGTCACCTTCTCGATGCGGGTCGGCAGCGGGATGGGGCCGGAGACGCGGGCGCCGGAGCGCTTGGCGGTCTCAACGATCTCAAGGGCCGACTGGTCGATAACACGATAGTCGAAACCTTGGAGTTTAATGCGAATGCGTTGGCCTTTCATGGCGATATAAAGAACGGGTTAGGTGCGAGCGGGAGCCTTAACAGAGGCTTCGACGATCTTGGAGAGGAGCGAGTTCGGAACCTGCTCGAAGTGCGACGGAGTGATCGAGGCACTGGCGCGGCCCTTGGAGAGGGAGCGAATGTCGGTCACGTAGCCGAAGAGCATTTCGAGCGGAACGTGCGCGGTGACGATCGCAGCGCCGGCCTTGGTTTCCATACCTTGGATCTGGCCACGACGACGGTTGATATCGCCCATGAGGTCGCCCTGATATTCTTCAGGAGTCGTAACCTCAACTGCCATGATCGGCTCAAGGAGGATCGGGCCAGCAGCCTTCATGGCTTCCTTGAAAGCGAAGATACCAGCCATCTTAAACGCGAGTTCCGAAGAGTCAACGTCGTGGAACGAACCGTCGACGATGCGCACTTTAACGTCGACCACCGGATAACCGGCAACGACACCGTTGTTGGCACCTTCGAGAATACCGTCCGTGGTCGGCTTGATAAATTCCTTCGGGATGACGCCACCAACGATTTCGTTGATGACCTCGACGCCCTTGCCCTTTTCGTTGGGCTCGATCTTGACGACGGCGTGACCGTATTGGCCCTTACCGCCGGACTGACGGATGAACTTACCCTCGCCCGTCGCCTCGCCCGTGATGGTTTCACGGTAAGCGATCTGCGGCTTGCCGGAAGTCGCCTCAACCTTGAACTCGCGCTTCATGCGGTCACGAATAATGTCGAGGTGGAGCTCTCCCATGCCCGCCAAAATGGTTTGGCCGGTGTCGGGGTCGGTGGACACGCGCAGGGTCGGGTCCTCCGCAACGAGACGTTGCAGAGCATTGCCCATCTTCTCCTGGTCAGCCTTCGAATTCGGTTCGATTGACATCGCGATCACGGGCTCAGGGAAGGACGGCGGCTCAAGACGAATGTCGAAGTCTTCGTCGCAAAGCGTGTCACCGGTGATGACATCCTTCACACCCACGAGGGCGCAGATATCGCCAGAGTAAGCCACGTCGATTTCATCGCGGTCCATGGCACGCATGAGCACGAGGCGCGAAACGCGTTCGCTGCGACGGGTGCGAGGATTATAAAGCGCCATGCCCTTCGGGAGCTTGCCGGTGTAAATGCGATAGAACACCAGCTTACCAACGAACGGATCGCTCCAAAGTTTGAACGCAAGGCCGGCAAGTTTGCCGTTATCGTCCACGCGGACGCTGATTTCCTCGCCATCAGAATTCTGGCCCTTGATCTCAGGAACATCGAGCGGGTTCGGCAGATAGTTGACCACGCAGTCGAGCAAGCGCTGGACACCCTTCTTTTTGAAGGCGGAACCCGGGATCACGCCCACAAACTTCATCGAGATCGTGGCTTTACGAACCGCGATTTGCAGTTCTTCCACAGCGATCTCTTCACCCCCGAGATACTTTTCGGCAATGACGTCGTCGAAGTCGGAAGTCGCCTCAATCAACTTTTCACGATACTCCTTGGCCTGCTCCACGTATTCCGCGGGGATGGCAGAGGTGCGCGGCTTCATGCCCAACTCGTCTTCTTCGTCGCCGAAGATGTAAGCAACGTTCTGCACGAGGTCCACCAAACCGGTGAAATTGTCTTCCTTGCCGATGGGCAAGAACAGCGGATGCGCGTTGGCCTTGAGCTTCTCGCGCATTTCATCAATCGCACGGAAGAAGTCGGCACCAGTGCGGTCCATCTTGTTGACAAACGCAACACGCGGCACGCCGTATTTGTTGGCTTGGCGCCAGACTGTTTCGGATTGCGGTTGCACGCCGGCGACCGCACAGAAAACCGCAATAGCGCCGTCAAGCACGCGCATGGAGCGTTCGACTTCGGCGGTGAAGTCCACGTGCCCAGGCGTGTCGATAATGTTGATACGCTGCTGAATTCCCTTCCACGGCCCGGTGGACGCGAGCCAAGCACACGAAATAGCCGAAGCGGTGATGGTAATACCACGCTCACGCTCCTGCTCCATCCAGTCGGTCACCGCAGTGCCTTCATGGACTTCGCCGAGCTTGTGCACGGCACCGGAGTAGAAAAGGATGCGTTCGCTCGTCGTGGTCTTGCCTGCGTCAATGTGCGCGGCGATGCCGATATTGCGCGTCCACTCCAAGGGGAAAGGACGATCCTTGGCGTTGGCCGGCGAAATCTTCGACTTCTCGGTGACGATGGAAATGGTGGGAGCGGCGGACATGATTTTACCAGCGGAGGTGGGCGAAGGCGCGGTTGGCCTGGGCCATCTTGTGAGTGTCTTCCTTCTTCTTCACGACAACGCCGGTGTTGTTGTAGGCGTCGACGATCTCGGCGGCGAGCGCATCGCGCATCGGCTGGCCTTTGCGGGAATTAGCCGCGGCGACAAGCCAGCGCAGAGCCACGGACTCCTGACGCTCAAAAGAAATTTCAACGGGAACCTGATAGGTCGCGCCACCGACACGGCGGCTCTTGACCTCAAGGCGCGGACGGGCGTTTTCCATCGCACCGAGGAGCAGGTCCACGGGATTACCCTTATCCAACTTTTCGGAAACCTTCTCAAAGGCACCGTAAACGATGCGTTGAGCGGTGTTCTTCTTGCCGTCCTTCATGACGACATTGACCAAATGGGCGACCAGCGGGCTGTTATAGCGGGCGTCAGGCGCAACTTTGCGCTTCGTAGCTCTGTGACGGCGTGACATGGTTTAGATGGGATTTAAAGTTACTTGGCCTTCGGACGTTTGACGCCGTATTTCGAACGGCTGCGGCGACGCTTTTCGACGCCTGTGGCATCCAACGCACCGCGCACGATGTGATAACGCACACCGGGCAAATCCTTCACACGACCACCACGCACGAGCACGATCGAGTGCTCTTGCAGGGAGTGACCTTCGTCCGGGATGTAGGAAATCACTTCAGTGCCATTAGTCAGGCGCACTTTGGCAACTTTACGGATAGCCGAGTTAGGCTTCTTGGGGGTGCGGGTCATGACCTGCACGCAGACGCCACGGCGGAAGGGGTTACTATCCAAAGCCGGAGATTTCGACTTGGCTACAACCTTGCGGCGGCCCTTACGGACGAGCTGATTGATGGTCGGCATGTGATTTTTAGCGTGTGAAAATTGGAGAAAAGAGGACGAAGCTAGCACCCGACAAATGCTCGGCAAGAACTTTTTGGCGAAAAGTATGAAGGTTCGCGAAAATCAGGTCTTACACCTGCTGCGCGAGTCAGACTTGCACTCTCTGCGGAGCCGCAAAAAGCGCTCGAGAAATGTAGGAGCCGACCAACAAAGAAGCTCCTCCCCTGCTCCACAAGCTTCATTTTTGGAAACTCGCATAAAAAAACGCCCGGCCACATGGGCCGGGCGTTAAACCGCACGGAGCTAGGCTCAACATGCGATTTTTGGCGGGAGGAAGTGCAGATTCATTTATGCCATTCAATATGACAAGCAGATTCTTTCCGCCTATATACAACAAGGGCGCGACTGTGATAGTCGCGCCCTTGGCTAGTGAGTGAAGAGCTGTATTAGCTCGCTTCGGTTGCAGCGGCTTCCTCGGCCTCATCAGCGGGCAATGCCTCGCCGAACGGCAGCGTAATCTTGAGTTTCTTGAACTTCGGCAGGCCGGTGCCGGCCGGAATCAAGTGACCCATGATGACGTTTTCCTTGAAGCCCTTGAGCAAGTCCACCTTGCCGAGAGTCGAGGCGTCGGTCAGCACGCGCGTGGTCTCTTGGAAGGACGCAGCGGAGATGAACGATTCGGTCTCGAGCGAGGCCTTGGTGATACCGAGCAAGATCGGTTCAGCCTCGGCCGGCTTACCACCCGCTTCCTCGATACGGCGATTTTCCATAAGGAAGGAAGAGCGATCAACCTGTTCACCCCAGAAGAACTCGCTGTCACCTGGATCGGTAATGCGAACCTTGCGGAGCATTTGGCGGATGATGATTTCGATGTGCTTGTCGTTAATCGTCACACCTTGCAGGCGGTAAACTTCCTGAACTTGCGAGATGAGGAAGTCGTAGAGCGCGCTCGGGCCGAGAATCTCAAGGATTTCATGCGGGTCAGCGGCACCTTCGGTGAGGTGCTGGCCTTTGTGCACCACGTCACCGGGTTGCACGATGATGTGCTTGCCGGTGGCAATGAGGTGCTCTTCTTCCTGGCCAGTTTCTTCGTTGCGAACGACAAGCTTGCGCTTGGCGCGCACGGTGCCTTCGAACGAAACCACACCATCGATGCGGGACATCTCAGCGGCGTCCTTCGGACGGCGAGCTTCAAAGAGTTCGGCCACACGCGGCAGACCGCCGGTGATGTCCTTGGTCTTGGAAGCCTGACGCGGGGTCTTGGCGAGCAAGGCACCGGGAGCGATCGTGTCGCCTTCGTTGACCGCGATCTGAGCTCCCACCGGAATCGAGTAAGAAGCGAGCGGTTGATTCTTCGCGTCGCGAACTTCGATCTGCGGGTTAAGGTCTTCCTTGTGCTCAATAACGACGGTGGCAATGCGGCCCGACGATTCGTCGAGTTCGCGCTTCACGGTAACGCCCGGGATCATGTCCTTGAACACCAGCGTGCCACCCTTTTCGGAGAGCACGGGGATGTTGTAGGGATCCCATTGCGCCAGCACCGCGCCCTTGGCGATTTGTTCGCCATCGGCAACGTGCAGGAACGAGCCGACCACAATGTTGTAGGTCTCAAGCTCATGATCCTCGGCGTCGAGAATTTGGATCGTGCCAGTCTTGTTGAGGACGATCGAAGCACCGTCGGCGGTCTCTACGAGACGCAGGCCGCGATACTTGACCTTACCACCAGCGCGAACGCGAATTTCAGGCGTCTTGAAGCCGCCCGATGCAACACCACCGATGTGGAAGGTGCGCATGGTCAGCTGCGTGCCAGGTTCACCGATCGACTGGGCCGCGATGATACCGACGGAATCACCAGCCTTGGCCATCTTGTTCGTGGCCGGGTTGATGCCGTAGCTCTTGGCGTCGATGCCGTAGGGGCTGTTCGACGTGAGGGGCGAAAGCACCTTCACGCGTTCAATACCCAACTCGTCGATCTTGGTGGCGATTTCCTCAGTGATGAGTTCGCCAGCGCCAACGATGAGTTCGCTCGGGTTGATCGGATTGTAGACGTCGTCGCTGGAGCAACGACCCACGATGCGTTCGCGGAGACCGACGATTTCGTCGTCACCTTCGAAGATCGCCTTCTTCCAGACGCCATCACGGGTGCCTGTGTCTTCTTCGGTGATGACCACATCCATGGCCACGTCGCAAAGCTTACGGGTCAGGTAACCGGCGTCAGCGGTCTTCAACGCGGTATCGGCCAGACCCTTACGGGCACCGTGCGTCGAGATGAAGTATTCAAGCACGGTCAGACCTTCGCGGAACGAAGACAGAATCGGGCGTTCGATAATTTCACCAGACGGCTTGGCCATGAGTCCGCGGGTGCCGCACAGCTGACGAACCTGCTGCTTGTTACCACGGGCACCGGAGTCCATCATGATGTAAACCGGGTTCACCTCTTCGCGGCCGTCGTTCTGCTCGAGTTTCGAGAAGACTTCCTTGGCGATCTTGTCGGTGGTGCCAGTCCAAAGGTCGATGACCTTGTTCTTACGTTCACCTTCGGTGATGATACCCTTGTTGAACTGACCTTCCACTTCGGCGATCTTCTTGCGGGTCTCCGCAACGATATCCTTCTTCGCCTCGGGAATGATCATGTCGTCGATACCAATGGAGATACCGGCGCGGAACGCGGACTGGAAGCCGAGCTCCTTGAGCTTGTCGAGCGTCTCAACCGTCACCGCTTCAGCGGAAACTTTGTAGGTATTGAGAATGAGGTCGCCCAGCTTGCCCTTCGGCACCGGGAAGTTCACGAAGCCCACGCCTTCCGGCCAGATTTCGTTGAAGATCGCACGACCAGCGGTGGTGCGGATGACCTTCTTCTCCTTGTTGCCGTAAACCGTATCGCGACCGTAGTCGGGATTCGGAATATCAACCCAGCTGTGAACGCGCAGCGCGCCTTCCGCCAAAGCGAATTGCACTTCCTGCACGTTGCTGAGCAACGGAACACGCTCGTTCTTGGCCGGCTTCTTGCGCGGCTCGATCGTCAGGTAATAGGCGCCGAGCACGATGTCCTGCGACGGCGTGAGAATCGGCTTACCGGAGGACGGCGAAAAGATGTTGTTCGTCGCCATCATGAGGAGTTTGCACTCCATGATCGCTTCGAGCGAAAGCGGCACGTGCACGGCCATCTGGTCACCGTCGAAGTCGGCGTTGTAAGCCGTGCAAACGAGCGGGTGAACGCGAATGGCTTCACCTTCGATCAGAACAGGCTCGAACGCCTGGATCGAAAGACGGTGGAGCGTCGGCGCGCGATTGAGCAGCACCGGGTGGCCCTTCGTAACTTCTTCGAGGATGTCCCACACTTCAGGGGACTTCTTCTCGATCATCTTGCGCGCACCGCGGACGGTGTGCACGAAGCCGAGTTCCTTGAGGCGGCGGATGATGAACGGTTCGAAGAGAACCAGCGCCATCTTCTTGGGCAGACCGCATTGGTTGAGCTTGAGCTCAGGACCGATGACGATGACGGAACGACCCGAGTAATCGACACGCTTACCGAGCAAGTTCTGACGGAAGCGGCCTTGCTTACCCTTGAGCATGTCCGAGAGGGACTTCAAGGGACGGTTGCCGGCGCCGGTGACGGGGCGGCCGTGACGGCCGTTGTCGAAGAGCGCGTCAACCGCCTCCTGCAGCATGCGCTTTTCGTTGTGAATGATGACGTCAGGCGTCTTCAGCTGCATCAGGTTCCGCAAACGGTTGTTGCGGTTGATGACGCGGCGATAGAGGTCATTGAGGTCGGAGGTCGCGAAGCGGCCACCTTCGAGCGGAACGAGCGGGCGCAGGTCCGGCGGGATGACGGGCAGCACTTCGAGAACCATCCATTCCGGACGGGACTTCGAGTGGATGAAGCCTTGGATGACCTTCAGGCGCTTCGAGAGCTTCTTCTTGATCTGCTTCGAACGCGTGGCGCGCATTTGCTCTTGGAGCTCAGCGACGGTCGCTTCCATATCAGTGCGGGCAAGGCTGTCACGGACGGCCTCGGCGCCCATCTTCGCGACGAAGGAATCTTCGCCGTATTCGTCGATGGCCTGACGATATTCGGTATCGGTGAGAAGTTGATGCGGCTCGAGCGGGGTCTTGCCCGGATCGATCACCATGTAGTTCTCGTAATAAATGACGCGCTCGAGCGAACGAGCGGTCATGTCGAGCAAGAGACCGAGGCGGCTCGGCATGCTCTTCAAGAACCAGATGTGCGTGACCGGCACGGCCAGCTCAATGTGGCCCATGCGCTCACGACGAACGCGCGCGATAGTGACTTCGACGCCGCAACGATCGCAAACGACGTCCTTGTATTTGATGCGCTTGTATTTGCCGCAGGCGCACTCGTAGTCGCGCACCGGACCGAATATCTTTTGGCAGAAAAGACCACCCGGCTCGGGCTTGAAGGTGCGATAGTTGATCGTCTCGGGGTTCTTGACCTCGCCCTTCGACCACTTGCGGATGGTCTCAGGCGACGCGACAGTGATTGAAACGCAATCGAACGGGCTCTCGGTTTCGCCAAGGGCGGTGCGAGCCTCTTCGCGTGCGATGGAACCGGCGGTTTCAGAAGGTTGAATGCTCATGGATGCTTTCCCTGTATTTGTTTAAAGGATGCGCTTGGTGACTCAGGTGCCGAAGCCCAGCGAATCGCGCTTGTTGAGCTTGATGTCCAACCCGAGGGATTGGATTTCCTTGATAAGAACGTTGAAGGACTCGGGTGTGCCAGCCTGCAGCGTGTTGTCGCCCTTGACGAGCGATTCGTAGATCTTGGTGCGGCCCTGCACGTCGTCGGACTTGACGGTGAGGAGCTCCTGGAGGGTGTGCGCCGCGCCGTAAGCTTCGAGCGCCCACACTTCCATTTCGCCGAAGCGCTGGCCACCGTATTGGGCCTTGCCGCCGAGCGGCTGCTGCGTGACGAGGGAGTAAGGACCGACCGCACGAGCGTGAATCTTGTGCGAGACAAGGTGATTCAGCTTCATCATGTAGATGTAGCCCACCACGACTTGCTGGTCGATTTGCTCACCCGTGCGACCGTCGAAGAGGACGCTCTTACCGGACGAAGGCAGATGCGCCTCCTTCAGGTATTCGCGAACCTTCTTTTCAGGGATACCGTCGAACACAGGGGTTGCGACTTTGATGCCGAGCTTTTTGCAAGCCCAACCCAAGTGGGTTTCAAGCACCTGACCGACGTTCATGCGCGAAGGCACGCCCAGCGGATTGAGGCAGATTTGAACCGGGGTGCCGTCCGGGAGGAACGGCATGTCCTCTTCGGGAACGATCTTGGCGACCACACCTTTGTTACCGTGACGACCGGCCATCTTGTCACCGACTTCGAGCTTGTGCTTCGTGGCGATGTAAACCTTGACCTGCTTGATCGCGCCGGTGCCATCACCCTCGCCCGCCTCGACGGCGCTGACCTTGCGTTCGCGATCGCTTTCGAGCTCGTCGAACTTGGTCTGGAAGGAGCCGATGATCTCCATGATCTTGATACGAACCGGAGACGGGTCGATCTGGACGTGCTTGGAGACGGCGGCGAGCTTGCGCAGGAGCGTCTTGGTGATCTTGCGGTTGGCCGGGATGATGATTTCGCCGGTCTCGCCGTTGATCACGTCGAGCGGAATCTTTTCGCCGAGGAGAATGTTGGAGAGGGCCTCGGTGAGACCTTCGCGCAACTTATCCATCTGCGTCTTGTATTCCTCTTGGATCTGCTTGATCTGACGGCGGCGATCGGAAGGCGACAGGCGCTCGACTTCGTTGTCGATGCGGGAGGACACCTTGACGTCCATCACGATACCAGCGGCACCGGAGGGAACGACGAGCGAAGTATCCTTAACGTCAGCGGCCTTTTCACCGAAGATGGCGCGGAGGAGCTTTTCTTCCGGCGCGAGTTCGGTTTCGGACTTCGGCGTGATCTTACCGACGAGGATGTCGCCCGGCTTAACCTCGGCACCAATGCGAATGACGCCATTGTGATCGAGATTCTTGAGCGCTTCTTCACCGACGTTCGGGATGTCGCGGGTGATTTCTTCCGGCCCGAGCTTGGTGTCGCGGGCGGTGACTTCGAATTCCTGTATGTGGATCGAAGTGAAGATGTCCTCCTTGAGCACCTTCTCGGAGATGAGAATGGCGTCCTCGAAGTTGTAGCCGTTCCAAGGCATGAACGCGACGAGCACGTTGCGGCCAAGCGCCATCTCGCCCTTTTCGGTCGAGGGACCGTCGGCGATAATCTGGCCGGCCTTGACCTTCTGGCCGGCCTTGACGAGCGGCTTTTGGTTGAAGCAGGTGCTCGCGTTGGAACGCATGAACTTGCGCAGTTCGTAAACGCGCGTGCCGTTCTTCGGGTCGTTCTTCACGCTGCGCGGCATTTCGCCGTCTTTCGTGATGACGATGCGCTTGGCATCTGCCGAAGCGACCACACCGGCTTCCTCGGCCACCACGACGATCTTCGAGTCGCGGGCAACGCGCTCTTCGATGCCGGTGCCTACAAACGGAGACTCGGCTTGGAGCAGCGGCACACCTTGGCGTTGCATGTTCGCGCCCATGAGCGCGCGGTTGGCGTCGTCGTGCTCGAGGAACGGAATCATACCCGCGGCGATCGAGATGACCTGCTTCGGGGAAACGTCCATGTAATCCACTTCGGCAGCGGAAACTTCGAGGAACTCGCCGTCCTTACGCACGGTGACCTTACCGACAAAGTGACCCTTGTCGTTAATCTCGGCGTTGGCCTGGGCGATGACCTTGGCCTCTTCTTGGTCGGCGGTGAGATATTCGATCTTGTCGGTCACGCGGCCATCTTTGACGACGCGGTAAGGCGTCTCGATGAAGCCGAACTCGTTGACGCGAGCGTAGGTCGAGAGGGAGTTGATCAGACCGATGTTCGGACCTTCAGGCGTTTCAATCGGACAGATACGGCCGTAGTGCGACGGATGCACGTCGCGGACTTCGAAGCCGGCGCGTTCGCGGTTAAGACCACCCGGCCCGAGCGCGGAGAGGCGGCGCTTGTGCGTGACCTCGGCGAGCGGGTTGATTTGGTCCATGAACTGCGACAGCTGCGAGCGAGCGAAGAAGTCGCGGATGACGGTGGTAAGAGCCTTCGGATTGATCAGCTTTTGCGGCGTGATCGAATCAACGCTTTGATCATACATCGTCATGCGCTCGCGCACGAGACGCTCTGTGCGGCTGAGGCCGAGGCGGCATTGGTTGGCGAGCAATTCGCCAACAGTGCGGACGCGGCGGGAACCGAGGTGATCGATATCGTCAACGACGCCCTCGCCGCGCTTCAGGCGGACGAGATACTTGGTCGCGGCGACAACGTCACCGGACTCGAGAATGCGCTGCTCGAGCTCAACCTTGAGGCCGAGCTTTTGATTGACCTTGTAACGACCGACGCGGCCGAGGTCGTAGCGCTTCGGATCGAAGAACAGGCGCTTGAGCAGTGCCTTCGCGTTGGCCGTGGTCGGCGGTTCGCCGGGACGGAGACGCTTGTAAATTTCCTTGAGGGCTTCCTCTTCGTTGCGAGTCGGATCCTTCTTGAGCGCGCGAATGATGGCACCTTCGTCGTTAGCGGTGTCGATAACGCGAATGGTATTGATGTCGTGCTTTTCGAAAGTGCGGACGATTTGCTTGGTCAGCGGCTCGAAAGCGCGGGCAAGCACAACACCCTTCTGGGCATCGATGGCGTCTTCAACCAAGACGAGCGTGGAAACGTTTTCCATGTCCAGCGCCTTGGAGACCTTGAGGTCCTGAATCGTGTAGAACAGGTTCAGGATATCGATGTCGCTGGAGTAACCGACAGCGCGAAGCAGCGTCGTGATGAGGAACTTGCGACGACGACGACGGCGGTCGAGGTAAACGTAGAGCAGGTCGTTGTTGTCGAACTGCACTTCGAGCCAAGTGCCGCGGTCAGGAATGATGCGGAAGGAATGGAGCAGCTTGCCGTTCGGGTGCGGAGTGACCTCAAACGCAATACCAGGCGAACGGTGGAGCTGGGAGACGACGACGCGCTCGGCGCCGTTGATAATGAACGAGCCGCGCTCGGTCACCATGGGGATTTCGCCCATGTAAATTTCTTCGTCCTTGATGAAGTCTTCTTCGCGCAGGCGGAGCTTCACGTAGAGCGGCACCGAATAGGTGATGCCGTCGCGGATGCACTCGATTTCCGAGTTCTTCGGGTCGCCGAGCGTGTAGGAAACGTATTCGAGCGTCAGGCGGCCGTCGTAGGATTCGATCGGGAACACCTCGCGAAACACGGCCTCAAGCCCTTGGGGCTTGCGTTGCTTTTCCGGCAGGCCCTTCTGCAAGAAATCCAGATACGACGTGATCTGAATTTCGATCAGATTCGGCGGCTGGATGACTTCGCGAAGGTTGCCGAAGTTAATGCGTTCGGATTGTGTGCGGTCGGCCATGTGATTACCCGGTTAGAGGAGAAATGAAAAAAGAATGCGCCTTAGAAACGGACGCAACTAACTGACAAAAGAACGGTAGGAGAAAAGGCAAAGGACAGGCCGCGGAAAAGCACGGCCTGCCCCGTAGAAATCGAACGTTTTGAAACGAATTCGGCCAAGTGATTACTTGAGCTCGACCTTCGCGCCAGCGGCCTCGAGTTTCTTTTTGATGTCTTCGGCGTCGGCCTTGGAAGCGGCTTCCTTGACGGGCTTCGGAGCGCCTTCGACGAGGTCTTTGGCTTCCTTGAGGCCCAGGCCGGTGATGGCGCGGACTTCCTTGATGACGCCAATCTTGTTGGCACCAGCGTCGGCGAGGATGACGTCGAACTCGGTCTTTTCCTCGGCGGGAGCAGCGGCGGCGCCAGCGCCAGGAGCGGCGGCGACAACGGCAGCAGCGGCGGAAACGCCCCACTTGGCCTCGAGGTCTTTAACGAGAGCGGCGAGCTCGAGAACGGGCTGCGCGGACAGCCACTCGATGACTTGGTCTTTGGTGATGTTGCTCATGGTATTATCTTTCCTGAAGCGGCTAGCGGTTTCGGATAGTGAAACGCGTTTAAGAGACGTATCCCCTAGCCTGGCTTTCTTGGATTTTTGGCTTTGTAAGACCGCGGCGGTTAAGCCGCGGATCTTTCAAAATGGTTAAGTTGATTGTTATTAAGCAGCGGGCTGCTCTTTTTGAACCTTGGCGTCGAGAACGCGCACGAAGGCCGCAGCGTTGCTGGTGAGCAAGCTGAGGAACTGCGCACGGAGGGCGTCGAACGGAGGAAGGTCGGCAATCGCCGAGAGTTCGGCGGCGGACACAAGCTTCTTGTCCATAACGCCAACCTTCAGCTCGAGCTTCTGCTTGGTCTCGAAGAACTTCTTGATGATCTTCGCGACGCCAGCGGAATTCTGGCCACCGACCACGATCGCGGTCGGGCCGTTGAGGGAAGCGTCAACCTCGGGCAAACCCAAGGCCTTGATGGCCACACGCAGCGAGCTATTCTTCACGACGTGGAACTCGGCGTTTTCCTTGCGGAGGTCGGCGCGAAGTTCGGCGACGTCGGAGACAGTGACTCCGGTAAAGTTGGTGAGGATGACGTAGTCCGACTTCTTGAGGTGGGACTCGACCTCGGCGACGAGGAATTGTTTTTCAGCTCTCATGGTCGTTGTCCTCAGTATTTGCTGAACTCGGCGGAGTTAAGACGAACGCCGGGGCTCATGGTGGAGGAAAGGGAAATGCTCTTGATGTAGCCGGAACCCTTGAAGGTCGCCGGGCGGGACTTGCCGATGGCCTCAATCACGGTTTGGGCGTTTTCGAGGATTTGCTCGGAAGTGAACGAGCGCTTGCCGATGCCGAGGGCGATACAGGCAGACTTGTCCATCTTGAACTCAACGCGGCCGGCCTTGACGGCCTTGATGCCGGCGACGATGTCGTCGGTCACGGTGCCGCTCTTCGGGTTGGGCATGAGGCCCTTGGGACCGAGAACGCGGGCGAGCGTGCGGACTTGCTTCATGGCTTCGGTCGTCGCAATGGCGACGTCGAAGTCGAGCCAGCCTTCATTGATCTTCTGCATGATGTCCTGCAGACCGGCATGGTCAGCACCGGCGTCGAGCGCGGCTTGAGCATTGTCGGTGAAGACGAGGACGCGGACCTTCTTGCCCGAGCCATTGGGAAGCGGCGTGGTGCCGCGAACCATTTGTTCGCCGGCCGTCGGGTCAACGCCGAGACGGAACGCGAGCTCGACGGTTTCGTCGAACTTCGCCTTCGGGAACTTGGCGAGCACCGCAACAGCTTCCTGCAGCGAGTAGTCTTTGGTCAGATCAGCGACCTTGGTGCCGCTGACGTATCGTTTGCTTTTTTTATCCATTAATTACTCCTTGCGGTTCGAGCGTCCGGAAGGACTCCCGCGTTGAGTGGTTGGTTGAGAAAAAATTAGTCAACGACCTCCAAGCCCATGTTACGGGCCGTGCCGGCGATGATCTTGATACCGGCTTCCTCGTCGTTGGCGTTGAGGTCCTTGGCCTTGATCTTGTAGATCTCGGCGAGCTGCTTGCGGGTGACCTTGCCGACCTTCTCCTTGTTGGGAGTGGCGGAACCCGAGGCGATGTTAGCGGCCTTCTTGAGGAGAACCGCCGCCGGGGGCGACTTGAGGATGAAGGTGAAGCTCTTGTCCGTGTAAACCGTGATTACGACGGGCAAGATCATGCCGTTCTGGTCCTTGGTCTTGGCGTTGAATTCTTTACAGAACGCCATGATGTTGACGCCTTGCGCGCCGAGCGCGGGGCCGACCGGGGGCGCAGGATTGGCAGCGCCGGCGGGCAGTTGGAGGCGGATATAACCTTGAATCTTCTTAGCCATGTGAGTGGGTGTGGCGGGTGTTCAGTGGATGATGCGTGTAATAGCGGAGGTGTCAGAGAGGCGACGCGTCATTCGGTGAGGCGCTGCACCTGCCAGTATTCGAGCTCGACCGGGGTGAACCGGCCGAAAATGGAAACGGAAATCTTGAGTTTGCCGCGCTCGGGATCGATTTCGTCGATGCGGCCGGTGAGGTTGGTGAAGGCACCGTCGGTGATCTTGACCTCTTCGCCCACGGAGTATTGCACCTTCGGCACTTCCTTGCCGGAAGCGGCCTCGATGCGGGCAAAGATTTCATCAACGTCGGACTGCTTGAGCGGAGCCGGACGTTCGCCACCGACAAAACCGATGACGCCGTTGACCTCTTTAACGAAATACCACGGCTTGTTGATCACCTTGCCGTCGCCGTCATAGAGGTGCATCTGGATGAAGACGTAGCCCGGATAGAGCTTACGGACCTTGGTGCTCTTCTTGCCGTTCTTGACCTCGGAAACGACCTCGGTCGGGAGCAAAACCTCGAAAATGTAGTCCTGCAGCTCCTCGACAGCCGTAAACTTGTCAATGTAGGCCTTCACCTTGTTCTCCTGGCCGGAGAGCGTGTGCAAGGCGAACCATTGGGCGGTGGCGGGAACTGAAGTTTCAGCGGACATGGGCAATGGAGATAACGTGCTCAGCTGACCAAGCGCGTGAAGAGATCGACAAATTGAACCAGCGAGAAATCGCTGATGCTGGTGAACACACCCAGCAGCACGGACGCAGTGATGACGACGATGGTATAGTCGCGCAGTTCGGTCTTGGTGGGCCACGATGCCTTTTGAAGCTCGCCGACCATTTCCGAGAAGAAGAGACGCGTCCGACTGAAGAATTTCATATGCTGTTTGAGTGGCAGGGGCGGAGGGAATCGAACCCCCAACCAACGGTTTTGGAGACCGCTACTCTACCAATTGAGCTACACCCCTGTGCGATAGTGTTTTTAGACGACCACGCCGAGGCCCCCGAAAGAGGCCTCGGCGAGGCAGTTTAAGTATGTGACAACGAGATCTTATTCGATGATCTCGGTGATACGACCGGCCCCGATCGTGCGACCACCTTCACGGATGGCGAACTTCTGGGTCTTTTCCATCGCGATGGGCGAGATCAATTCGATCTCAACCGCGATGTTGTCACCAGGCATCACCATCTCCACGCCTTGCGGGAGGTTGACAACGCCGGTCACGTCGGTCGTGCGGAAATAGAACTGCGGGCGGTAGCCATTGAAGAAGGGCGTGTGGCGGCCACCTTCGTCCTTCGAGAGAACGTAGATTTCAGCTTTGGCCTTCTTGTGGGGCGTGATCGACTTCGGAGCGGCGAGAACTTGGCCGCGCTCGATGCCTTCCTTGTCAATACCGCGGAGGAGGATACCGACATTGTCACCGGCCTGGCCGCTATCGAGCAGCTTGCGGAACATTTCGATACCGGTGACGACGGTCGTCTGCGTGTCGCGGAGACCCACGATTTCGACGTTGTCGTTAACCTTGATGACGCCGCGCTCGATACGACCCGTGGCAACGGTGCCGCGACCGGTGATCGAGAACACGTCTTCAACGGACATCAGGAAGGGCTTGTCCATCTCGCGAGCAGGCTCCGGAATCTCCTTGTCGATGGCGTTCATCAACTCGGTGATAGCGGCTTCGCCTTCCGGCTTGCCTTCGAGAGCGGCGGTGGCGGAGCCACGGACGATCACGGCATTGTCGCCGTCGAACTGATACTTGGAGAGGAGTTCGCGGATTTCCATTTCCACGAGCTCGAGGAGCTCGGGGTCGTCGATGAGGTCAACCTTGTTGAGCCAGACAACGATCTTCGGCACGCCAACTTGACGGGCGAGAAGGATGTGCTCGCGGGTCTGGGGCATCGGGCCGTCAGCAGCGGAGACCACGAGGATCGCACCGTCCATCTGAGCGGCGCCGGTGATCATGTTCTTCACGAAGTCGGCGTGGCCGGGGCAATCAACGTGAGCATAGTGACGGTTTTCAGTCTCATACTCCACGTGTGCGACGGAGATAGTGACGATCTTGGATGCGTCACGGACTGTGCCGCCCTTCGCGATGTCCGCGTAGGTCTTGACCTCGGCGAGCCCCTTGCGCGCCTGAACAGCGAGGATAGCGGTCGTCGTGGTGGTTTTACCGTGGTCGACGTGGCCGATGGTGCCTACGTTGACGTGCGGTTTCTTGCGTTCGAATGTGCCTTTAGCCATGGGTTGAGACTTATATGTTTAGACTTGTTTTGACCTCGTGATTTTTGCGTCGCAGAAGTCGTGCGACGTTGACCTGGAGCCCAGAACCGGATTTGAACCGGCGACCTCGTCCTTACCAAGGACGTGCTCTGCCAACTGAGCTATCTGGGCAGACCAAGGGAGGGTCAAAAAACGAAAAAGAGCGAAGAACGTGCAGGGCGCAAATTCCGCCGTCAACTGCAAACTTGAGCTTTCTTCTAAAAATCTACGACCCAACGAAAATACGATAGAATCCAGGGGGCAATCGCTCGCCCAGATGCAAAGATTTAAGCACATGATCGCGAATACGCTGATCGAGATCCCCTCTACCCGTGCTTCCGACCACGGAGAATTGCCCTACCACGCCCGTGGCAGTAATTACTCCAGCTAGCTCCAATGGGCGCCAGAGTCCGGCCTCCAAGCCATCCAGCCCCAACTCCTCTTGCAGCACCGGCCGACCGGTCGAGGCGGACACGACTTCGACATAACCACTACGCTTTGAAAGCGGCACCACCGACGCATCCCTCACGCCGAGACCGCTGAGCTTTGCGACATCTTCCAAACTAGAAACTACATCGGTCGGCTTTTGCAGCGCCACACCCATATCCGGCAACTTGAGGGTTACAGAGTCACTTCTGAACACCAAGCGCGCCTCGAAATCCTGAAACATCTGCCCCGGATCCCTCAACACGTTGGCCGGCAACGCATTCTGATCACTATTCCACTCCGTCGGCAAAAAGAGCGGGCTGGGGTCGAAGAACAGCGCCTCCTCCGCCACCAGATCCCCAGCTGAGACTGGCTCCAGCCGCGACAATCCGATTTGGGACGCGCCACTGTTCGGTGGCATCCCTTTAGAAATAGAGGCGACTTCCTTTTCATACCGCCAAGTGAGCAATCCGACCACCAAGGCCAGAACCACCAGCGCCGCCCCACCCGATAGCCACCATGTTACCCGCTGACTCATATATATATTAACGGCGCTCCCCCTGCGGGCTTCGCGGATCGAGAGCGGCGATTTGAACCTGAAAGCCTGCTTCCTGTGCCGCACTCGTGATATCGGTCAAATCCGCCACCGGAATAGCCGCATCAGCGCGCACCAAGAGCACCGGCGATTGAGTCTTTTGTCCATTCTCCGCGAGCCATTGCTTCAACTGGTCGAAGTTGAGCGCGCCTTTGTCGGTAAAAATCAGCCCCGACCGGGCCACGCTGATTACATGCGTCGTGCGCGCCGCGCCTTGGGTAGCGCCTTGAAGCTGTGGCAGCGAAAAGTCCACTCCCACTCCCGGCGCCAACACGAAACGCGAACCAAACAACGCGAAAAACAGCACGATCACACCAGCGTTGACCCAAAACAGCGCGTCAAAGCTGCGCGGCGTCGAACGCAACTTCGAAGCCAGATCCAGCGGTCGCGTAATCATGAACTCTCCCCTTCCGGTCGTCCTTTGCGATAATCGGTCAGCAGGTAACGCATGATTTCGTTACCCGACCACTCGATATCCCGCACCACCGCCCGCACACGGCCGGCCAGAAAATGATGCGCCAGATGCGCCGGGATCGCCAAAAGCAACGCGCCGATCGAACACAATAACGCCTGCCACATGCCCTCGGACAAGGCGCTGACCGTCGCATAATCATTCTCGAACGCATGAAACGTCGTGGCGATGCCGAGCAATGTGCCCAGCAGACCTACGAGCGGAGCGACTTGCGCCACTGCAGCAATCGAACCGAGCCGCCGTTCCAAGGCCGGCAATTCGATCACCGCCGCCTCCTGCACATGAAAACGCATCACATCGGCGTCATCGTCAGCGTGCAGCAGCGCCGATTTGACGACCGCCGCCACCGGACCGGGCGTTTCCTGACAAACCGTTAGCGCCTCGACGATACGGCGCTTCTCCAGAATGTTCTTAATCCCATCCACGAACTCCGCGGCCTTGATTTGCCCGCGGTGCAAGTAGAGCACGCGCTCGAGAAACAGCAGCAGGCAGATAAAGCCCAATACCAAGAGCACCCACATCATGGGGCCGCCCTCGGCGAACAGACTGAAGTCAAAGACAGACATTTGGTGGTGAAACGGGGTTAAAGTGGAAGAATCCGTTGTTCAAGAATTGGCGGGGCTCAATCGCGCGATGCGATCGCGAGCGAGCGTGGCGCCGGGCAGTCCGGCTTCGATGATCAGGTTCCAAGCATCGCGAGCGCGTTCATACTTGGCCTGCTGTTCGTAAAGCGCTCCGGTTTCGAGCAACGTGCGCGTCATCCAATAGCGTCCCTTCGCACCCAAGGCAGCCGCCATGCGCTCATCCAACAAAAACGCCGTCACCACATCGCGCCACCACACGGCTTCGGCGCGGTCGGGCTGATTGCGCCGCATCATCAGATAACCAAGATTAAAGCCCGCCTCGACCCGCACATCTACCGGCGCGTCCACGCGATCGCGCAATTGTTCGAACAGCACGATGGCGCGCTCGGTGTGATTCGGATCGTTCACCGATTGCGCATTGTGACATTCCGCCAACGCCAGCTGCGCCAAGATCACGTCACGGTGATTCGGAAAATTGTTCACGAGATTCTCGTAGGCCTGCTGCGCTTGGGGAAACTGGTTCAACTTGCGCAACAGATCGCCCTGCTTCAGGCGCGCATAAAACACCATCGAGCTGGTTGGATAATCCCGCGCGAGGCGCTCGATGAGTTTATTCGCTTCCTCGAGATTACTGTCCTGCCCGCGGCGCTCGGCCTGCAACGCCGCCTGATAAAGCGCGTAAGGCGCATAGGTTTGATTGTCGGGGAATTTGTCCGCCAGTTCGGTGTAAAGCCGTTGCGCTTCCGCCGTCTGATCCTGTTCGGCGTGATAGCCTGCTTCGATAATGATCGAATAAATCGCCGCGTCCGAACGCGCATAGTCCGACCGCAGCTTCTTCATCAAGTCCACCGCTTCCACCGGGCGGTTGAGTTTAAACAACGCCTCTGCCTTCAATAATTCGATCGAGCTCTGCACATCCAACCGCAGGCGGTCGGCCATACCTTCCGGCAGCGCGCCCTTGAGCTCATCTACAAGCCGCAGCGTTTCCTCCGGTTGGCCAGCGAGCAACGAAAGTCGGGCCTGCAGCCAACGCATCCGCGCGCGCAATTCGCCCGGCAGTTCGCCCGCCGCCGGTGCATTGAGCAACGCATTGACGCGTGCAAATGCATCGGCGACGCGATCGGTGCGTTGCAGTGCTCGCGCCAAATTCCATTCTGCCTGCCAGCGGTTGATCGGATCAAAACGTGGATCGGCGCTGAAAGCGGTCATCTGCTGCAACGCCGTGTCGAGCTGTCCGCCTTCGATATCCGAAAGAATGCGCTGGAACATCAAATCCCCGGCCGACACGCCCGGCGGCGATTCGCGCAGCACCGCGGAATACGCATCCGCCGCATTGGAATAATCCCGCGCGCGAAACCACGCTTCTGCCACCAACACGCCGAGTTCGCCGCGCAGATTGGCATTGGCCGCGCCGCTCAACTCATCGCGCGCCTTGGCCGCAAAGTCCGCCGCGGCGCGATAGCGCAATTGCTCCCACGCCGAGCCCGTCAGGACACCGTAGGCCTCAGCTTTTCGTTGCGAACCAGGAAACTTTTCCAGCAGCGTCCGCGCATCCGCCTCGGCCCGCGCATAGTCTTTCGCCGCCAGTGCTAGTTGCGCGCGCACCAGCAGCAAATCGTCGAGCACCGGATGCGACGGTGCCGCCGAAATCAATTCGTCCAACTCGCGCCGGAACTGACTGCGCAACGGTTCAGCCGTGGAACCGCGTGCCAGCAAACGCAGCGCCGCGCGTTGTTTTGTCTGATCCGAACCACCGGCCAGCAAACTCTGCAGAGCCGCGCGGCCGGGCCCTGCTTGCGGGCCGGAAATCAGGCCGAGCAGCATTTGAAAATCGTCGCGCTCGGTTTGTTCACCGGCGGGCAAGGTCAGCAGCTGACGCTGTAAAACCGAAACCGCTTCCGCCTTGCGACCCAACGCGTCGAGCATTGCCGCGTAGGTGCGCGCAAAACTGTAACCGGTCTTGCGCCCTTGCAGCCGTTCCATGTTTTTGCGCGCTTCCTCCGCCAACGCTTCGTCAACCGCACCCATTCGCAAACGGGTTTGTTCGCGCGCGAGCATGAAACGCGCTTTCGCCATGGCGGACACTGCGGAGCTTTCCGCCTGCTCATAAAAATTGCGGGCCTTGCTGGGGTCGCCTGACGCATCCGCCAGCACGCCTTGCAAAAAGAACAGCCAGCCGCGATCCGCTTCCGGCAGTTCGTCGGATTTTACACCTTCAATCGCCGCAGTCGCCGCGGAAAATTCACGCCGCTGCGCCGCCAGCAGCCCCGCCCGCAACTTCCACACTGCATCCTTAAGTCCGACAAATTCATCCAGCGTTTTCTGCGCCTCGGTAAACCGGCCGTCATCAATCAGCGCCGTGACCAAAGCCAGCGTCAGGCCCGCGTGGTCAACGCCGGGCTGCGCCAGCAAATCCCGATAAAGCGTGACCGCCGCCGAGGAGAAACCCCACTCCTGTGCCCGCTGTGCCGCGAGCAAAGTCAGCGCATTGCCTCCCGCAGAAGTGGACGCCTCTGCAGCCGGTTCGGCTAACGGCACGGGTTGACGCAACGGCTCCTGCGCGATCGCGACGACGGCAAAGCTTAGCAGAAAAATCAGGGAATAGCGCATGCGCACGGCAGGAAACTTGCGACGCGGCATGGAAACAATCAACCGCGTTATAAACACTTACGTCTCGCCCCGACCCGAATTTCCCGCCTACGGTTCCCGCGAAACTCCCCACCCGCTTATGACTACACTCATCGTTCTTGGTGTCTTGCTCGCCATTGTCGTCATTCTCGCCCTCTGGGTGATCGGCATCTACAACGGCCTTGTAACGCTGCGCAACCGGTTCAAAAACGCCTTCGCGCAGATTGATGTGCAGCTCAAGCGCCGCTACGACCTCATTCCGAATCTCGTCGAAACCGCCAAGGGCTACCTCAAACACGAGCGTGAAACCCTCGAGGCTGTCATTAAAGCCCGTAACATCGCCGCCTCCGCCGCCCAAGCCGTCGCATCGAATCCCGCCAATGCCGGCGCAGTCAAAAGTCTGATGGGTGCCGAGGCCGGCCTCGCTGGTGCGCTCTCCCGCCTGATGGTCGTCGCCGAGCAATATCCCGATCTCAAGGCCAATCAGAACATGATGCAGCTCACCGAAGAGCTGACCTCGACCGAGAACAAAATCGCTTTCGCCCGTCAGGCGTTCAACGACAGCGTCATGGCCTACAACACGAAGCGCGAAACCTTCCCCACCGTTATTTTCGCCGGCATGTTCGGGTTCCTCCCCGCCGAGCTCTTCAAGATCGAAGACCCCACCGAACGCAACGCCCCGCAGGTCAAGTTCAGCTAAAAAGAGAACGGCCGTTTTCCTTAACGGCCTTTGGCTTGATCCATGGATTTCTTCGAAGCCCAAGCTCGTGCGAAGAAGCGCTCCTCGCGCCTGATCATCCTCTTCGCGCTCGCCGTCTTCGGCACCATCGCCGCGGGTTATTTCTCCGCCTGGATGCTGCTCAGCGAAGTGCCCACGGCCCGCTACGACAGTTATGGGCAGGCGTATTACGTCGAGAGCGGGCCGCGCGCTTTGTTTGATCCGGGCCTCTTCGCTCTCGTCTGCGTTGCCACGCTGCTCGTGATCGGACTGTCGTCACTTTTCAAATGGCTCAGCTTCCGCCAAGGGGGCAGCGCAGTGGCCGAGAGCGTCGGCGCACGGCGAATCGATCCCGGTCGCGCCACGCCGGCAGAACGTCGTCTGCTCAATGTCGTTGAGGAAATGTCCATCGCGTCGAGCATGCCGATGCCGGCGGTTTACGTGCTTGATCAGGAAAACGGCATCAACGCCTTCGCCGCAGGATTAACCACGAGCGACGCCGTCGTCGCCGTGACCAAGGGAGCGCTCGAAAAACTCACGCGCGACGAATTACAGGGTGTCATCGGCCACGAGTTCAGCCACATCCTCAACGGCGACATGCGACTCAACGTCAAGTTGACCGCACTCGTCTTCGGCATCCTCGTCATTGGACTGATCGGTCGCGGCATTATCTGGTCGTTGCGTGGCGTGCGCGTCCGCTCCTCCGGTAACAACAAAAACTCCGGTGGTATCATCATCGGAATTTTCGCGGTCGGTCTCGCGCTGCTCATCATTGGTTATGTCGGTTATTTCTTTGGCCGCTTGATTCAGGCTGCTGTTTCGCGGCAACGTGAATTTTTGGCCGACGCCTCTGCCGTTCAGTTTACACGCAATCCCGCCGGCATCAGCGGAGCGCTTAGCAAGATCGGTGGTTATGCACTGGGCTCACAACTCATCAGCAATAAGTCCACCGCGATCGGCCACTTCTTCTTCGCCCAAGGTTTCCGTTCGCGCTTCGGCGGCGCTTGGGCCACGCATCCGCCGTTGGAGGAACGCATCCGCGCCATCAATCCGCAGTGGGACGGCAAGTTCTTCGACCCGCCGCAAGTGGTCGACGTCACCAAGGAGAGTTTTGCCACGAAGGGTTTCGCCCAACCCGAAGGCACCTCCTACGCCGTTCCGCCCAAACTGGATCCGAAACGCCGCATCGCTTTCCAACCCACCACCGCCGTGGCAGACGTCGGCCAGCTGACCGAAACGCACTACGTGAACGCCGCCGCGTTGCTACAATCCATTCCCGATGCCGTTCGCAATGCAGCGCGCATCCCACATGAAGCCAAGGCCCTGATTTACGGATTGCTGGTCGGAAGCGGCGGCGAACATTCGGCGCGTTTGGAGGCGCTGATCAAACAACACGACAGCGAGGCCGCCACCACCGTGGCCGGTCTTCTCTCCGCGTTGCGCGCTCTGCCCGCAGAAGCTCGCCTGCCGTTGCTGTTGCTTACGCCACCAGCCTTGCGCCAACTCAAGCATGACGAGCTCGCACGCTTCCTTGGCACGCTCGACGAACTCGTCCACGCCGACAATCAGGTCACGACTTTCGAATTCGTGCTGCAGAAACTGCTCTCACACCATCTCGAGCTCGCGCAAAAGCCCAATCGCACGCCGGATTTCTTCTCGTTCAATCCGCTCATCGGCGACATCGCCGCGCTGCTCTTCGCCCTCGCGCACACCGGTCATCCAGACGACGGATCAGCCAAACGCGCTTACGAATCCGGCACCTCCCAACTGCGCTCGATTGAACCCGCGTTGCTCGCGGCCGGCCCGACCGCGATTAATTTTGACTCACTGGATCGCGCGTTGGACCGACTCGCCGCTGCCTCGCTGCCCATCAAGAAACGATTTCTTCTCGCCGCCGCGCACGTCATCAACAGCGACGGCACCATCACGGTCGAGGAAGGCGAACTCTATCGCGCCATGGCCGCCGCGATTGATTGCCCGCTGCCGCCGCTCGACGCCGCGGCTGCGACTGCAGCTTGAGCCGACCACTAGTCGGCCGGTCATGACGCACTTTGATGCGGATTTGTTTGTCGTAATTTGAAAGTCGTCCCGCGTAGTCTGCGATTGATGCGCACTGTCGATATTTCCGCCGTCAAAAAAACCTCTCGTCGCACCGACAGCGATTTGCTCGCCTGGTGGCGCGAGGCCCGCTTCGGGCTCTTCATACACTGGGGACTCTACGCCGTTCCCGCCGGCGTGTGGCAGGGTAAACGCGTGCCCTACATCGGCGAGTGGATGATGTTTCGCGAAAAGATTCCCGTCGCCACCTACGAGAAATTCACCGCGCAATTCCGCGGACGTCATTTCGACGCCAAGGCTTGGGTGAAACTCGCCAAGGATGCAGGGCAGCGCTACCTCGTCATCACTTCAAAGCATCACGACGGCTTCGCGATGTATGACTCCGCCGCAAGCGCCTACAACATCGTCAAGCGCACGCCATTCGCGCGCGACCCGATGAAGGAACTCGCCCGCGAGTGCCGCAAACAAGGCATCAAGTTCTGTTTCTATTACTCGCAGGATCTCGACTGGCATCATCCCGACGGCGCGTGGAACACGTGGGATTTCGACGAAAAGAAAAAGCAGCCCGAGCGTTACCTGAAAGAAAAAGTCTTCCCGCAACTTCGCGAGCTGCTCACCAATTACGGACCGATCGGCATGATCTGGTTCGACACGCCGCTCACGCTGTCGAAGGAGCAAAGCGCGCGCATTCGCCGCTTCGTCAAAAAGCTTCAGCCGCAATGTCTCGTCTCCGGCCGCATCGGCCACGGGCTCGGCGACTACAGCTTGCCGCGCGACAACTTCCTGCCACCCGCGCGACTCAACGGCGATTGGGAAACCTGCGCGACGCTCAACCACACGTGGGGGTTTAAGAAACACGATCACGCTTGGAAGAAGGCCGAAACGCTCATCACCACCCTGGTCGATCTCGTCAGTAAGGGCGTCAATTATCTCCTCAACATCGGTCCGGATGCCGACGGCGTGGTGCCGGCTCCCAGTATTCAACGCCTTCGCGGCATCGGCGCTTGGCTCAAGGTCAACGGCGAGGCTATTTACGCCACGTCGCCCAGCCCGTTCCCTTACGAATTTGCGTGGGGTCGTATCACCACCAAGGGCAACACGCTCTATTTTCACTTCTTCAACAAACCACCGCGCTACTTCCGCCTGCACGGATTGAAGACCGCGGTGAAATCCATCGGCCCGCTGGCCAATCGCAAAACCCGATTCGATTTCAGCGAGCACACCGATCCCGCCACTGACACGCCGATCCTCGACGTAGATTTCAAGGGCTTCAAAGTCACGAAACCCGTCACCGTTATCGCCGTTGAGCTCAAAGCCGCGCCGTCCGTCGAGCCGCTCCTCCTGCAACAGCCCGACGATTCGCTCACGCTCATCGGCCCGATGGCACGCGTCGGCAGCGACGCCCCCAAACCAGAGATGCGCATGGGCGGCAACGGCCTCACCGAAAATTGGCGTAGCCCCAAGGATTGGCTCGAATGGAAATTTACCGTGATCAAACCCGGCACCTACGATGTCACGGTCGTCACCACACACCAGCATCTCGAACCGTGGAGCGGCGGCCACACGCTCAAACTCACCTGCGGCAAGCAAAGCCTGAAACGCATCACCAAACGCGAAACCATTCTGCCGGGACTGCGTTCGGAATATTTCCCGCAGATCGCCACACGCTTCGGCAAATTCCACTTCGAAACCGCCGGCACGCACACGCTTCGCCTTCAACCCACGCGCATGAACCTCAAAAAATCCGGCAAGACGCTGTTCTCCGACGGCGGCATGCAGTTCTGCGAAATCCGGCTGACGCCGGCATCCTAGTTTATCAGCGTAAGCCGGTGTCCACCTCTCGCTGTATAGCCCATTTCTTCATGCGATCTATAAATGCCGCAGTTCGCGGCAGTGGATTCATGAAATATTGATCGGGTGCCCGGTGATTAAATTCGCTGAAAAATGAAGGCGTCATGAAATCGTCCAATCGGATGAGTTTCCCCTGCCAGCCCGGAAAGAAGTGCCGGATTTTGCGCCAATAATGGGTCTCATATGCCTCGCGGTCCGAAAAGCCGTGATAGTCAAATGCAACCCGTTCGTTCGCCGCGAAGATGTGTCCGCCGCGAAATCCGGCGGACGGTAGAAACATCCACGGATGTCTTTCCAGAAACACGTGTGCCAGAATATGACAGGCCCCGGCCGCAAAGAAGGCCCGGTCTCCTCGCTTCCAGCTCCATTCCAAATCACGCTTTTGTGCTTCAGTTCGGAATAACATTGTTCCGAGCAAATCTGCGCCTCCGGCCGCGTCAAAGCGTTTGTCAGTCGGGCTTCGCGCTGCACGCTTTTCTCCCATGCACGACCGCCAGCGCCAGTTGATCGACGACTTTCTCCTGATCGAAAACCCGCAGGAGCGCCTCTCCGCCGTCGTGGATCGTGCCCGCCGGCTGCCGCCGCTGCCCAATGAGGAACGCACTGACGCCCGCCGCGTAGCCGGCTGCGTTTCCCAAGTCTGGCTCGTCGGCGAATTCCGTGACGGCCGCTGCCACTTCCGCTGCGATGCCGACGGCCCGCTGGTGAAGGGCCTCGTCGCTTTTCTCTGCGACTACTTCAGCGACACACCGCCCGCCGCCCTCCTCGCCGACGACACCGACCCCCTCGCCGCGCTCGACCTCGTGCAAAACCTTTCCCCCACTCGCCAGAACGGCCTGAAATCTGTAGCCACGGCGATTCGCGCTTTCGCACAGTCTTGCGCCACACCATGAAATTCTACGACGCGCACCAGCATTTTCATTTTCCCGCGCTCGCGCCGCATCGCACGCGGGTCGCGGCCGATCTGCGCGCCATCGGCCTGCAACGCGCGGTCGTCAACGGCACTGCGGAGGAGGAATGGCCGGTCGTCGCCGCGCTGGCCCGCGAACACGACTGGATCCTGCCCAGTTACGGCCTGCATCCGTGGGATGCCGGCAACCGCTCGCCCGACTGGCAGCACCGGTTGCGCGCCGCGCTCGACGCCGACCCGCGCGCCGGTGTCGGAGAGATCGGCCTCGACCGCTGGATCACCGACCATCTGCGTCCCGACGATCCCCGCCTCGCCGGCCTTCGGGCCGCCCCGCTCGAGGAGCAGGCGGAAGTCTTTTCCTGGCAACTGGCGCTGGCCGCCGAACTCGACCGCCCCGCCTCCATCCACTGCCTCCGCGCCATCGGCCCGCTCCATGACATCCTGCGCACAGCGAAACTGCCCGCGCGCGGCTTCCTGCTGCACGCCTACAGCGGCCCGCTCGAACTGGTCCACCCCCTGGCCGACCTCGGCGCCTATTTCTCCTACAACGGTTACTTCCTCCGCGCGCGCCATCAGGCCAAGGCGCGCACATTCGCCGCCGTGCCGCTCGATCGCCTGCTCGTTGAAACCGACGCCCCGGCAATGGAGCTGCCTGCGCCGCACGAGCGATTCACACTCCCTGATGGACCCGATGGCGGGCACATCAACCACCCCGCCAACCTCGCCGCCACCTACGCGGCGCTCGCCGCTCTCCGCGGTCTCCCGCTCCAAACCCTCGCCGCGCAGGTGGAGCAAAACTTCAAGCGGCTGTTTCTGTAGCAGGGCGGGATCGGCGCGCCAAGGCGGCTGATGACGCCGGAGTCAAAACCGGCCCGAACGCAGGGCCGCGAGCAATCCATCGAGCGGCACGGTCGCGATGGCGGAGGCCTTGTCGCTCATGGCATAAGGCAGGATGAGATCGCGGCCGTGCACCAGCGCGCCGCAACTGTAAACCACGTTGGGCACATAGCCCTCGCGCTCTTCCCCGGCCGCCGTCAGCAGCGGGGTGCGCAGGCGGCCGATCACCTTGGTGGGATCGTCGCGGTCGAGCAGGGCCGCGCCGATGCAATACTTGCGGATGGGCCCGACCCCGTGGGTGATGACCAGCCAGCCGGCCTCGGTCTCGATCGGCGAGCCGCAGTTGCCGATCTTGACCGACTCCCACAACTCGGCGGGACGCAGCAGCGGCTGCGGGTCGTTCCAGAAGTGGGGGTTGTCGGAAAACATGATGAAGAGATTCTCATCGTCCTGCCGGGCAAGCATCGCATAGCGGCCCTGGATGCGGCGGGGAAAAAGCGCCATGCCCTTGTTTTGCACCGCGTTGCCGTTGAGGGTGAGCACGCGGAAATGATTGAAATCGGTCGTCTCGATCAGTTGCGGCAGGATGGCGCGCCCGTTGTAGGCGGTGTAGGTGGCGTAATACATCACCGAGCCGTCATCCTCGACCAAACGGACAAAACGCGCGTCCTCGATGCCGTTGCTCTCGTTGGCTGAGACGGGGAAAATAATGCGCTCGCTCATGGCCAGATCCGGGGGAAAGCACAGTTCGTAATTCGAGTCGGCCAGCCACTGGATGCACTCAAGGGTGCGTTCGAACATGTGGGTCGCCTCCCGGCCCTCTCCGCGCACCCGCGCCACGCTTTCATCGAGTTCGCTGCGCGTGAAACGGGCGGCCAGCGGCGCCAGCACGGCGCTGGCTTCATCCGTGCCAAAGCCCATCTCGTGCAGCTTCATGGCGAAGTTCTGCTTCCGGTAGCTCGGATTGGGCACGATCTCCGGCATGGTCACATAGCGCGAAATGGGATCGAGCTGGATGGAGGTGTCGGCCGCGATAATCCCGCTGCGAAACTCAATGGAGGAGATGTGCCCCTCGCCGGTCGCGCGCAGGCTCAGGATGAAGCGCAGGCCGCCGGCGGGCACGCCGGTCTGATCCGGATGCGGCACAATGGAGGGGTTGAACAACGCGGCGGACTCCAGCGCATATTCGCCGGAAAAAAGCGCGCCGATCAAAAGCTGGCGCGACCGGGACAGCTCCACCCCGGCTTCGATGTGGCTTCGCACCTTTTCGTAATTCGCCAGCAGCAGCGGCTCGATGCGCCGGTGTCGGGCGCCGAATTCCTGGCGCACCGCCTCCCATTCGCGCCCGGCGGCCGCTTCACTCAGGGCGAGCACCCGGCGGATGATCGTCGCAATCCGTTCGCTGCCGGACGGGATGAATGAGCGGATGATGACCCGGGCGCTCTCGGGCAGCAGGGTCAGCTCGTGACGGCAGACATAAACGGGTTTCATGCAGCGGGACGTGTCGGCTCGATGCTGAGGTGGCCGGCGCAGGCCATTTCGGCGAGGGCCAGGTGGAAAGCGAGCGTGGACTCCGCCCCCTGGTTCTCATTCACCCGGTCGGGATGCAGGCCGTCGCTGCAGCCGCCCGTGCTGGCATCGTAAAGCGGCAGCCCCAGGTCGTTGCGCCCCAGAAACCACTCGAAAGCGCGCTGCGCCTCGCGTGACCAGACCGGGTCCTGGGTGGCACGGAAAGCCTCAAGACAGGCGGACACCATAGCCTGCGCCTCAACCGGCTGTTGGTCGAAATCGGCGCGGGCGCCATCACGAGCGTAGAAACCCTCGCTACCGATCGGCCGGAAATGGCCGGCCGGCGTCCGCTGGATGGAAACCAGCCAGCGCAGCGACTTCAGGCCGATGGCCAGGGCTTCCGGATCGGGGATCCACTGGCCGCTGAGAATCAACGCCTGGCAAAGGCGGGCATTCTCGTAGGTGGCGGCCGGTTCGAACCACGGCCAGACCTCGCTGGCCTCGGCCTGCCATCGCGCGACCAGCCTGCCCGTCAACCGCTGGCGCAGGGCGTTCATGGCGGCATCGGCCTCGCCCTGGCGCAGATATTCGTGAATGCCCAGCAACGTGAAGGCCCAGGCGCGCGGCGACGAGAAGGATTCGACCGCAGCCAGCGCACGGGTGCAAAGCTGCGCGGACAACCGCCGGTGACCCTCGTTGCGCGAGCGCCCCGCCCCGCAACCGGCCGCCCACACCGCCCGGCCATGGCTGTCCTCGCTGCCCACTTTTTCCAGCCACTGCCGGCCGTGGCTCATGAAATTGCGGAATCGCCCCGACAGAGGATCAAAGGCGGCCGCCAGAAAGGCGAGATAGGTGGTGGCCTGACGCTCCAGATCGGCGAACGCCAGCGGGCTGCCGGCTTCCTCCAACAGATTGCACAGGATGAACGCGCGGGCATTGTCGTCCGTGCAATAGCCCTCATGGAAATTCGGCACGTTGAAGATGGCGTGCTGGAAGATGCCGGTGCAGTCCGTCATGCGCACGATGTGATCGAGGCGCAGCGGCGGCAGTTGATAGGGCCGGTCCGCCAGGGTCCAGCCGGCGAATGCGGTGCGCGGCGCGGCTTTTCGTTCCGCCCGCGCTCGGACGAGAGTGTCGAGATAGCGCGCCCCGACAGCCGGCCAGATCATCTCGCGGCCGTATTCGTAGGCGGCGCGGCGGATTTGCCCAAGTCGCGCCGGATCATCGAGCAGGTCGTTCACACCCTTGGCGATGGCCGCGGCGTCGCGGAAGGGCACCAACACCCCGCGGCCGTCGGCCAGCAATTCCTGCGCATGCCAGTAGGGCGTGGAGACCACCGCCCGGCCCGCGCCAAAGACATAGGCCAGCGTGCCCGAGGTGATCTGCGCCTCGTTGAGATAAGGCGTGATGTATATGTCCGTCGCGCCAATGAACTCCTTGAGATCGTCGCTCGACACGAAACGGTTGTAGAAGATGACGTGCTCCTTCACGCCCCGCTGCTCCGCCAACCGTTCCAGGCCCAGCCGGTAGCGCTCCCCTTCCCGCGCCAGGAGATGCGGGTGCGTCGCGCCCAGCACCAGATAGACCGTCCGGGGATGCCGTTGCACAATCGCGGGCAGGGCCTCGATCGCGTGCTCGATGCCCTTGCCGGGTCCGAGCAGGCCGAAGGTGAGCAACACGTGGCGTCCCTCTACGCCGAGTTGTTCCTTGAACCAGCCGGTCTCGCGGAACGGCACGTCGGGAATCCCATGCGGGATGACATCGATCTTGGCGTCAGGCACACCGTAAGTCTCGCGCAGGATTTCCGCGCCCTTGTGTGCCATGACCACCAGGCGGTCGCTGCGCCGCGCCAGTTCCTGCATCACCTTGCGCTGGGCGGCGCCCGGCTCGCGCAGCACCGTGTGCAATGTCGTCACCACCGGCATCCGCACTTCCCTCAGCAGGGCCAGCAGATGACTTCCCGCCGGCCCGCCGTAGATGCCGAATTCGTGCTGGATGCAGAGCACGTCCGCATTGTTGAAGTTCAGATAGTCGGCCGCCCGGCGGTAGGAATCCAAGTCCTTGTCGAACAACTCCAGCCGCACCCGCGCCGGGTAATCATAGCCGTCGGGCCGGTCGTTCACCGCAGCCACGAAGCAATCGAGGCCGGGCATCGTTCCCGCCACCGCCTCGCACACATCCTGTGTAAAGGTGGCGATGCCGCAAAGTCGGGGCGGATAGTCGCCGAGAAACGCAATGCGCCGCAAACTGCCGGAAGGCTGGGTGGTTGCTTCGCTGGTTTGGTTCATGATTGCCTCCATCGTGCCGGGTCGGGTTGCTCGCTTTCGCCATTCCCGGGTCCGGTTTTATAACGAAATTCCGGGATCGCTCCGCGGGCAATGCAAATGGAGAAAAACTTTCCCGGTTGGATTCCCTCCGCGCCCGCCACGAATCACCCGGGAGCCTTGGAGCCCACCGGCGCGGTTGATTCAATCCGTCCGGCTTATGGCCTTTACCACCTCGCCCGCCGCAACCAGACCGAAGGCGCCCGTCACAAACACCGCCGTGCCGAAACCGCTCGCGCAGTCGAGCTTGAGGTTGCTCCCGGGCTCGGGCTCCGCATGGCATGTGCCATCCGCCCACGGATACACCGGCGGCTCGCTCGACCACACGCAACGCACGCCGAAATTCATCCTCCCTTTCTGGGTGCCCGCGGCAAACCCGTGGTCGCGCCGCAGTTTCCGGCGCACCTGCCGCAGCAACTCGTCGCCCCACGCCTCGCCGAGATCGCCCGTGCGAATTTGTGTCGGATCGCGCCGACCGCCCGCGCCGCCGATCGTCACAACCGGCAAGCGACGTTTTTGGCATTCGGCCACGAGCAACGCCTTGTTGCTCACGTTATCGATCGCATCCACCACGCAGTCGAAGTCTCCGCTCAACATGCGTTCCGCCGAGGCCGCGGTGAAAAATTCCGTCAGCGCCGTGACCTTGCAGCTGGGATTAATCAACTTCACGCGCTCAGCCAGCACCTCGACTTTGGGACGGCCGATTTGACCATCGAGCGCTGGCAGCTGGCGGTTGACGTTGGTCACGCAAACATCGTCGAGATCGATGAGGGTCAGCGCGCCGATGCCGCTGCGCGCGAGTCCTTCAACCGTCCACGAGCCAACTCCGCCCACGCCTAGGACGCAGACATGCGCCGCGCTCAAGCGCGCGAGTGCATCGCGGCCATACAAGCGACCGATCCCGCCGAAGCGCGAGAGATAGTCCTCATTCATGCGCCGCGTCCGTCTTGTTCACTTTGCCCAACTGCATGAGCGCCTTCTGCACGTCGCGGCCCGACGGTTGTTGATAGACGCACAAATCAAACTGATCGATGACGGCGGTGAGGTGATCGAAGATATCCGCCTGAATCGCCTCGTAGTAGGCCCAGCGCGTATCGTTGGTGAACACGTAAATTTCCAACGGCAAGCCGTGCTCCGTCGGCGCGAGCTGGCGCACGAGGAACGTCATGTTTTGATGAATATGCGGATGCGCCTTGAGGTAGGCGATGCAGTAGGCGCGGAACGTGCCGAGATTGGTAATGCGCCGACCGTTGCCAAGAATCGTAAGATCGGTGCCTTTCTCTTTATTAAATTTGTCGATCTCCTCCCGTTTGATCCGAAGGTAATCCTTGAGCAGGTCGAATTTGCTCCACCGTTCAATCAACGCTTCATCCGCAAACCGGATCGATTGCATGTCAATGTTGAGCGCACGTTTGATGCGTCGGCCGCCGGACTCAAACATACCGCGCCAGTTTTTGAACGAGCCGGCGATGAGATCGTAAGACGGAATCGTGGTGATGGTTTTGTCCCAGTTCTGCACCTTCACCGTGGTGAGCGAGACATCGATCACATCGCCATCGGCCCCGGCCTTCGGCATCTCGATCCAGTCGCCGATGCGCACCATGTTGTTTACGGAAAGCATGATGCCGGCGACAAAACCGAGGATCGCGTCTTTGAACACCAACAGCAGCACGGCTGTGAGTGCACCCATGCCGGTGAGAATATAGACCGGGGATTTGTTGAGGATCGTCGCCAGCACGAGAATCAAGGCCACCAACGCCGCGACCAATTTGAATCCCTGCACGAAACCCTTTACCGGTGTGCGATCCGTGCGTCCCGACTGCTGCGCGAGCAGGTGGATCGCATCCAGCAACGCAAAGAACACCATCACCCAGATCAGCGTCAGGTAGATGTTCACCGCCATGTTCACTGCCGACAGCACCTCCGGGCTGTTGCCCAGCACATCATTGCCCAAGGCATCAATCACCAGCGCCGGCGCCAAATGAGAAAGACGGGTAAACACATGCGCCTGCAACATGACGTCGTCCCATTTGAACGCCGTCTTCTTCACCACGGCGGTCACTACCCGCAGAATAACCTGCTTCGCCATGAGATTGACGAACCAAGCCAGCGCCAAAAGCAGCACCAACCCTACGCCGGTCGATAGCAACGCCGCTTGGTCAAGCGGCAACCCGTGGGCGACAAGCCATTCCTGAACTGCAGTAAGAAAACTTTCCATCCAGCCAACCTGTGCGAATCATCGGCAAACAGGCAATCCGCTAAACGATTTTCATCGTCTAGAATTCGACGTCACCGACGGACGCATCCTTACAACGCGAGCCGTTGCTTGATCGCCGCCATCGCTGCCGCTTCGCGCTCGGCCGCCTCGCCGCGAATTTCAACAAACGGCAAACCGCGAGATTCGAGCGTTTCGCGCCACAGTTTCCGACACATGGCCCGACCGGCAGGATCAGGGAAGCACCGCTGCGGGTCCGGTTCGAACGGGATGTCCGTATCGCACAGCAGATAAAGAGCGTAGTTCCGGCTGCGTTTCTCAGCCTCAACTCTCACCCACTCCGGACAAGCGCCCGGAAACAACAGGTCGGCCCAAAGCACATTGGTCAGCAGTTCGGTGTCGCAAATGACCAATCCGTTTTTCGCGGCAGCCACCGCCGCTTCTTCGCCAGCGATCTGTCCGCGCGCAATTGCATCCAAATCTTCCGCCACGATCCGTCCGTCGTGCTCGTCCCAAAACGCGCGCACATATTCCGGCGCCACCGGCGCGCCAAACTTCCGAGCAAGTGCCGAGGCCAGCGTGCTCTTGCCGGTGGATTCCGCGCCAAAGACCGCGATGCGCTTAACCACGGCCGCTCTCCTTCCACGATTTCAGCCACTCGAAATGACCGCCAATGGCCAGCACGAGGAAGAGCAGATAAAGCACCGCGAACCAATAGAGCCCGGCCATCCAATAAACAACTACAGCCGAAAGGTTGACGATCATCCAACCCGTCCAGTTTTCGAGTTTCTTGCGCGCCTGCAGCCACTGCGACAAAATGCTGAACGACGCAATGAACGCGTCACGAAACGGCATCACCGCATCGGTGTTCGCATACAAATACCAACCCCACAGGCCCGTGCCCGCGAGCCCGGCCACCACGCAGCCGATGCGGCTCGCAACGCTCATGCGCGTGACCGGCAGCACCACAAGATTATTGCCAGGTTTGGCCCAGTGCCACCAACCGTAACAGAGCACGATAAAGAAGAAGCCCTGCAGCTTCATGTCGGCATACAGCCGATATTGGTAAAATACGACGGCCGACAAACTCACCTGCACCAAACCGATCGGAAAATTCCAGATACTCTGCCGAATTGTCAGCGCCACCCCGATCAAGCCGAGCACCGTCGCCAGTTGCTCATACCACGAGGCGCCGATGACGGCCTGCCAGATGTGCTCCAGAATTTCGATCATGGATGCGTCGCCGCGTAGGCTTCGAGAGCTTCACGCGTCACCGCATGACGTGCGGCGCAACGCGGACAACGAATCTCCACCTTGGGTTCATCGCCAAACAAACCGTCCGCATCCTGGCGCATGACCGGCAACAGCACTTCCATCATGCGCTCGTGATTGCAGCCGCAATGCCAGCGCTGGATGCGCCGCTCCATCAACGCCAGCGTTTCAGTTTCATCCAGTTTGACGACTTGCTCGGTCGTCAGATTGCGCAGCCATTCTTGATCGCAGTCCGGATGCTCCGTGACCATCGCGAACTCTTCTTCGCCGAGTTGGAAATATCGCGCGGCACGCTGTTCGCTTTGCGCGTAAAACGCCTCGACGGCCTTGAGCGGATCCGAGCCTTCAAAATTCACCATGCTGCGGCGTTTTGGCGCGTGGCCG